>Ga0210387_10000933_pt1 | contig 21485 bp, 18 predicted proteins | sample IncBWC7OmetaG_FD_160108 | JGI IMG/M metagenome (GOLD analysis project Ga0210387, IMG submission 160108) | Forest soil microbial communities from Barre Woods Harvard Forest LTER site, Petersham, Massachusetts, United States - Inc-BW-C-7-O ...
GAACGCAGCTGCTCGAACTTGGCCTTCTGCTCCGGGGTCAAGACCTTCTCGATGTCGGAGCGCGTGGAGTCGAGCAGCTGACGCATCACCGGCCACGTATGCGCCATCAATGAATCGCGCTGCGCCATCCGATGGCGCATGATGGAATCGACCGCGGTGCTCTGCGCGGGCGACAGGCCGAGCTCCTGCTCGAGATGGCCCGGAATGATGCCCGGGCGACGTCCTCCGCGCGAGAGCATGATCGGTCCACCATGCCCATGGTGCGACCACAGCACACGTCGGTCGAGAGCGACACCGACAATCACGCCCGTGAACAGCGACAGCACAATGACCGTGGCGGCCACAAACCAGACTGGGATACGCATCGAACTCAGTCAGACGTCGCGGTCAATACCGCGCCGAGCCACGCGGATGCATCGGGCAACGGATAGAGCTCGCGCTGCGACACACTGCCGCCGGCGCTCGCGGCGCGCAACCACGCGGTGACCTCGGTCGAATCCGCGGTCGTCGACGCGACAGCGGATGCGATGCCGGAGGCGATCTCCGAGCGCGTATCCGCGATCGCCAGCGCCATCACGATGGTCGCCGCGAACGTCACCGGGATCAGCGCGCGCCGCCACAGGGTGCGATCCCACAGCGAGCGTTTGCGCGCACGGCCGTTGAGGCCTGCCGCGTCGAGGATGCGACTCCGCAGCGACCACCAGTCGATCGACTCGGCGGGCGGAGCGCCGTAGACGGCGCGCAATGCCGCGCGCACTCGCCGGCGGTCATCCATTGCGCACCTCGCGGGCGAGCGGGGCCAATGTGATGCGGAGCGCGTTCCGCGCCTCGTGGAGATACCAGCGGACAGTGCCCTGCGAGAGGTCGAGGATGTCGGCGATCTCGACGCTCGTGAAGCCCTCGAGCTCGGAGAGGCGCAAAATCAAACGCTGCCGCTCCGGCAACTGATCGACGGCTGCCCGTACACGCTCGGCGAGCTCGCGACGCTCGGCCACACCGTCTGGTGGGCCCTCACCACCCGCGGCATCCGCCGGCACCTGCTCGGTCTGGCGCACCGTGCGCGACTTCCGGGCATTGAGACCGCGGTTGACGAGAATCCGGAAGAACCACGGCGCGAACGCGCGCTCGGGGTCGAACCGGTCGATCTGCTCGAGCACCGTAATGAACGTCTCCTGCACCAAGTCTTCGGCGTCCTCACGATGGTGCATGACGTGGTAGGCGACGGCGAAGGCCCGGCGGAGATAGCGCCGCACGAGCTCGTCGAAAGCGCTCGCGTCGCGCTGACGGACGAGCTCGAGAAGCGCTCGTTCATCAAGAGGGTCCGGTCGCGGGCTAGCTGGACTGGTAATGGGTTTCAGCTTCACAACAGATATACCCCTCGGCGCTTCAAATCGTTGGCCCTTACTGATATTGGATATACACCGGAACCGGCGTGAGTTTCAGGATATCCGCAACGGCCGTGTGGGGAACATCTTGCCGGAAGAACTGCTTCCAGCCCGTGAATTGGACCGGCGACGCGTAAACGTATTTGCGATAGGAACCAAACTTGATGGACGGTGTGCCGAATCCGTCCATGTCGATCACGACTTGCACCTTGGGATCGAGCACGATCTGGTCCGCATGCGTCAACATCGGTCGTCGAAATCGGTGAATGACCAAGATCTTCGGCGGGAGCGAGTCCCCGATGAGACCCGACAGAAACTTGATCGCGTAGTTCACGTCGGCCGCATCGATCGTTCCAATACGCTTGCCCGGGAGGCCGCCTTTCGACATGGCGAACTCGGGGTCGAGCGCCAGATGCACGTTCGGCCGCGACAGAAATGGCGCCAACCGCGGGAGCTCGGCCTCCACGGTGCTCTTGCCAGGCTGGATATCGAGAAACACGAGCGCATTGCGCCGCGCCGCCCATGCATACACGCGCTCGACGAGCGTGTCCGGCATTCTGGCGCGGTACTTCCCGTCGCTGCCTGGCCCACCCTGCGCGACAACCGCGATCAAGTGCAACGCGGGAACCACCGGCGTGGCGGAGTCAGCGCTCTGCCATTCGGCGACTTTTTCGTCGAGGCGGGCGAGCATGGTGTCGACGGGGTACGCGCCCAGCACGCCCATGCGCTTCGACATCGGGTTGCCATAGAACGCGACGATCCGGTGCGATGGAAGGAGCGCTGTGGCTGGTACCGGATCGGCGGCAATAGCGGACCAGCGCGTGCGCAGGACACTGTCGCGCACTGCGCTATCCGCTGCCGCCGCGTGCTGGCGGTGGGGACGATGGGCATGTGCCGGAGCGGGTGGCACGCTGTCTTGTGCCGCCGCCAACGCAGGCACGAAGACCCACGCGAACCAACGGCCGATCAATTCGGCTGGAATCCCGCGGCCTTGAGGAGCGACCGCTCCAGCTTTCCGGTGCTCGAGCAATAGACCGATGACGCGCTGGTCGCGAGATCGTTCGCCTGCGCGGTGGCCAGCGTCGTAATGGTCGTGCTGTTCGCGTCCTTCGCGCTCAACGTCGACACGACGGAGATGATCAACTGATACGAGTCGGCGCGAGGAGTCCCAAGCGCCGGGTCGTTGCCGCAATTGAAAAACGTCGAGAGGCGCGATCCGAGCCAGGTGCGCATCACGACGATGTGGCGATTCCCCAGCACATGCTGGGCCGGATCGCTTGTCTTGATCTGTAGCCCCAGACTCTGATACGACATGAGGAGGGACGCGTACGCCGAGTCAATCGGCGCGGGCAGCACGGCCTGTTCGCCCAGGTCCGCGCTATTGTAGGCGACGTGGGAGCCATCGCGTCCGTTGTTGCCCGGACCCACTTCAACCACATCTCGTAGCCCACCCTCGGGCGGCGCTGCCCCACCTCCGCTCGCGCATCCCCAAGCGGCTAACGCTGCCGCCGCGCCAACCATCAATCGCATCATTGCTGTGTCGCCGTTTTCACGATCTCGTTTTCCAAATGCCCGGTGGTCGAGCAGTACAGGTCCGACCCATTGCCTCCCGGGTCACTACCCCGCGCGGTGACCAAAGTCTCGACCTTCGTCGCGGTCGGACCATCCGCCACGAGCGTCGAGACCACAGCGAACGTGATCCGATAGTGGTCCGCGCGTGGTGTTCCCAGGGCGTCGCGGCCGCACTCGAAGTACCGGGAGAGGTCCTCGCCGTTGAATCGATGGACGACCAACACCGCCATATTGCCTACGCTGTGGCCGTTCGGGTCGTTCGTCGTAGTCTCGATCCCGAGCTTTTGATACGCCAAGAGCATGGCGGCGTAGGCCTCGTCGATCGGTTTGGGAAGGGCCCCGGTGATGGCGTAGTCAGGGGTCGTCCGGTACATCTGTCCGTTATCCGTCCGTACGACGTCGCGCAGCTCTCCCTGACGCTGGGGGGACGGACCGACAGTGGTACAGGCGAGCGCCAACGCGCCCGCGATAATAACGAACGGCGCTCTCATAGCGGACACGCTACATCTATTTACCGCCCAGCGCCAGACGCCTCCACCAACTCCTCCGCTCCGGCAGAGCCTTGCCAGCGGTCGCGGCCCGCCACGCGCGCTTCATAGCAGCCGCGTCAGCAAACCGGCCTGCCGGATCGGCGCAAAGACCCTTGGCGAGCCACTCTGCTACGCTGGCGTCGAACGCTGCCAGCGATAGTTCACCCGCCAACTGCTGGGCCAAAATCGTCCGCGCATCGCCGTCGCCAAACGGCGGCCGGCCGGTCAGCACGAACGCGACGATCCCGGCTACCGCGAAGCAGTCCACGGACGGCCCCTGCGGCTCGCCAAGCAGCTGCTCGGGCGCGGCAAATGCCGGTGTACCTGTGGATCCTCCAACGTCCTCGCCGGGAATCTGAGCGATACCGAAATCGCTCAACCGCCAGCGGCGGTATCGATCAATCAAGACGTTCTCGGGCTTGAGATCGCGGTGAATGATTCCGATCGCGTGTGCCGCACTCAGCCCATCGAGAATCGAGTCGACCTGCGGCGCGATCTCAGCCAGTGGGCGAGGACCACTGCGCGCGACGAGGTTCGAGATCGAGCCGCCCTCCGCGAGCTCCATCGTGTACCACGCGACATCGCCGCGCTGGTCCCAGTCGTAAATCGGCACGATCGCGGGATGCGCGAGCTGCGCCGCCAACTGTGCCTCGCGACGGAACCGACCAACGGCGATCGCGTCTTTCGCGACCTGGGGGTGCAGCATCTTCAGTGCGACCTCGCGCTGCAACGCGAGATCGCGCACCCGCCACACAGTACCGAACGTGCCTTGACCGAGCGGCGCCAACACCTCGTAGTCGTCGGCCAAGGCCCACCGCAATCGTGCTTCCGTCCCCTCGGGCGCCACGCGCTGCTCGTCGTCGACGCCGCCGACGAAGGTCCGCGTCGGCGCGGTGCGGTCCAACGCGCGCAGCAGCGCGCTCACCGACCGATGCCGGTCGTCGGGCACCGGCGACAGCGCACGATCGAGGGCCGTGGCCAGCGACAGCGGAACTTCGGGGCGGACCCAGCGGACCGGCGGGATGTCATCAGATGGCACCGGCTCGCCGGTGAGCAGCAGAAAGATCACCGCGGCGAGCTGCCACTGGTCGGATCGCGCGTCCGGCACCCAGCCATCGTTGCGCCATTCCGGAGGTGGCGGATGGAACTTCCGATCAGGCTCGAGGCCAGCCGGCACGGCATCGCGCGGCACTGCCCACTGCCACGCCAGAAACCACAGCCGGCCCGTAGGCCCAATCCAGATATTGAACGGCGAGATCGCGCCGTGCGCTTCGCCGGAGTCGTGCAGATATGCCAACGCGGATCCGGCGCCGCGCAACGTATGCAGCACGAACGGGAGGTCGGCCGCACCAACACGCTGCGTGCGAGCGCCAAGGGTTTCGCCCTCGATCCACCGCCTCAGGTAGCCCGGACCCCGACGAGCGAAGCCTTCCACAGGCGCAGACCAGTAGTGATACGTCGTGGGGACCGCCGGGTGGTTCCGGTGCGCCAGCCTCTGCGCTTCTGTCGCGAGCCACGGCGCGTGCTCGGGCTGCGGCGCCGTCACGAGCGCCAGCGATCGCCCGAGGGCGTCGACGATCTCCTGCGAATGGCGGTAGGCGCCCAGCACGCCGTGCGCGCCCCATTTCCAGCCAGGCGGCAACTGCCAACCCGTCAGGTGGGGCGGCAGCTCGGTCGTTGTTCTGAACGGGCCCGTGATGCCCGGGTCCGTGGTTCGCGCGGTCGTCGTCACGATGCAGCTAAAAATACTGTCACAGTCGTTCCCTGGCCTTTCTCGCTCCTCACGGCGATCGACCCACCCCATCCATCGACGAGTCGGCGGCTCATCGCGAGACCAAGTCCGCTGCCGCTCGTTCGCGTGGAAAAATGCGGCTCAAAGATGCGGGGCATGACATCTTCTGGTATGCCATCGCCATCGTCATGCACCGCGATGGCCACACGCGCGCTATCGCGCGCAACGTGCACACGAACATGACGCGCGTGGGCGAGTCGGGCATTCTCCAAAAGATTCAACACAACCTCCCGGAGATCGTCGGCCCGAGCCAGTCCTGATAATGGGCCGTCCGTTGTCACTGACCATTGGATCCCGCTGTCGGCACCCATGCGTTCGAGCTCGACGACATCGCGGACCACGGCGGCGACGTCGGTCGGTTCGGCCGGCGGACGTTCTTCCGGAGCAGTCCCGTATCGGCTGAACGCGCGCGCAATCTCGTCGAGTCGATCGATCTCGGCCAGAATGCGCGTCGCGTTCTGTTGCAAGATCCGATCGAAGTCTTTGCGCTTATCCGCATGCGCGCGCTGCAAATGCTGCACGCCGAGGCGGATCGGGGTCAGCGGATTCTTGATCTCGTGCGCCACCTGGCGAGCCATCTGCCCCCAGGCGAGCACGCGTTGGCTCGCGCCGAAATCCGCGGCCATGCGGCGAAACGCCGAGAACACCGGAATGAACTCCGCCGGCGGCTCGCCGCCGAGATCAGGCTCGCGCACACCGGCGGCGGCGGCCAGCGCCGCCCGACGGAGCGCGTCGATGGGGCGGGCGAACTCGCGCGCCGCGAGTCCGCTGAGCCAGAGCGCGGCGACGGCGCCCGCGACGGTCGCGAACATGAGCAGAATGCTCAGATCGTCTCGCCGGCGGGTGAGCGCCGCATCCTCGACGGCATCGGCTCCCGACGGCGCGGCCAAGACCACATGCTCTCCACGATCGTCGGTCGCCGCGCGATATCCAATCAGCGCGGTCGTCGCGTCCAACCGCTCCACCCGGTCGGCCGTGACCTCCTCGGCCAACCCGAGGCCAAGTTGAATGTCCGGACGCAAGTAGGCACCGATCGGCGCGAGCTCGGCGAGCAACGTATCGCTCGTTCCGGCGAGCTCCCCGCCCCGATACAAGAGCAGCGGCGTGTCGAGTCGATTGCCGGCAACCTGCAGAAACTCGACCTCGCCGTTGTTCACGACCGAGCGGAGCGTCTCCAGCACGCGCAGCGCATGAGACTGACGATCGTCGCTCGCCAACCGGCGATACGACCACGCCGCGAACAGGAGAGCCGGCGTCACGAAGAACGCGAACAACACGACGGTGAGCTGCGCCCGGTAGCTATGCGCCCATCGCCGGGCCCGCCAGCGGAGCCAGCGCCAGAAAGCGCCGCCGGTGATCGCGGCCAGCATCCAGAGCATCCCGATCACGATGAGATCGAGCAACAGCAGCAGGGTGCCGCGCTCGGCCAGCGCATCGATGGACCGGAGATCGATCTCGACGTGCGCTCTGGCCGAGCCGAGGGCACCACCGACGAGCCAGTCGGCGTGCAGCTGCTCGCCGGTTCGCGTCCACCGCCGCATGAGCCGGCGCGAGCGCAAGGTGTCGGCGCCCGCGACGACCCGAATCGGCGTCAACGTATACATCGGCGGCGCGGTCGACGCATCCGGCGCGATGCCGAGGAGCGGCGCATCAGCCGATGGGCTGATGAGGCGCGTCGTCGGCGCGACGACCACCGTCGTGACCGCGTGCGTCGGGCCCGGCGCGGCCAGCACGAGCTGTACGCCCGGCGAGCCCGCCGACTCCATAATCACCGTCGAATCGCCGGCGCGCGCTTCGCTCACCGCGCGCGCGACTTGTTGCGCCGACGTCGTGAACTGGGCGAGTTGCAGCGTCGCGATCGTGTCCCCATCCGGTGACCACTCGGTGAGCGCGACCGGATATCCGCCCGACGCCAGGTCTGACGTCGCGTAGAGCTTGAGCAGATCGGCACGCGATCGTGGCGGGGATTCGACCGCGAGGTCGGCTCCGAACCGCTCGAGCAGCAGCGTCGCGTTCGGATCCGGGGTCGTGAGGCCCGCGACATCGCGCTCGGCGAGCGCGATGCGCCGCTCGGCATTCGCGGACCAGATGAGGAGCGCAGCGCCACAACCCGCGACGACGCTGGCGAGCATCACCCGGGCTCTGGAACCGGACGCAAAGGCGGCGCAGATACCGGCGGCGATCCAGAGCGCCGAGTACGCAGCCGGCCACGGCACCGTCGGCCGCCATATCATCGCGCCAATCGTCGCGGCCACAACTGTGAGGCCCACTGTTATGCCGGGTCTGATCCCGGCCGGTGAGATGATCGCGCTTCGACCCGCCACGACAGCCAGCGACAGGATCGCCGTTCCAGTGAGTGCGAGGGTCACTTGCCAGATGATCCAGACCTCGAGCGGCACGCCAGAACCTGGCGAGGTGATGCCCTCGGCCATGCCGTGCAGCAGATATGGCGCGACCACGCAGATCAGCACCGCGAGGATCGCCGCGACAAATCGGGGGCGGACCCGCAGGCCCGCTTGGACAATGGCCAGGGCGCCGAGCGCCGCGATCGCGCTCGTGAGCGCGAGGGCGCCGACGCTCGCGGTCAGCGGCCCGCCAATCTGCGAGTAGAAGTACGTTGGATCGAAGATGGGGCTCAGGTTCGACAGCGTGTTGAGCGGCACGATGACGATGCTCAGGATCGGTACCGTCAACGCCGCGAGCCGCCGTCCGAGGGGAGCCCGCGGGTGCCACTCGGCGCCGATGAACGCGATGAGCGCCAGGGCCAAAAGCGCGACACCGTGGTGGCGCGACCGATCGATGACGCGCGGGCGGATGGTCTCGACTCGGGGCGGCAGCGGTTCGATCGACAGGAGTACCGGGCCACCGGGCGCGAACAGGTCTCCGCTGAACGGTGCGATGGGATGGTTGAACGCGAACCCGACAACCCCCGTCCGTTGGACGATCCACTCGTCCAACGCCCGCGCCAGCCGGTCGGCCGGCGGGTCCGCGTGCAGCAGCGCGGTGGCCACGGCGCGCGATCCGCCTCGGGTCGCGGTGGCTTGGAGCGTGACATAGAAGTCGCTCCACGTCACGGCGTATGCGGCGCTGTCGTCCGACGGCTGCGCGCGGATCGCGCCGGCCCATGCCACGGGCGCCGAGGCACGATACAGCACGACGCCTCGCTCCGTCGCATACCGTTCCTGTCCGAGGCTCGCCGCCACCGCCCGGAATGCCCCCGCCGAGTCGCTCGGCGCGTCGAGCGCGCGGACGGCCGTACTATGCAGCGTATTCGCCAGATTGTTGAGGGTCGCGCGAGCAGTGGTCTGCGCGTTGGTCGTGATGGACGCGGAGACCGCCGGCCAGTCAGTCTCCAACTGCCAGATCATGTATTGGTCGGCTGACGCCACGACCGCAAACGCTGCCAGGGCGAACGACGCCGTGCGCGCGGCGATCGCGCCACTCCCGCGTTGGCGAAGGGCCAGAAAGACCGCCACAACCGTGGCGCCCACGCTGACACCGAGATAAGGTAGGGCGGGCGCGCGAAGCCAGCGTGCGGCCGAGATCACGGCGACCGCGGCGGCGGCAGACCACCACCAAGACCGCATGTCACTCCCACGACGAATCAAAGAGCTGCCGCCGGGGCGCGTCGCGGCCGCGATCGCTGACGACCCACGGCTGATCGTGCCGATCGGCACCTGCGAAGCCCACGGACCCCACGTGCCGCTCGGTGTCGACACCATTATCGTCGAGCGCCTCGCGGACGACCTGTCCGCGGAATTCGGCGTCCTGCGGGCGCCGACGATCGAATACGGCGTGAATGCGGAGACGCGGCGTCCTTCACCGGGGAACGGCGCCGTGAGGAAGAAAACGCTGCATCTCCTGGTGAACGATCTGCTCGCGTCGTGGGAAGCGACCGGGGTCCGCGAGTTCATCCTGTTGACAGCGCATGGCTACGACGCGCACCAAGAGGCGCTCGCGACGGTCATCACGGCTGAGGCGCGCGTGCGCGTCGTCGATGTATTCGCGGTCCACGTGGCGGATCTCCTGACCGGTCAAGATGCCCCGTTGCACGGGGATGAGGTCGACACTTCGCTCTTGTTACACCTCGCGCCGGAGTTGGTGAACATGAAGGCGGCCGAAGACTATAGTCTGTCGGAGGATGAGCGCCGCCGCTATCGGCGAGTGCGTTCCCCCGCCGGCCGCCCGACGCTTGCCTCCGCCGAGAAAGGTCGCTTGTTGTACGAGCGTCTGCGCGAGCGGATCGCACAACGGATCTTCCGGGCTTGAAGGCGGCCTACGCGGCGGTCTTCCTGGCCGTGTCTGCCGGTGCACAGCCAGCCACCCCCGGTTCCATAGTCGACCAGGGGAGCTTCACGATTACGGTCGAGGGGTCGGCGGCCGAGGCAGGCCGCGAGACGTTCGCGATCCGCCACGCACCCGGCGGGTATCAAGCGTCGGGTACCGTGCTGTTCGCGGACCGCCGGCTGTCGCCGGCCCTCGCGACCGACCTCACTGGCGCCCCACTCAGTTATGCGCTCGATCTGCGAGCTGGCCCAGGACACGTCGAGCAGGTCAGTGTCGTCCGCGATCGGGGATTTCTGATGTTGCGCGCGCGGTGGCCGGATCACGAGTCCGCGCGCGAGTTGCCGTTGGCGGGCACCCTGCTGGCAGATGACGATATTGTGCATCAGTACTACTTTTTGATGCTCGGCCGCCGGGAGGGGGTCGTGTCAGTCGTCGTGCCGCAACGCCGGACCGTGTTGCCGATGCGCATCGAGCGCCTCGGGCCGGACTCGGTCCGGATCGGAGGCCGGGAGCTGACGGCCATAAAGATACGGGTGACGGGCGACGGTGAGCGCCTCGTCTGGACCGATTCGGCTGGACGTGTCTTGCAACTCGCAAGGCCTGAGCGGCATCTAATGGCCGTGCGGGACAGCCCCCCTTGAAACTCCCCTTTCGGCCGCTACGTACGGTCAGCAACCAATAACTCGGTGTCCATGATTCGTTTCTGCATCGTTATGGGGGCCTTGACGCTCGCGGGCCAGGTCAGCGCGCAAGGTCCAGACTCGGCGGGGCCGGTGCTGACGTTGTCCGACGCACAACAGATCGCCAAGCACAACAACCCCGTTTATCTCCAGAGCGTCGTCGCCCGGCGTTCGGCTAGCGCGAATCTGCGGGCAGCCTACGGCCAGTTTCTGCCACAAGCGGGCGCGAACTTTTTCGCCCAGTACTCGCAGTCGGGCACACAGTTCTCGAGCGGAGCAGCGCTCGGCGCGAGCTCGAACTACGAGCAGTCGCAGTGGCAGCTCAACCTGTCGTATACGCTGAGCGCGAACGTCCTGATCTCTCCGGCATTCAATCGCGCGAACCGCGACGCGGCGGAGGCTGACATTGGCAGCGCCGCGGCGACGTTACGGAACAACGTCGCCGCCTCGTATATCGCGGTGGTTACCGCGGTCGCGCAGGCCAACCTGCAGGACACTCTCGTCTCGGACGATTCGGCCCAGCTGCTGCTGGCCCAAGCGCGGGTTGCCGCGGGCGCGGCGACTCCGCTCGACGTACAGCGCGCCGAGGTGACGCTCGGCCAGCAAAAAGTGTCAGCCGTGCAGGCCCACAATCAGGTCGACGTCACGAAGTTGCAGCTCTTTCAGACGCTCGGTGTGACCCAGCCCAAAGGCGTGCAAGTGCGTGACACGTTCCAGGTGGCACCGGTCCAGTACACGCTGGACAGCTTGCAAGCGATCGCCCGCCAATCGAACCCGCAGCTGGTGGCGCTCCTCGCGCGCGAGCATGCGGCCGACGTCGACGTGACTCGTCAGCGCGGCCTGTATACGCCGACATTGCAAATCAATACCGGTCTCAGCGGCTACACATTCTCGTACACAAACTCCAACGCCGCCGTTGTATCCGCCGCGTCGAACCAACAGATCGGTTACGAGCTGTGCATCGCGGCCGGAGGAACTGCGGCGACATGCGGGTCGCCCAACCTCACGCCGGGCGAGATCCAGACGCTGAAGAATCAGAACAACGGATTCCCGTTCGGCTTCATCAACAACCCGCGTCAGATCACGGCCACGCTGTCCCTGCCGATATTCGACGGGTTCGTACGCGAACAGAAGATCGAGCAGGCGGCGGCCAACCGTTCGGACGCGCAGTACAACCGGCGAGCCCAGGAGTTGGCGCTGACCGCCAACGTCACGAGCGCGTATCTGAGCCTGACGACCGCGCAGAAGACGGCCGCGCTGCAGCAAGAGAACGCCGCAAAGGCGCGCGAGGAGCTCGCACTCGCCGAAGCCCGGTACCAAGTCGGAGCGGCCTCGTCATTAGATGTGACAGACGCAGTGGCCTCGTTCGAGCGGGCCGAGACTGACCGCATCAACGCTGTGTACTCTTATCAAACCGCGTTCGCCGCGCTCGAAGCCGCGGTCGGCCGCCCCCTCCGCTGATAACTATGAGCTCTCCTGCCAAGTGGACCATTGGAACCATCGTGATCGTCGCCCTGATCGCTGGGGTCACGGTCGCCGCGACCAAGGGCAAGAAATCGACCGAGGTGCGCATCGAGCCGGTCGCGTACCGTGATCTGGTCGCCTCGGTGACGGCCAGCGGACAGGTGGTGCCGCATACCAAAGTCGACGTCAGCACGGATATCTCCGGCCGCATCATTAGCCTGCCCGTCAAAGAAGGCGACATGGTGAAGAAAGGGCAGCTGCTGCTACAGATCGATCCGGCCCTGTATCAGGCGCAGCTCGAGCACGACAAGGCGGCGCTCGCGGGCGCGAGGGCGGCAGCGGTCCAGTCGAATGCCAGTCTCTCGCAGGCGCAGCACAACTACGACCGGTCGGCCGAGATCAAGGCGAAGAATCCGGCGCTGATTTCCGTCGAGCAGCTCGAGCAGCTCAAGACCGCGCTCGACGTGGCCAAGGCGACCAAAGAGGCGGCCGATTTTCAGGTCGAGCAAGCGCAGGCGAGCCTGCAGAACTCGCAGAGCGCTTTGGACAAGACGACAGTCCTGGCGCCGATGACCGGCAAGGTCACCCGTCTCGACGTCGAAAACGGCGAGACGGCGATCCAGGGCACGTTGAACAAGGACGCCGCGACCCTCCTCACGATCAGCGACATGAACTACCTGGAGACACGCGTCAAAGTCGACGAGACCGACGTCTCGCATATTCAGGTTGGCGACTCGGCGCAGATCCAGCTCGACGCGTTCCCGGATACGACCTTCATCGGCCGCGTGACGAAGATCGCCAACAGCTCGGTCAAGGCCGCTGGAACGGCCAACACGACTTCGACCGATCAGGCGGTGGACTATGAGGTCACGATCAAGTTGCTCAACCCGCCAGTCGACACGCGCCCCGATTTTTCGGCGACCGCGAAGGTGGTGACCGACACGCGCAACCACGTCCTGTCGATCCCGATCATTGCGCTCACGGTGCGTGAGAACGAGGCGCTGCCAAGCAACGACTCGGCGGTCACGATCGGCCGTGCGCAACCGACGAAGCAAGTCGGCAAGCGCGACGAAGAGGGCGTGTTCGTCGTCGGCAATGATAACAAAGTCACGTTCCGGCCGGTGAAGGTCGGGATCGCGGGCGACAAGTACTTCGAAGTCGTGAACGGCCTGCAAGCGAACGAGCGCATCGTCGGCGGCACGTATCAGGCGATCCGCGAGCTCAAGGATGGCGCGCTCGTCCACGAGCCGAAGCCGGACAAGAAGAAAACCGACCAGAAGCCCGTGACGCAAACCGCGCAGGCCAAACCGTGACGATGTCCTCGATGACGATCACCGCCGAGCGTCGGGCGGTCATCGCGCAGGCCGGTCAGGAGCCACCGACCGACTGGGTCATCGTCACCCGCGGACTCAAGCGCCACTATGACATGGGGGGCGAGATCGTTCGTGCCTTGCGTGGCGTCGACGTGGGGATTCATCGCAACGAGTACGTCGCGATCATGGGACCATCCGGGTCAGGCAAGTCGACCCTGATGAACCTCATCGGCTGCTTGGACACGCCCAGCCAGGGCGAGTACTGGTTGAATGGTACGCTGGTCTCGGAGATGTCAGACGACCAGCTCGCCCGCGTGAGAAATCGCGAGATCGGGTTCGTGTTTCAGACGTTCAACCTGCTGCCACGAGCCACGGCGCTGCACAACGTCGAGCTGCCGCTCGTCTACGCTGGCGTACCGTCCGGGGAGCGAAAAAAGCGGGCCACCGAGGCGCTCGAACGGGTGCAGCTCGGTGATCGCATCCTGCATAGACCCAATGAGTTATCCGGTGGACAACGGCAGCGCGTGGCCATCGCCCGCGCCCTCGTGAACAAGCCGTCGATTCTGCTCGCGGACGAACCGACCGGCAACTTGGACTCGGCGACGTCAGCAGAGATTATGAAAGTGTTCGAGGAGCTCGCGAACCAAGGCCAGACGGTCATCATGGTCACCCACGAACCCGACATCGCCGCGCACGCGAGACGCGTGATCGTATTGCGAGACGGCCTGATCGAGACTGACGATCGTCGGCAATGAAATTCGTCGACGCCTTTTGGTTGGCCCTGAGTCAAATCCGGGTGCAGAAGCTCAAGAGCTTCTTCACCATTATCGGGGTCACGATCGGCGTGATGTTCCTGATCGCGATCATCTCTGTTGTCGAAGGGATGAATCACTACATGGAACACGACTTCATCGGCAAGCTGGTCGCCATCAACTCGTTCGAGCTTCGGCATCACCCCTATTTCGCCGCGGGTGACGTGACGCCGGCTCAGTGGACCGAGTGGAACCATCGGCCCCGGGTCAAGGAGGACGACCTCCATCCGGTCGTCGATGCCCTGCCGCCGGGGACGAGTTGGTACATGATGAGCGAGGACAATCTCGAGATCCAGTCGCAGTACGCCCGGCCAAAGTCGTCATTCGTGGATGCCGTCACCGGTCAGTACTTCACGATCAAGCAGATGGGGATCACCGAAGGCCGGCCGTTCACGGACCAGGAGCTCGAGACGGGCGCCCTGGTCGTCGTGGTCGGCCAGGACGTGAAGAAGCACTTCTTCCCGACTGTCAGTCCGGTCGGACACTGGATCAAGATGGGCGGTATCCCCTACACCGTCGTCGGCGTGGCCGAGGCTCAGGGGAGCACGTTCGGGTTCTCGCTGGACAAATTCGTCATTGCCCCATATCGCTCGCCGGTACACCGGCTATTGAACCGCGACCGCGGGGTCGTCGACGGCATCATCGTCCAGGCCGCGAATCAGACCATCTTGACCGACGCAATGGAGCGCGTGCGACAAGTGATGCGCGTGCGGCGCCACCTGCACCCGGGTCAACCCGACAACTTCTCGCTGACCACGCCGGAGTCGTCGCTCAGCTTCTGGCAGAAGATCAAGGTCATCCTCAGGCTGGCGGCCGTGCTCCTGCCGTCCATCGGATTGGTGGTCGGCGGCATCGTGATCATGAATATCATGCTGGTCGCGGTCGCCGAGCGCACCCGCGAGATCGGCGTGCGCAAATCGCTCGGCGCGCGCCGCCGTGACATCGCGGCGCAGTTCTTGATCGAGTCATCGACCTTGAGTCTGATCGGCGCGATCCTTGGCATCGGCCTGGGGGCGGTCCTCGCCTTTGCGGTGACGAAGTTTTCGCCACTCCCGGTGAACATCGTGCCCTGGTCGATCGCCCTCGCGGTCACGCTCGGCGGAGGCGTCGGCATCGTCGCCGGTGTCTATCCCGGCACACGCGCGGCGCGCCTCGATCCGATCGCCGCGCTGCGGCAGGAGTGACGGTGGCCGTCTCAGCGCGCATCTCGGCACTGCTCGAAGGCGTCACCATCGCGCTCGACGCGATTCGAGCGAACAAGGTGCGAGCGGCGCTCACGATTCTCGGCATCGCGGTCGGCGTCTTCTCGGTGACGGCCATGGCGGCGATGATCCACGGCATCAACGAGTCCGTGGCGAAAGACATCGAGTCGGCGGGGGCGACCACCTTCTTCATCACCCGCTGGCCGGTCGGGTTCAACTCCTGCGATGGCACGGACGAGATGTGTCCGTGGCGGCACAATCCGGGCACGTCGTTCGCCGAGATGACGGCCATGGGACGCCTGTCATCGGTCCAGGGCGTCATGGGCGAGCTCGATTTCAATGGCGTGTTCAAGTACGGCGATCGCGCGTTGCCATCGGCTCAGCTCACCGGCTATACGCCCGGCTGGGAGCAGATGACCGGCGGCGACATCAACCCGGGTCGCTCATTCACCATCGAGGAGAACGCGAGCGGCGCGCGCGTCGTGCTGCTCAATGACATCGCGGTCTCGCATCTCTTCGCGGACAGCGTCAACCCCGTCGGCAAATCCGTCACCATCGACGGTGCGCCATTCGAGGTCATTGGCTGGTATCACTACCACCCGAGCTTCTTCACGGGTGGTGAGCACGCGATGGGCATCATCCCCGTGCAGACCCTGATCCGACATTACAAGGTGTGGGTGCCTGACATGTGGGTGTCGGTCAAACCCGTCGACGGCGTGCCGCGCGATCAGGCGATCGACGACATCATCGCGTACCTCCGCGGCGCGCGGGGCCTCCGGCCGGAGCGCAAGAATAACTTCGAGATCGTCACGCAAGACCGGCTGTTCCAGGTCTACAACAACTTCTTCGGCGTTATGGAGAAGGTTACACTGGTCCTGTCGGGGGTTGGATTGCTTGTCGGTGGCGTCGGCGTCATCGCCATCATGATGATCAGTGTCACCGAGCGCACGCGAGAGATCGGCGTGCGCAAGGCGCTTGGCGCGACCCGGCTGATCATTCTGTGGCAGTTTTTGATCGAGGCCATCACGCTCACCAGTATCGGCGTCGGGTTTGGCTTCGCGTTTGGCTGGGGCGCTGCGGCGTTCACGAAGTGGAAATGGCCGGCCATTCCCGCCTCGGTGCCGCCGCTCGCGATCCTCATTGCGATCGTGGCGAGCATCATCACCGGTATTGCGTTCGGCGTGCTGCCGGCCGTCAGGGCCTCACGGCTGGACCCCGTTACGGCCCTCCGGTACGAATAGCTGGGTGGGCGTGTGGACCCACGTGAGGCACACCACGGCCTCCGCTGGGATAGCCTGGACTTCGAGGCGTCCACGACGAACGGCGTAGAGCGACGAGGGATCGACGAGCCGGGCTTGTACCGTATAGCGGCCGGCTGGCCACCAGAGCCACTGTTTGAGGGTGCCGGTGCGAGACACGCACGAGTCCGGCGGGCCGTATCGTTGGGTCAGGACGTCCTCGAGCGCCGTCGTGGCGTCAGCCAGGCGGTCGAGCGATACCATGGCCTCCCATCCGGCGGCAAGGACATGCCCGTCTTTGTCCCGGTCTACGAGCCACGTCGTATCACCACTCTGCCGAAGACAACTCTGGACCTTCGGGCCGGATGTCTCGTAGAGCAGCATCGATTGGCACACATACGACGCGCTGGGCGCCATGTACCGGGAGGGTTCGTTATCCGCCGGCGCGGCGATCGTGACCGGATGTGGGCGATGCGATACGCATGCGGTGAGAAGGACGAGCGGCAGGCACCGTTTCACCAAGGACATGATGAACGTTAAACTAGCAGGCGTGAGCATATCTCCTGCTGGCCGTGCCGTTGGCTCCGTGGTTGCTGGCCGGTATGTCATCGAGCAGGAGTTACGGCAAGATGGCGGGATGGCCACCGTCTACCACGCATGGGACGGACGTGAGACCCGGGCGGTGGCGATCAAGTTCTTGGAGGCACCGCGGGCCGATCCCGTGGCGATCACGCGGTTTGCCCGCGAGATCGTCACGCTCGCGCAGCTCCAGCACCCGCACATTCTCCCCTTATTCGATTCGGGACAGGACGCAGACGGCAGCTTGTACTTCGTGATGCCGTTCGTCTCGGGCGGGTCGCTCCGCTCCTGGATGGACCGCGACAAGCGTCTCTCGAGCGACGCGGTCGTGCGGGTGGCGCAACAACTCGCCTCAGCGCTGGCCTTTGCGCATGCGCGTGGCGTGATCCATCGCGACATCAAGCCGCAGAACGTGCTGATTCAGGATGGTGGCGACCGGGTGCTCCTGGCCGACTTCGGGATCGCCCACGGCGCCGGCGGCTCGCGGTTGACGACCACCGGCGTGATCCTCGGCACGCCCGGCTACATGAGCCCAGAGCAGGCCTACGGCGACCCGGTCGACGGCCGCAGCGACATTTATTCCCTCGGATGCGTCTTGTACGAGGCGCTCACGGGCGCGCCGCCCAACCGGGGCGCCGAGGGGGGCACGACGCGCTATTTTGGCCCCGCCGCGCCTATCCGGCCGCACCGGAAAGATGTGCCCGAACACCTCGAGGCCGCCGTACTCCGCGCGACGTTGCCGATGCCAAACGACCGATTCCAGACCGCCGACGAATTCGCGCGGGCGTTCGACACAGTCGCGACGAAGCGTCGGCGCAGATAGATTCTGCGCATGCTCCGGTTGACGGCGCTTGGCGGTCTCACACTGCTGCAGGACGGCCAGCCGCACCAGGGGCCAGCCAGCCAGCGACGGCGGCTCGCGCTCCTCGCGCGCATTGCCACGACTGGCAAGCGCGGCGTCTCGCGTGACCTGCTCGTCGCCACGCTCTGGCCCGGCGGCGCGCCAGAACAGGCGCGTCATGCACTGGAACAAGCGTTGTCGGCCATCCGCCGCGCGTTGAACGTCGAGGCGCTGTTCGTCGGCACGGGCACCTTGCAGCTCAATCCGACGATCTTCAGCTGCGATGTCGCCGAGTTCGAGGAGGCCGTCTCGCAGCACGCGGCGTATCGGGCGGTCGCGCTCTATCAGGGTCCCTTCCTCGACGGGTTCTCGATCGATGGGGCGCCGGCATACGATCGGTGGATCGACGAGGAACGTGCGCGCCTCCAGCGCGAGTACGAGAAAGCCCTCGAGGTGCTGGCCGATGCGGCCGCCGACCGGAACGAGCACACGGTCGCCGTGCAATGGCGCCGCAAGCTGGCGTCGGTCGAGCCACTGAGCTCGCGCTTCGCCGTCGGGCTCATTGAGGCGATGATCGCCGCCGGTGACCAAGCGGGAGCCCTGCGGTCCGCCCTCGTCCACGAGGAACTGGTCCGACAGGAGCTCGACTCCGAGGCTGACGCCGAGGTTGCCGACTGGATCCAGCGGTTGCGGGCGGGACGTGTGGCGGTCCCCGTGAGGACCGAAAGGAAGATCGGCCAGCCCCCAGTGGCACCGTCGATCGCGCTGGCGGCATCGCTGCCTGAAGCCGTCACGGCGGACCAGTACAGAGACCGGGTGACACGGGTGCTGGGCGATCGGTATGCGATTGATCGGACCGTCGCCATCTCCACTGTTTTGGTCACTTTTGGGGCGAAAGACAGACGGAGATCTCGGCCGGTGCACATCCACGTCGTGGCACCTGGTTTCGCGGCGCTGGCGGACGGCGAGCGCATGGTCCACGTCTTCGAGCGGGTCACGACGCTCGAGGACCAGCACGTCATGCCGATTCTCGACTTCGGCGTCTCCGGCGATGTCGTGTACTACACGACCGACCCGGCCGATGGCCTGACGCTGAAAGACCGTCTCGCCCGCGAGCGCCCGCTCCCGATCGCGGACGCGGTCCGCATCGCCGACGACATGATGACGGCCCTCGCCCATGCGCACAGCCGGGGCGTTCGGCACGGCGATCTCCGGCCCAAGCATATCGTCCTCAAGGGCACGACTGCCGTCGTCACGTCCTGGGCGCTTACGGACGCGCTGCGGCCGAAGCCAGGCGCGGACGCCGGCTCGACGGTCGCGAGCTTTGGCGCGCCGGCCTATCTCAGCCCCGAGCAACTGTCCGGCGAGTCGCCGTCTGACGAGAGAAGCGATCTCTACAGCTTTGGCTGCATTGTATATGAGACGCTCGTCGGCGAGGCTCCGTTCCGCGCGGCGACCGCCCAGGGCGTGCTGTCGCGCAAGCTGAGCGAGCCGCCGCCGTCACCGAAGGCAATCCGCGCTGACGTCCCCGACGCGCTCGACGCGCTGGTCAAGCGCTGCCTCGCGCGTCATCCCGTGAACCGCATCCAGAGCGCCGCCGAAGGGCGGGCGATCACCGCGACGCTCCAAGTATGATCACCGTTCTCGCCGTCGCCGCGCACCGCGACGACGTCGAGCTCACGTGCGGCGGGACGTTGCTGCGCGCGGCCGCGGCGGGTCACGCGACCGGCATTCTCGATCTCACCGAAGGTGAGATGGGGACCCGCGGCTCCGCCGAGCTCCGCGCGCAAGAGGCCGCCCGGGCCGCCGAGGTCCTCGGCGTGAGCGTGCGAGAGAATCTCGGGCTTCCCGACGCGGGGATCGTGAATACACCGGAGACCCGTCGGCTGGTCGTTGTCGTTATTCGCCGCCTACGGCCTCGCATCGTCATCGCTCCGGCGCTCATGGGGCGCCATCCCGATCACCGGGAGACCGCGATGCTCGTGCGCGATGCGTGCTTCGTGGCGGGGCTTAAGAAGATCGATCCTGACACGCCTGCGCATCGGCCTCTCAAGGTCATTCACTGCGTCACGTATCGAGAGGACTTTTCAAAGCCCACGTTCGTCGTCGACATCAGCGATGTCTTCGAGAAGAAACTCGACGCGATCCGGTGTTATGGCTCGCAGTTCGAGGGCGTGACGCAAGCCGGCGAGGTGTATCCGAACGGCGAGCCCCTGTTCGACGTCGTGCGCCATCACGCGGCGCACTATGGCTCGATGATCCGCACGCGATACGGCGAGCCGTATTTTACCTATGAGACCATGCGCGTCGACGATATCGGGACACTCGGGGTCTCGACGTTCTAAGGCCGCACCCAGTCATGACAGACTGGGAATCGTCGCGTGGTGTTCGGCGGCAGCTGGAACGTCGCGACGGTCGTCGCTCGGAGACGCGTCGTATCGCTGACATCGAATAGCTCAGCGCTCACCGGGCCGAACTGCGGCACGAGCGGTGACGGGACCGCGAGGAGGTCACGCCGGATGCCGATGGTCCCGAGATACCGATCGATCGCGTCGCGGGCGTACTGAAACTCCGGCACGCTCGATCCGATCACCCACAGCCGCGGCGTGCCACGAAAGCGGTCCACTTGATCGAGGAACGGCCGGGTCTCCCGTTCATCGCAGATGCCCAGCACGTAACTCCCACTCGGCAGCCCGTACCGGGGCCCATAGTGATCGACGCCTTCGAAGGCGTTGGAAAAGACGTAGACGACGTCACCAGGTCGTCGCTGAGACTGCGCATACGCCAGGACGGGCTTGAACGCCTCGTAGAAATACGGCGGCGGGATGCGAACGAGCGTGAGCACCGGGATCACCGCGAACGGCGCGACGACCAGTGCGCCAAGGCCGCGATGCGCGCGCGCGGCGAGCGACCGACCCCATTCGACTGCCGCCGCGATCGCGATCACGAGCGCCGGCGCAAGAAACAACACGGTGCGATTCCAGAACGGATACTGTCGCGCGCACGCCGCGATGACCGTGACGATGACCGGGCCGAGCATCCAGAGCGCGACCTCTCGGCGTTGTCGCCACAGCACCACAAACCCGACGCCCGCCGCGGCGGCCAACAGCCCCGGCCAGGCGTACCACGAGAATCCACGACCCAGGAACTGGACGACGCGATCCCACAGCCAGAACGCATCGCTGAGACGCGGCGTCGCCGGGAAGAACCCGTTGCGGCTTGTCCAGAATCGATGCATAAACGCCAACGTCTCGGGTGGGACGCGGCGGATGGAGACGATCGTCGCCGCGAGCGACGCAATCGCCCAGACCGGGATGACCATGAGGGCCGGTCGCCGGGCGGCCGCGTCGTGTTCGACCAGGGCGAGCCAAGCGAATGCCAGACCCAGGCCCGCCAGTATGAACACTGTGGTCTGCGAAAACCACACGAGAACGAACCCGGTCAGCGCGGCGATCACGCACTGGCGGACGGTCGGCTCGCGCCGACGCAGATCGAGTGCGATCAGCGTCATGATGAGTGCCGCAGCGACGTCGAGCATGTATTGTTTGAGCTCCGCGCTGTATCGCACCATGGGGATCGCGATAGCGAACAGACCGACGGCAATCGGAACCGCCACTCCGTCCAGGGTCTCTTCCGCGAGGCGCCAACACAGGATCAGGGCAAGAATGCCCGCCAGAAAAGAGGGGAGGCGGAGGGCGAGGTCGCTGGGCCCGAACAGCAGCGCGCTCAGCTTGACCATCGCCATGTACCCGATCGGCGCGATCTGATCGTATGCGAGCGGCTTGAGCAC
>Ga0210387_10000936_pt1 | contig 21467 bp, 17 predicted proteins | sample IncBWC7OmetaG_FD_160108 | JGI IMG/M metagenome (GOLD analysis project Ga0210387, IMG submission 160108) | Forest soil microbial communities from Barre Woods Harvard Forest LTER site, Petersham, Massachusetts, United States - Inc-BW-C-7-O ...
AGATAGAAGCCAGAAGCGGTCCATGTCTATGGTCTGGGAAAATTCGAATCGATAAGACCACCGGGCGCTTCTCCTCGGCGTAATGAAAACCGAGCACGATTACGAGTTAGAAGATGCCGGGGACGCCCTCTTCCATCACGACGACTCGCTCTTCCATCCGGTGACGTTTGATCGCCGCGCGCAATCGGGTCAGGGGTTCCTCCGGAGGCTCGAAACTCAATCGAAATGAGCCGTAGTGCATTGGGATCATGATTCTCGCGTCCAACTCCGTAAAGGCCTGGACGGCTTGCTCAGGATTCATATGTACTTCCCGCCGGCTGGGCGGATCGTAAGCTCCGATCGGTAGTAAGGCGATCTCAGTCGGCAGGCGTTGCCCGATCTCGGCAAATCCCGAGAAGTACGCGCTATCACCGCAGTGAAGTATTGTTCTAGTGCCGAGCTTCAAATGAAATCCCCCGAAGCCCCGGTGAAAATCGTGGAGAACACGGGCACCCCAATGATGGCAGGGAGTCAGCGTCACCCCGATTTCTCCGATGTTCAGCGTCTGCCACCGGTCCAGTTCATGGACCCGATTGAACCCCAGGTCTTGCACTAAATTTCCAACTCCATTCGGGACGATGATCGGCTGAAAGGCTGAAATTCGTCGGAGGGTTCGTCTGTCTAGATGGTCGAAATGGGCGTGCGTGACCAAAACGAGGTCGATCGCCGGCAGGTGATGCAACGAGAATCCCGGGCGCCGAATCCGCTTAATGATCTTCAGCCAGAGCGACCAGATTGGATCCACCAGAATATTCAATCCCCGCCAACCAATTAAAAACGACGCATGGCCGATCCACGTCAAACAAATCTGTTCGGGTCGAAGCTCGGGAAATTGTGGTCGATGCGCTATCCCCTTGCGGCGTGTAAAGAGAGAAGGCAGGTAGACTTGAGTAAGAAAATTTCGTCGAAGCCAGCCCTTGCCAGGTTTTAAGCTGACACGATGCCCTTGATTCCTTGAGATATTCGACACGACAAACAAGTCATTATTGAATTGTGTGACGATGGCAAATACCAGATCGCAGTTTTCCGATAAATCTCGTTTGCGGGACAGGATGCGCCAACGCCTGAAGCAACTCTCTCAAAGTGAACGACACACGCAATCCCTCCGGATTTGCGAAAATCTATCCTCCCTTTTGTTCGGTAAAAAGAGTCTCGCCTTGTTTGCGCCGACACTCACTGAGCCTGACCTGGACCTTTTGTGGAAACGCCACCTGATCGATTCTCATCTGGTCAGCTATCCGCGGTGTGAAGGCGATGCTCTCTCGTTTCGCCGAATCCTGGCACTCTCGGAACTTGTGCCCGGACGATTTGGGATACGCGAGCCGGCTCAAGGCCCAAAAGTTGAGCAGTTGGACCTCATCCTGGTGCCCGGTCTGGCTTTCACGGCTGAAGGAACCCGACTCGGTCGAGGCGCAGGGTTCTACGACAGATTTCTCTCCACGATCCCTGGTACTACCGTCAAGATCGGCGTCTGTTTTGAGTTCCAGCGACTCCCTGAGATTCCGCATGAATCTCATGACGTGAAGATGGACGCCGTTGTGCATCCGTAGCCCGAAAAATCTCGCCGGCAGCGGTATTCTCCGGTGACGCCGAAAAGAAGCCTCATCCTTTTGCCACTACCTTTTCGTGCGGGACAAAACGCTCGTTTTTACCTCTTCCTGGATCACTGCAAGTTCGGCGGGAGGACGATTGCAGAGTACCGCGGCGATAAGGGTTTCTCCTCGTCGATAGCGTGCGATAAAGTTTCGATTCTCTCTGCTCCCTTCGATGTCGGCGAGCAGATGCGGCGTGCTGAAGTCGCCGACGAAATCGAATTGCATTCCCAGAACCTGGCTGGAACAGGCCGAAACGCTTTCAAATTTCTGGCGCTTGCGTCCGCTTAGATTTGCTCCGGCAGTGAGCCCCTGCAGGCGCGCCATTTCAACATTCGTAATGCGTTTAGCGCCTCCGTAAATGCGATCGGGATAGAGCGCAATATCTCCTACCGCGTAGATCCCTTTTTCGTCGGTCTCCAGGTATTCGTTGACCGGGCATCCGCTCGGGCTGCTGAGTGGGGTATTGGCCACGAGTTGCAGGTTAGGTTCGGTCCCGATCGCCACCACAGCGAGCCCAGCGGGAAATCGCATGCCGCTTTTAGTCTGGATGTTCTTGATCACCGTCTTCCCTTCGAATCCATTCAAATTTTCATTGAGCAACAATTGGATGCCGGCCTCCAGATACGAATCGGTCAACCATTGTGCGGTCTCGGGGTCGAGCAGTTCCTGCCAGATCACCTTGTCTCGGCTCAGCAGGCTCAATTTTGCGCCGGAATTCGTCAGAAAGGAGGAGACTTCTGCCCCGAGAAACCCTGATCCCACCACGACCACATGTTTTTCACTGAGAAGAATTTCCCGGATCGCCAGGGCATCCCGAAAACCTCTGAGATAAACAACATTGCCCAGGTTCGCCCCCGCGACTTGGGGGCGCCTGGCTCGGCTGCCAGTTGCCAGACAGGCCTTGCGAAATTCGATAGTTTGGCCGTTCTCGAGGACCGCCAGGCGACGTTCAATATTGAACTCGCGCACATAGGTCCCAAGGCGAACTTCGATGCCTCTTTTCTTGTACCAATCCTCCGGTTTTTCGACCAATTTATCGAAAGAAACGCCGGAGTCCTTTAGAAAAGACTTCGACAGCGGCGGTCGTTGATAGGGAAGGTAGGGCTCATTGCTGACGAGGGTCACCGAGCCTTTGGTGTCATATTGGCGCAGGGAGTCGCAGACGCTGGCCGCGCCGACGCCGCCGCCGACGATCAGATAATCACGTTGGATCATGCTTGGGCCGCCAATATATGGAGGCGCTGCGATTCTCTCGAAGAAAAATCTCTGATACAAGCCGCGGCTTGTGCAAACGTGAAGTTTTCCGTCTCTTCCGAGGATTCTAAGGCGGCATTGCGAATCGGTCACCGAACTTCTCTTGCATCCGGACGCGTACCCCTTCAAATTCCTTGCGGCCGATGGAATCGACGTAAGCTATGACGCCGCCGCGACCTGCGGGATAACTCCATCCCAGCACTGAGGCCAGGTCGGCCATCGCAGCGTCCTCAATAATGCCCTCCCGCATCGCGTGAAGGGCCTCGATCGTCTGAATAACGAATAAGCGCTGTTCGATCTCGTCCGGAACGTATGGGTGGAACGCCGGGGCAAACAGACGGCGAGATTCCGCCGAATCGACACGCTCCATGCGGGAGTCGTACTCATAAATTCCAGCTCCACTTTTCCTTCCCAAACGTGACTGACTGGTAAATTCCTTGAGAATCTTGATCGAATCCGCGGCGTTTCTTGCCGCGCCCCGGCCTTGCTTGGCCAAGCTTTCGAATATATCCGCCAGCAAGTCGAGAGACATCAGATCAGCCATCGTCAGAGGACCTAAAATCATGCCGGCATTTCGCGCGACATTGTCGATCATCCAGGGAGAAATTCCTTCGCGAACCATGAAAAGGGCTTCCTGGAGGTAAGCGGCGACGACTCTACTGGTGAAAAATCCCGGACCATCCCGGACAATGATCGGGGTCTTCTCGAGGGCCTTCGCAAGCAAGAGCGCCCGCTCGATCGTTTCAGGACCTGTTTTCTCTCCCACGACAATCTCCAGAAGTGCCATTCGATCCACCGGAGCAAAAAAGTGTGTTCCCAGAAATCGTTCTGGACGGCTGCACGCCAACGCGAGGTCAGTGATCGGAAGCGTCGTCGTATTGGATGCGATGGTGGCTGTCGGATTCGCGAACTCTGCAATCTCGGCGAGTTTGGCCTTCTTAAGGTTCGCGCGCTCAAAAATTGCTTCGACGATAAAATCGCAGTGTGCGAGGGCGCGAATCTCGGGGGCCCAACGAACCCGGTTCAGCAAGTCGGTTGGAGTCTCCTGCTTCAATAAACCGGAATGGGCGTCTCGTTGGGCAATCTTCCTCATCCGTTGAAGCGAATCGTCGGAAGCCTCGTGTGAGACGTCGAAAACAATGACTTCGTAGCCTGCCCGAGCGGCTGTGTAAGCGATCCCAGTACCCATCAATCCGGCTCCGAGCACCCCGATGCGTTTGATGGGAGCCTGCTCGTTGACGACTCTGTCAAGCGCCCTTTGCCGCGCTACGTGGAGGGTATTGACGCGATTCGAAGTCGATCGTGAACGCCGTACGACCGACCACTGCTCCATTTCGAGGCGGATGCCTGCGTCGATCGATCGTTCAAGTCCGTCCTGGAGACATCGCAGGATTGCCGCGGGCGCCACTTCCTCAGGAGGGACATGGCGTCGGAGTTTGAGATAGATCCTCTCGAGGAGTTGGCGATTCGACGACATTTGAGAATAGGTCGACGAAAGCTCCTGGGCAACTTGGTCCCAAGGTTGTCCAGATTTTGGACGGGCTTGGGCCCATTCCATGGCAGCCTCGGAAAGGCGGCGATCCGTTACCTGAAATAGGTCCGAGGCAACCTCATCCGAGACGCTCACTTTCTCGGCCTGTAACAGCAGTCGCGCCGCCAATTCGATGCCACAGAGCCTGGGAAGTCGTTGTGTCCCTCCAAGAATTGGCATCAGTCCGTATTTGAGCCAGGGAAAATCCAGACTGATCGTTCCAACGCTGGCGAATCGGACATGACACGCCAAAGCAATTTCGAGCTGAAGTCCTCCGATCGATTCGGATACGAGGGCGGCAACGACCTTTGGACCTTGTTCCATCTGCCGAATCAGGTGGCGTAGACGATCGAGTAACGGGTCTGCGGCCAGAATCTGATCGACTTCTTGCCCTTCCGTTTCCGGGCGGCTATGAAATTCGATGAACAGAGCGTTTAATGCTGGATCGGAGAGCGCCGCCTCGAGGCGATCAGCAAACTTAGAGTTCAAAGGTCGCTCACAGAATATTGGAGTGCAGTTTTCTTGATTCATACGAGCTGGACCACTGTCGCAACCCCCATCCCTAATCCGGTGCACATGGTGACCACCCCATATTCAACGTTTCGCCGGCACATTTCATGGACGAGCGTGCCGATCAGAACCGCGCCGGTCGCCCCAACAGGGTGTCCCATTGCTATCGCGCCGCCGGCAACGTTGATTCGTTCGAGCGGCACTTTCGTCTTGTCCACAAAATACAAGACGACCGCAGCGAACGCTTCGTTGACCTCGAAGAGACCGATATCGGCGGCGGTCAGACCGGCCCGTTCGAGTGCTCCGCCAGTCGCGGCAGCCGGTGCGGTCAGCATGATGCAGGGATCGTCCGCCGCGCTCGCGGTCGCCACGATTCTCGCTTTGGGGGTAATTCCCAGTTGTTCAGCAATTTGTCTGTTGCCCATCAACACGGCGGCCGCACCGTCGGCGATCCCGGAAGAATTCCCCGCATGATGAACGTGATGAATCTTGCCGATCTGCGGATAACGCAATCGGAGGTAATCGCGATAGTTTTCGCCGATCCGCTCAAAAGCGGGCGCTAGTTTTGCCAGACTCCCGGTGGTGACGTTGTCGCGGATCAGTTCGTCTCGGTTGAGAACCGTTTCGCCGTTGTCGTCGGTGATCGGAACGACCAAATCGTCAAAAACACCCTTGGTCCATGCCGAGGAGGCGTTCTGTTGGGATCTTGCGCCAAGAGCGTCCACGTCGTTCCGGGTATATCCATGGATCGTCGCGATTAGATCGGCGGACAGACCCTGAGGAATCTGGACGCTGGCATCTTTGAACGAGACATCAGATATCATCGGGCCTCCTGAACCGAAGATTGAAAAGAGCGAAAGCATTTCGACTCCGCCCGCGATAATCAAGTCCGCTTGCCCCGACATTACTTTCGCCGCGGCGGTATTGACCGCGTCCAAGCCGGATCCGCAGAATCGTGAAACCATGAAGCCCGGAGTGGTGACACGGTAACCGGCTTGCAGCGCACTCGATCTAGCAAGATTGCCGCCCTGATCATTATACTGCTCACAACATCCGAGGATGACTTCATCGGTGACCTGTTTAACCCGCGGATATCTGAGGCTCAGTGCCCGCAAAAGGGAACTGGCAAGGCGCAACGGGGTCTGAGTGTGGAGCTTGCCCGTCGATTTTCCGCGCCCGAGAGGCGTGCGGATCGCGTCGAGAAGGAAGACTTCGGCAAGAGACGTCATAAACGATAGGTGTACCTCTACAGTACTCTTTTTCTTCGATAAGCCAGCGACGGAACCGTTGCGTTGGAAGCACGATTTCGTTATCTCTTCTCGGGCCAAATGAAGAAATATCGAATTGCGGCGATTCAGGGAGACGGAATTGGTAAGGAGGTTTTACCCGAAGGGATTCGGGTGATCGATGCGGCGGCGGGGAAAGCGGGTATTCAATTTGAGTGGGACCAGTTTCCCTGGAGTTGCGGCTACTACAAGGAAACTGGCCGGATGATGCCCGAAGATGGTCTCCAGCAGATCCGGCATCATGACGCAATTTTTTTGGGCGCTGTCGGGTTCCCGGATGTTCCTGATCATGTCTCTCTCTGGGGACTGTTGATCCCAATTCGTCGCGTCTTTGAGCAATATGCCAATATTCGCCCGGTGAAGTTAATGCCGGGAATTCAATCTCCCTTACGGAACCGGGAGTGCGGTGATATCGACTTCATCATCGTGCGCGAGAACAACGAAGGGGAATACTCCTCAGTCGGCGGGCGGATGTTTGAAGGCACCGAGTTCGAGTTCGCCACCCAACAATCGGTGTTTACGCGCCGCGGTGTCGACCGGATTTTGCGCTGCGCCTTTGAGACCGCCTCTAAACGGACGAAAAAACTGGTAACTTCGGCGACCAAATCGAATGGGATCACGATCACCATGCCGTTCTGGGATGAGCGATTTAAAGCGATCAGCGCTGAATATCCGTTGATAAAGACAAACCAGTTTCATATTGACATTCTGACCGCCCATTTCGTCCTGCATCCTGACCGGTTTGATGTCGTGGTGGGATCGAATCTTTTCGGGGACATCCTCTCGGATCTCGGCCCCGCGTGCACCGGAACGATCGGCATCGCTCCTTCCGCGAATTTAAATCCGGAACGCGCTTTTCCCTCGATGTTCGAGCCGGTGCATGGTTCGGCGCCGGATATTGCAGGTAAAGGGATTGCCAATCCGATCGGTCAAATCTGGTCCGGGGCAATGATGCTCGAGCATCTTGGTGAGCTCGATGCTGCCACAGCGATCGTTAACGCGATTGAAAAGACCCTCGAAACCGGACCTAAAACTCGCGACGTCGGCGGCTCTGCATCGACAGAAGAAGTGGGCAAAGCTATTGCCGCGGCCGTGTAGCCGGCCTCGTTCATCTTTTCGATTTCCTCACCTTGTGGCAGCTTTCTGTCTGCAGGAGACTCCTGATGTTCGAGAGTCCGGCCTCGAACCGCTCACGCACCAATTTGTTAGTTCTTATTTGCTCTATCATCATTTGGTCGATCAAGGATTTGCTAGCTTTCAGCAACGGGTACTATGGTTTGAGCCTTCGATTGTTGACTGTGCCGGGAAGGGGATCCCGTCGGCGAAAGATAGCAAAAAAAAGAATTTTTTATTTTCCTCCAGATCCGGTATCGCCAGCAGAAATCTGTTCTGCCTGGGAGGTGAAGTAATGACAAAAAGCGCTCGGGATGGAAGTCTCGATCCCAATGACTGGAACTTCTATTGTGGGAAAGGATCCCGCTCCAATTAATCTTAATGGAAACGTGCACCCTGTCATTTGCGAAGGCTTTCCATCATTTGTCGGACTCAATTGGTGGCCTCCTTTTTTTGCGGTGTTTTCGACCCGTCGTATGTCTCTCTTCTTCTTGATGACAGGGAAGAATTATTCAGAGCTGGCGTCAGATGAAGGAAGCCGTTGGTGCGGATGTGCCCGCCTTCGCGTGCGCTGAACTGCAGAAACTGTGAGGCGAGTCAGAGGCATTGCGGATGTCGTTGCGGCAACAGAGCGACGCCGCGGACGAGGCTCGACGCCGCCTTAAAAGTTTGGAGAGTTCCCTCTCTTGGAGGCTGGCAGCGCCGCGGCGTTTTGCAGATAGGACACTCCGACTGGCTCGATTTATACAAAGAGGCCATTGACGCTCGATGACGTAACCTGCAGTTGAACACAAAATGTATTCAGGTAATCAACGGGTTTTTTTCTTGCTCCATCCGCGAGGTGATTTTATTCTCCGATCCCCGTTCGGCGGAAGGAAGTCCTTCGATGCGAATAACGTGTGAATACTATGTTAACAAGCTTAAGGAGGCAAAGTAGTACGTCTCGGCATGCCAGCGAGTGTGAAAAAACAATAACTATGCAAGAGACTTACCACGGCGTCTGGCAAGAGATCGCGAGCGGAATCAAGTTGCATCTCGGAGCCGAAGCGTTTCAACGGTGGTTTGCCGCGATTGAACTGGTGCAGGCGGATGAAGTCGGGCTGACCTTCCGGGTTCCGAACCTCATTTACCAGTTCTTTATCGAGAGCAACTATTTGCATGTCGTACAAGCTGCAGTGATTTCCGTGCTGGGAGGGAGACCGCGGCAGATCAAGTTCCGTGCCACAGAGAGTGGATCGACCGGGGCGGTAGCGGATGCGCCCGCTGGGCGGGCGACAGAAACATTAGCTTCCGTGCCCCCGGAGGAGGATTCGGAGGGCGCCCTCAACCACGGGATGAATCCGCGCAATAAATTTGCCGCGTTTGTCGTGGGATCGAATAACCAGCTGGCACATGCAGCCGCCTTGGCGGTTTCTCAATCACCGGGTAAACCCTATAATCTACTTTTTATTTACGGTGGTGTAGGCTTAGGAAAGACGCACCTGATGCAGGCGATCGGCCAGCAGACGATCGAACAAAGGAAAACTCACAAGGTGATGTATCTCTCGAGCGAACGGTTCATCAATGAGTTCATCGACGCGATCCAGCGCAACACGCTCGTCAGGTTTCGCAAACGTTACCGTCAAACGGATGTCCTGTTAATCGACGATATTCATTTTTTGGCCGGCAAAGAACGTTCTCAGGAAGAATTTTTTCATACGTTCGATACGCTATCCGATGGCCGGAAGCAGATCGTGCTTTCAAGTGATCGTCCGGCAGGCGAGATCGCCAACCTGGAGCAGCGCCTTGTTTCTCGCTTCGAAGGCGGGTTGACCACGGAATTGCACCCGCCGGATGTCGAAACACGCCTGGCAATACTCCGAAAAAAGGCCGAGGCATTTCAGATTGATCTTCCCGAGGATATACTGGCTTTTCTCGCCCAGCGTGTCCGAACCAATGTCCGGCGTCTGGAGGGCGCTTTGATCAGGGTTGGCGCCCACCTGTCACTGACCCGCCGAGAGTGTTCCCGCGACAGGCTGGAACACCTTCTGCGGGATATTTTGCGGGAGGAAGCCAAAAAGACGGTTACCATCGATGAGATTCAAAAGAAGGTGACCGAACATTTTGATCTTCGACTCGCCGATCTGACCAGCGAACGGCGCACCGCCCAAATTTCATTTCCGCGCCAAGTGGCGATGTACCTGGCTCGGCACCTCACCAAAGCGTCTTTGCAGGAGATTGGCGAAAAGTTCGGAGGCCGGGATCACGGGACAGTGTTGCATGCCTGCAAAAGTATCGCCGGGCGCACTAAAAAAGAGGATCAAGTCCGTCAAACGATCATGAGGCTCGAGACACAGCTCGGCAGATAAATTCCTCTTCACCCGTAGCCTGTCGACGGAAGCCCTCGGATACTGGGACTGAGGGGAGGAGGGAAAAGTTAACCCCCTTTCAGTAACGAAAAGCACGCCGGCGGCTTTCGATCTGCCGCGGACCCGGGGATTGGAATACGCCTTGACATGCCGGGTCCGTTGTGGCTGATTGCACGCTCCGCGCGAGCCAGAACTGCCGTTGGTCCCTGGGTTGCGGCCGCTTGGCCTGCAACCGCACGCGCCAGGGGAAACCCGGCTAAGAATATATAAAAATGCATATGCCCGTTCGTTTAGGTCGTTTCGAGATGCCCAAGAGCCTCACCAAGGAAGAGGCCACCGCAACTGAAACTTACACCAGGTTCACCGCTGAACCGTTTGAGGCCGGATATGGCCACACAGTCGGCAACTCACTGCGCCGCGTCCTTCTTTCCTCTCTGGAAGGTGCAGCGATCACCTCCGTTCGAATTACTGGTGCGCAACACGAGTTCGCATCCCTGCCGGGGATTGTTGAGGACGTGACCGACATGATCCTCAATCTGAAAAAGATCAAATTCAAGGCGGTCGACCACGAGCCGCGAACGGTCACGATCAATGTCAACAAAGAGGGGCAGGTCACTGCGGGGGACATCCAGACCATCCAAGGTATCGACGTATTGAATACGGACCAGATCATCTGCACCCTCGACAAGCGACAGAAGTTTGAAGCCGAGTTCGACGTCCGCGTTGGACGTGGATTTTTTACGGGAGACGAGAACAAACGTGCGGACATGCCGATAGGGGTCATCCCGATCGATTCAATTTTTTCGCCGGTGACTCGAGTCAAGTACAGTGTCGAGAATACCCGTGTCGGCCAGCGAACGGACTACGACAAGCTGGTGCTGGAGGTCTGGACGGATGGACGAATCACTCCGGACGACGCGCTTCTGCAGGCTTCCGCCATCCTGCGACATCACCTGGATGTGTTCGTTAATTACGACGACAGCCAGGTCGAGTTTGATGAAACGCCGGAGGAAGTCAGTCAGGAAAATACGCGGCTCAAGAAACTGCTGAACATGAGCGTGAACGAAATCGAGCTTTCGGTTCGTGCCGCAAACTGCTTGAATAACGCCAACATCACGACGGTCGGCCAGCTGGCAATGAAGACGGAGGCCGAGATGCTGAAGTATCGCAACTTCGGTAAAAAATCCCTCAACGAGATCAAAGAGAAATTGCAACAGCTTGGTTTGAGTCTCGGAATGAAATTTGAATCGGGACTCGTGGAGCCTCCGATGGGCGGAGAACGGACGGACGAGGGCAAACTGGTCTCTCTCTAAAATCTTATGCGTCACGCAAAGAAGACGATCAAATTGGGCCGCAAATCCGAGCATCGGAATCTGTTGCTGGCGAACCAGGTTTGCAGCCTGATTGCACACCATCGAATCAAGACGACTTTAGCGAAGGCAAAGGCCGTTCGGCCTTTTGCCGAAAGGATGATCACTCTGGGCAAACGGGGTGATCTCCACGCGCGTCGGATGGCGTTCTCTTTTCTGCGGCAAAAAGAAGCCGTTCGAAGATTGTTTGCGGAACTGGCACCTAGCGCCGGGAGCCGTCAAGGGGGCTACTGCCGAATCGTGAAACTTGGCCCGAGACAGAGCGACTCCGCGCTGATGGCCTACATCGAATTCGTGGATCAACCGGGACCGGGAGCGGAGACGAAGCCGGAGGGCAAGGCGCCGACTGAGAAAAAGTAGCCGATCGCGCTGGTCACCACTTCGTCAGCTCAGAATCTCGAACGCCTTCTTCAGGTTATTGGGCCTGAAGATGAGGATCCCTTTTTCCGCGGTCGGTGCAGTGGCCAGGTAAGCGTACTCGATGTTGACTTTCTCCGCGGCGAGCTTTTTCGCGATCTCGGAGAGGGTTCCGGGTTTGTTGTCGTGCTCGAGCATCAGGACGTCGTTTTCCAAGACCAGCGTGCCGTGTTCTTCAAAAATGGATAACGCTTTTTTGTGATCGCTGACGACCATGCGCACCACGGCGTGATCCACTGTGTCCGAGATGGTTAAACCGAAGATATTGATCTTCTCTGCTGCCAAGGCATCGCAGACGGCGGCGAGTGTGCCGGGCTTGTTCGCGATGAACAGCGAAAGTTGAGTGGTAATTTCCATAGGCTAACTTGCTAACTCTTGGTCGCAGAGGTCTCCTCTGCGGCAGCAGCGGCGACCATGGCCGGCTTCGGAGCAGTCGGTAGATAGGTCGGGCGAATCTTCCAAAACTTGGACTCGTACCGATGCCAGTCTCCCAGGATCTCTTTTGCCCGGTCGCTTTCTGTCCGCTCGAGATGCTTGTAGACAAGCTTCTTTACGGTAACGATATCCGATTCGGCTTCGAGTCGCTCAAGCGTTACCAGTTCCGGATTCAAATTGAGCGAGAACGTATCGTCTAGATCGAGCACGTATGCGACTCCTCCGGTCATGCCGGCTCCGAAGTTTTTCCCGGTACTTCCAAGAACTAGTAGGACACCGCCTGTCATATACTCACTGCCGTGATCACCGACCCCCTCAATCACGGCAGTCACTCCAGAATTCCGGACGCAAAAGCGCTCTCCAGCACGGCCGGCGGCGAAAAATTCTCCGCCGGTCGCTCCATACAGGCAGGTGTTGCCGACAATCGAGTTTTCGTGCGCCACATATTTTCGATCGGTCGGTGGCTTGACGACGATTTCACCGCCGCCCATTCCCTTGCCGACGTAATCGTTCGCCTCACCGGTCAACGTGATCTTGACGCCTGGACTCAGAAACGCTCCAAGGCTTTGACCGGCGCTCCCACGGAGTTCCAGTTCGATCGTTCCTTCCGGCAGCCCCTGCTCGCCCCAAAGATAACCAATCTCTCCCGAAAGCTTTGTTCCGACTGCGCGGTTGGTGTTCTTCACCCGGTAAGAGAGCGTGATCGGTAACTGATCGTTTACCGCTTCCCGCGCATCCTGCAAGATCGAATCGTCGAGTCGCCTTCCGAGTTGGGGGTCATTTCGTTCCCAGGTATTATATCGGGGCTGAGAATCGTCATCCTTCGCGACGTTCACGAGCAATCGACTCAGGTTGACTTTGTTTGCCTTCCAGTGATCCTTGATGTAACGCTGGCGCAGGTATTCCACACGACCCACCAGATCCGGGAAACTGGGAATACCCATCTCCGCCATGATCCCTCGTACCTCTTCCGCGACCCCATTGAAGTAGTTCACGACGTATTCGGGTTTGCCCTTGAATTTCGCGCGCAGACGCTCATCCTGCGTCGCAACACCGACTGGGCAGGTATTCAAATGGCATTGGCGCACATACACGCAGCCAGAGGCAATCAGGGCGGTGGTTCCAAAATTAAACTCTTCGGCGCCGAGCAAGGCCGCAAAGACGATATCTTCTCCGGTCCGGAGGCCGCCGTCCGTTCGCAGAATGATCCGGTTACGCAAACCGTTCAGCATCAAGACCTGATGCGCTTCTGCGATGCCCAGTTCCCAGGCGCTCCCCGCATTTTTAATTGAACTAAGCGGCGAAGCGCCGGTGCCTCCTTCATGGCCGCTGATCAGAATGATATCGGCATGTGCCTTCGCTACGCCCGCGGCAATCGTTCCGACGCCCGCTTCCGCGACCAGTTTAACGCAGATTTTCGCCCTCGGATTGACTTGTTTCAGATCGTAAATTAACTGCGCGAGATCCTCGATCGAATAGATATCATGATGCGGCGGCGGGGAAATCAATGCTACCCCGGGCGTGCTTTTCCGAAGCCGTGCGATCAATTCGGTCACCTTGTGGCCAGGTAACTGTCCTCCTTCGCCCGGTTTAGCGCCTTGGGCCATCTTGATCTCGATCTCTTTCGCGCTTGCGAGATAAGCCGCCGTGACGCCAAAGCGGCCGGCAGCGATTTGCTTGATCGCGCTGTTTGGCCAATCACCATTTTTGCGGCGGTGGAAACGCTGCGGGTCTTCGCCTCCTTCCCCAGAATTGGATTTTCCGCCGATCTGGTTCATTGCGATGGCGAGGCATTCGTGAGCTTCGGGGCTCAGCGCACCAAGAGACATGCCAGCGGTGGTGAATCGTCGCCGGATTTCTTCGATCGGCTCCACTTCTTCGAGCGGAATTGGTGGTTTGCCTGTTGGAATTCGTTCCAACAGATCTCTCAGCGTGTTTGGCCGGACCGCCTTGACGGCTTCAACGTAGGTCTTGTAATCCGCTGGTTTGTTCGATTTGACAAACGCGTGGAAACTCTTGATCACGGGCGGCGTAACCGCATGCTGTTCACCTTGCCTTCGGAACCGGTAGTACCCCGGGTCACCCAGTTCGAGCGTTTTGTTCTCTTCCGGTAACGCCTTCGAGTAAGCCTGTCGATGCCTCGTCAGCGTCTCCGCCGCGATCTCTGCGAAACCGATGCCTTCGATTTTGGAGGGTGTTCCGGTAAAACACTTTTCTGTGAGCTCAGAGCTGATTCCGATTGCTTCAAAAATCTGTGCGCCTCGATAGCTGTCCACGACCGAGATGCCCATTTTTGACATGATCTTCAGCAATCCCTTCTCGATCGCAACCTTGTAGTTGCGGACCATCTTTTCGTACGTGGCACTTTCCCCGAACTGGCCTTTCTCAAGCAGTTCTTGAATCGTTCCATAGGCGACGTATGGACAGACAGCGCTTGCTCCGTATCCGATCAAGCACGCAATCTGGTGCACATCCCGAGCTTCCCCGGTATCGCAAATGAGACTGCATTTCATTCGTTTGCCGATCCTCGTCAAATGATGGTGCACGGCTCCGGTGGCGAGCAGCATCGGGATGGCAATATGATCATGATCAACCCCGCGGTCCGAAAGGACGATCAAACGGGTTGAATCGTCGATGGCGCGTTCTGCTTCCGCAGAGATCCGAGTCACGGCCTGTTCTAAGCCGTCCACACCATCCGCAACGTTCCAAAGGACAGAGATGGTCGCAGATTTGTGATCCGAACCCGGAATCGATCTCAAGGCTTCGAGCTCATGTTGCAGCAACACGGGCGAATCCGAGTGCACCATTTTCGCATGTTCCGGCGTTGCCCCGAGCAAATTACGGCGCCATCCCATGGGTGTTGCCAGGGACATGACAAGTTTTTCGCGAATCGGATCGATCGGAGGATTGGTCACCTGCGCAAAGAGTTGCTTGAAGTAGGTGTAAAGTAACCTCGGCTGCAAAGAAAGCACTGCCAGCGGGGTGTCGTCACCCATCGATCCGAGCGCTTCCTGGCCATCCTTGACCATCGGCTTCAGAACCATGTCGAGTTCTTCGTTCGAATATCCGAACGCTACCTGCAGCTGGGTCAATTCCAGAATATCCAATTCCTCAGCAGGCGTCGGAATCGACTTGCCGGCGATTTGCTGCAGCCGAAGCAAGTGCGAATTTATCCACTCCAGATAAGGTTTTTGGGCCGAAAGCTGTTGCTTTATTTCGGCATCCCGCAACAGTTTGCCCGCGCTGGTATCGACAGCGATCATCTCGCCGGGTGCAAGCCGCCCTTTCTCGATAACCTTGGCGTCGTCGATTTCGTTGCAACCTACCTCGGAGCCGAGACTCACCAGCCCGTCTTCGGTAATCTTATATCGGGCCGGGCGGAGTCCATTTCGATCCAGGCATGCGGCGACGACGATCCCGTTGCTGAAGACCAGTCCTGCCGGACCGTCCCAGGGTTCCGTGAAACATCGGTGATATTCGTAATACGCCTTGAGCTCCGGAGCCATTTTCTCGTCGGCGCGCCACGCTGGCGGCACGAGGATGGTCATCGCATGCAAAATGTCGCGCCCGGACAACATCAGCACTTCCATCGCGTTATCCAGGCTGGCCGAATCTGATCCTCCGGACTGGATGATCGGTTTCAGCAGGTCAACATCTTCGCCCCAGGCTTCCGCCACCAACTCTGACTCTCTGGCGCGCATCCAGTTGCGATTGCCCCGAATCGTGTTGATCTCGCCATTGTGTGCAAGAATCCGGAACGGCTGGCTGAGCGGCCAGGTCGGGAATGTATTAGTGCTGTACCGCTCGTGGTAAAGGCATATCGCAGTCTCGTATTCGGGATTGGTGAGATCTCGATAGAATTTTTCGAGCGACACCGCGGTGAGCAAGCCTTTGTAAACAATCACCCGATGCGAAAACGAAGTAATATAAAAATTGTTTATGTTATCGATGCGCGACCGGGCCTCGATTTCATTTCGGGCGAGAAACAGACGGCGTTCATACTCGTCATCGCTCATTCCGGCTGGTCGACCGATGAGCACCTGCTCGATCCGCGGCATGGTCATCTGCGCTTTTTCACCTAGCACCAGGACATTGAGCGGGACCTCGCGCCAACCGAACTGGAACAGTTCGCGGTGCTCTAAAACCTCTTCGATGATGGCTTTGGCGCGCGCTTGCGCGTAGGCATTGTCGTGCGGCAGGAACACGAATCCAACCCCCAGATCCGTGTCATTATAGAGTGTGTGTCCTAGTTTGGTGAGTTCTTTACGAAAAAGTTTGTACGGAATTTGCGTCATCACGCCCGAGCCGTCTCCCGTTTTCGCGTCGGCGTCCATCGCTCCGCGGTGTGCCATATTGCACTTCGAAGTGAGTCCGTGCCGCAGCACGCGATTGGACCGTTCGCCATTGATCGCGGCCACAAAGCCTACGCCACACGAATCGTGTTCCTCCTCCGGCCGATAGAGCGAGTCCGGAAGTCCATTGAGCGCTAGAGTGATTGCGTGATTCATGGCGGAAAACCTGCTGACATTAAGACTTCAGATGAGTGATTCAAGACGAAATTCCATGACTACTGACAAATATTTGTCGCCCAAAACAAGTTTCTCGAATAATTTATGCGCTCTGTCATGCTGAACAATTGCAAAGAGCCGGTTCGCAAGGATTGCCCATGCTTCCATTTCGAGCTTGGTTGGGGGATACTGCCATGAGAATTCTAGATGAGCAAGAAAAGGCGATCATCCGTCACCTGATTCGCGACCCGCGCGAATCGGACAACGGAGTCGGAGAACTAACAGGGGTCAACGTGCGCACCGTTAGCAGGAAACGGCAGCGTCTGGAGCAGGAGGGGATTCTTTCGTACTACGCGAACGTCGACCTCTCCGCCAATGGCGCTCATCAGTTTACCGCACGCCATCTCTATATTATCAAGTTCGGCGTTGGGATTACGTACAAGCAGCTCGTCGACGATATCAAGATGGAACCGAGCAACACTGTTTTCACCGAGAGGGTTTTTGAAAGTCACATCGCAGAGATCGATGGCAAAGTGGCGCTCTTGCTCTACATCGACGGCGATAGCGACGTCGACATCGTCCAGCGAATGCATGAAGAATTGATCCCGACACTCATGGAAAACCACGGCAAAGAATTGATCGAAGAAATTTCGACGGTGCGAATTCTCTCACCTGTCCGCGTAATGCGGAACTACTTGCCGCTGGTGAACATGAAAAATGGTCTCATGAAAGCGGACTGGCCCGATGAAGCAATTTATGTTGGGCGTTGAAAGCAGAAACTCAACCTCCGACCGCGTCGGTCCGCGGATAGCTTCCGAGCACCTTGACAAAAGTGCAGTGTTTCTCTAATTCGCTAATCGCGCTTTTGACCTGTTCGTCCTCACAATGTCCTTCGATATCGACAAAGAAAAAGTATTCCCAGTTCTTACGCTTGGACGGTCGGCTCTCGATTTTGCTCATGCTCAACTTAAGCCGATTGAAAGGTTCGATGGCCGAGTACAGAGCACCCACCCGGTCCTGAACACAGAACATCAGGGATGTTTTGTCTGCGCCGGTTGGCGGGCAGGTAGCGTGTGAGATCACCAGAAATCGGGTGGTATTATTTGGGCTGTCCTGGATCGATCGTTCCAGAATCTCCAATCCGTACACTTCGGCCGCCAGCGCGCCCGCCAGCGCAGCGGCACCCGGTTCTCGAGCGGCTTGTTCTGCTGCTTTTGTGGTGCTCGAGAGTTCAATCCATTCCAGCTCGTGCGCATTTGCTTTGAGCCAGTGTCGGCACTGGCCGAACACCTGGGGGTGAGAATAGATCTTGGTGATCTTTTCTTTCGGCTCATTCGATAGGAGATTGTTTTCGATTCGGAGCAGAATCTGTGCACAGATCTTCAACTCGGAATCCATGAAAAGGTCCAGGGTGTGGTTGACCGACCCTTCCACCGAATTTTCGATCGGCACGACCCCATAATCGGCTCGGCGTCGCGCCACCTGATCGAACACGTCACCGATATTTGCCTGCGACGAGTAATCGACCGATGCTCCAAATTTCGCGCGCGCGGCCTGGTGTGTCCAAGTAGCCTCAGGACCCAGATAGGCAATGATCAGTCCTTTCTCCAGGGCCAGCGCCGCCGACATGATCTCCCGATAAATGGCACGAATCGCTATGGCCGGAAGCCGGCCTTTGTTCTTTCTCTCGAGCCCTTGAAGAAGAGCTTCTTCGCGTTCAGGAGCGTAGATGGTAAGGCCGGCCTGTTTCTTGACGACACCCACTTCGTGAACCAGATCTGCGCGCTGATTCAATAGCTCCAGCAATTTGGTGTCGACCTCGTCAATTCGTTTTCGAATCAGTTCCAGGGACAGTTTCGACTTCTCCATTCTCAATCTTCTCCGGTTTGGAGTCTAACGGATCTCTCGTTTCGACGCTGGTGGCGGGGCGGCGTTCCGCCGGCGCCACGGCTTTCGGCAACGCGACGTCTCTGAGTTCGGATGCGTTTGGTAGTTCATCCAAATTCTTTAGCCCAAAATGCTCCATAAAATGCTGGGTGGTAACATACAAAAGCGGGCGACCCGGGATTTCCGCACGTCCAGTGATTTTCACCAAACCTGCATCGAGCAGCTTCTGCATCACCCCGTCGACCGTGACACCGCGAATCGCCTCAACATCGGCCTTGGTAATCGGTTGACGGTAGGCGATGATGGCCAAAGTTTCGAGGGCCGGTGCGCTTAGCCGGGTCGGTCGCATTTCCGGAAACAGTTGTCTAACCCAGACCTGGTATTCGATGCGGCTGACCAGGACCCAGCCGGAGACCTGCTCAACCAGGTGGAACGCGCGACCCAGTTCCGAATATTCGTTCTGCAACGCGCGTACCGATTCGGTTATCTCCGCCTCGTTGACCTTGGCCAATGCCGCCTCCTGCCCTTCTTCGAAGTATTCTGCGGCCGAAGTCAGGGTGGCAACAATTTCCTTGAGTGAGAGCGGTTTCTGCGAGGCGAAAAGCAGGGCTTCAACGACTGCTTTTAGGGTAACCATGGTGCGAATCCCCGTTCTTTCTCAATTCGACACGCCGCGGATTTCGATCTCTGCGAATAGCCCGTCTTGAAAGACTCGGATCTGGTTCATGCGGATGAGTTCGAGCAAAGCCAGAAACGTCACCGCAATCTCGGTCCGACTGGCAGCCGTCGCGAAAAGATCGAAAAAGGTCACCGATTTATTGCCGGGAACAGCGCGCATGATAAAGTCAATTTTGTCCGAGACCGTGAAGCTTTCCTCAAAAATCTCACGAAGATCTTCGCGCTTCAGCTCGATTCGCTTCAGCACTTTCTGGAATGCGCTGATCAGATCGAAGATCCCGACTTCGGATTTGAGCAACGTGCCGGGATCTTCGAATGCAGGTTTCTCCGGCACCCGGACGATTAAGCCTTCCTGCAGCAATTCCCGGTGGTGAAGCTGAAATGCCGCGTCCTTGAACTTCTTATACTCGATCAGTTGCCGGATTAGATCCCAGCGTGGATCCTCTTCCTCTGCCTCTTCATCCGGGGGCTGTTGATGGACAGGCAGGAGATTGCGGCTCTTGATGTAGATCAGGTTCGCTGCCATCACGACAAACTCTCCGGCGATCTCAAGATCCAGCATCCGAAATGTTTCCAGATACTCGAGGTATTGGCTCGTGATTCGTTCGATCGAGACATCGTAAATATCAACCTCATCTTTCCTGATCAGATAAAGCAGCAGGTCTAGTGGACCCTCGAAAACTTCAAGTTTCACTTTATAGTCGGTTTGCATCGATCGGAAGTTCGCAATATAAGTGTCGGGTCAAGCATGTTGCGGATTTTCCTCTTGCGCCTAATCCTCCTTGATTAAGATGCGCTCGCCACCGCGTCCTCCTGGGAATGCCTCCGACTGACGAACACCGGACAGATTTAAATCTTTGAGCGAGTTCCGCCGCGCCCCGACGCAGAACGATCCACAGAATCATCCTCAGGTCTTAAGCGTTCCAGCATCTGACGAACAGCATTTTCGAGACCGATTGAAATTGCGCGCGAGACAATCGAATGACCAATATTAAACTCGTGCCAGTGCGGGTTCGCGATCAACAACCGAACGTTGGAATAATTTATTCCGTGGCCGGCGTTCGCCAGAAGTCCTTTTTCTTCGGCCAATCGAGAGGCCGCCTCGAGTCGATCCACTTCGTCCTGCTGTAAGGCAGCAGGCAGGTTGGCAAACGTGCCCGTGTGCAACTCCACAGCGTCTGCTCCCGTGTCGCGCGATGCCTGAATCTGAGCCGCATCCGGTTCGATGAACATGCTGACGCGGATTCCCGCGGTGTGAAGCCGTTGAACGGTCTGTTTGAGCGCCTTGAAATGTCTGGTCACATTCAGTCCTCCTTCGGTAGTTATTTCCTGCCGGTTCTCCGGAACCAGACAGACCTCGTCGGGCAGGACCCTGAGAGCAGTCTCCACTATCTCCGGCGTATTTCCCATCTCGAGGTTCAGTTTTGTCATGATGCTGGCTCTTAAGCGGAAGACATCTCGATCCTGAATATGCCTCCGGTCGGCTCGCAGGTGCACAGTGATGCCGCTCGCCCCCGCTCGTTCACACGCAGATGCGGCTGCAAGTATATCCGGCTCACAGTTGGGCGAATCGATCATGTCGGCGTAGCGAGCCTGCCGAAGCGTCGCAATATGATCGATGTTCACTCCTAATTTGATCATGGATGGTTAGACTCCAGAACGCAGTCGAACACGCAAAAAAAGTCCCCAGAAAGAAGCGGCTCCGGAGAGGGAAACCCAGACTGCCCGGGTCCTTCTTTCGTCTGGTGTTCCGTCCTTGAAATAGCAAGCCCATGCTACCTGTGAGACGATACACTAATGCCTGAAATGGCGGACTCCGGTGAAAACCATTGCCATCTGGCGTTCATTCGCCGCGGCAATAACCTCCGGGTCGCGGATGGAACCACCCGGTTGGATGGCGGCCGTCGCGCCGGCCTCCGACGCAGCAATTAAGCCATCTCCGAAAGGGAAAAATGCGTCGCTGCAGACGACGCTTCCTTTCAAAGAAAGCCCAGCCTCGCTCGCTTTCCAGATCGCGATTCGTGAAGAATCTACTCGCGCCATCTGACCCGCACCAATCCCAAGGGTTCGATCCCGGGAAGCGTAAACGATGGCGTTCGACTTAACATGCTTTACAACGCGCCAGCCGAATAGCATCGCTTTCATCTCTTCCGCAGTGGGCGGTCTGGCAGAAACCACATGTCGTTCAGGCTCCTTCAGTGTGCCATCATCCCTTTCCTGCACGAGCAGCCCGCCAATCACCGATCGAACGTCCGGCCCATCGTTTTTCTCGGGCGGCCCAGCAAGCATTTTCATCAGCCGCAAATTTTTCTTCTTTTGCAGCAAGGCCCTTGCGTCCGGCTCGAATTCCGGTGCAATGATGACTTCGCTGAATATTTCTGAAATGCCGCGAGCCAGCGATTCCGTCAGAGGACGATTGCAAATGATGATGCCGCCAAACGGCGCCTGTTTATCCGTGGCGAATGCTTTGATCCAGGCTTCTCGAAGATCTGGGTC
>Ga0210387_10000937_pt1 | contig 21465 bp, 18 predicted proteins | sample IncBWC7OmetaG_FD_160108 | JGI IMG/M metagenome (GOLD analysis project Ga0210387, IMG submission 160108) | Forest soil microbial communities from Barre Woods Harvard Forest LTER site, Petersham, Massachusetts, United States - Inc-BW-C-7-O ...
GGGACAGACTGAGCGGATGAGCAAGGAGAGCGACGGTTTCGTACGCGCGATCGCGCGAGGCTTTTCGATCATCGAGGCGCTCGGCAAGCCGCCCGGACGTCACACGCTGGCGGAAGCCGCGGAGACAGCTGGCCTCAATCGGGCCACGGCGCGCCGCATCCTGGCGACACTGGTAAGCCTGAAATATTGCGATGCCGACGGCCGTTATTTCTCGTTGCGGCCTCGGGCGCTGGGCCTCGGCCTGTCCTATCTCAATGCCCTGCCCTACTGGGCTTATGCGCAGCGGGCACTGGAGAACCTGCGCAACGAGATCGGTGAGTCCTGCGCCATGGCCGTCCTCGACGAGGACGAGATCGTGTACGCGCTGCGGCTGCCGGCGCGGCGTATCCTCTCGGCCAATCTCGGCGTCGGCAGCCGCCTGCCGGCTCATCTGGTCTCGCTTGGGCGGGTGCTGCTGGCCGCGCTCGGGCCCGATCGCCGGGCGCACTATATCGAGCACACGACCTTCAAGCCGGTGACGCCGCGCACCGTTACGGACCCCAAGCGGCTGGGCGAATTGCTCGCCCGTGTCGAGAGCGAGGGCTATGCCTGGGTCGATGGCGAGCTCGATCCCGCGATCTGCGGGATCGCCGTGCCGCTGCGGGATCCGGCGGGAACGGTGGTCGCGGCGCTGAGCGTCAACACCATCTCCGGCACGATCACCGAGGCCGGAGCAAAGAAGAAATTTCTGCTGCCACTTCGCAAGACCGCCCAGGAAATCAGGAGCCAGATGCTGACGGCGGGTTGAGGGAAGATCATGGTGTCATTGATCCACGACCGCGATCCATGACGGCCCATGTCATAAATCCTGAAACCTAACGTTTCGCTCTGCCATCTACGCAGATCGGCGAAGGCGACCTAACTATTGGCGATGAACACGAAACCACGTCTGCAACAACTGTCATTCATGAACAACCCTCTCGAATTTGGACTGGACACCTTTGGCGACGTGACACGCGGCGCCGATGGTACGCCCCTCGCCCACGCCCAGGTGATCCGCAACGTGATCGACGAGGGCGTGCTCGCCGACCAGCTCGGCATCGACTTCATCGGGCTCGGCGAGCACCACCGCGCCGATTTCGCGATTTCCTCGCCCGAAGTCGTGCTGGCGGCGATTGCCGCGCGCACGAAGAGGATCAAGCTCGGATCGGCAGTGACCGTGCTGAGCTCGGATGATCCCATTCGCGTCTTTCAGCGATATTCGACGGTGGATGCGGCCTCAAACGGCCGTGCCGAAGTGATCCTCGGCCGCGGTTCCTTCACGGAATCCTTTCCGCTGTTCGGCTTCGACCTCAGGCAATATGAGGAGCTGTTCGAGGAGAAGCTCGACTTGTTTGCGGCCCTGCTGAAGCAGGAGCCTGTAACCTGGCAGGGCAAGCTGCGCGCTCCCCTGAAGGACCAGTCGGTCTATCCGCCGATCGAGCACGGCACGTTGAAAACCTGGATTGGCGTGGGCGGCAGCCCGGAGTCCGTGGTGCGCGCGGCGCATTACGACCTGCCGTTGATGCTCGCGATCATCGGCGGCGATCCGAAGCGCTTCAAACCGTATGTCGACCTGCATCACCGCGCCTACGAGCAATTCGGACGGACGGCCAAGCCAATTGGCGTGCATTCGCCGGGCTATGTCGCCGAGACCGACGAGAAGGCGCGCGAAGAGCTGTGGCCGGACTACAAGATCATGCGCGACCGCATCGGCAAGGAGCGCGGCTGGCCGCCGATGGGCCGCGACGAGTTCGTGCACGAGGCCGATCACGGCTCGCTCTATGTCGGCTCGCCCGAGACGGTGGCGCGCAAGATCGCGGCAACCGTGAAAGCGCTGGGACTAAGCCGCTTCCAGCTCAAATATTCGGCCGGTCCGCTGCCGCATGACAAGCTGATGAAGAGCATCGAGCTATACGGCACCAGGGTCGTGCCGTTGGTGAAGGAGATGGCAGCGGAGACCGCCTCAGCCGCCTAACGCCCGTTCCAGCCACAGCACTTTGCCGTTGCGGTACATCAGCGGCATGCGGTCGGTCTCCTCGACGGCGACGACACGCCCAATAAAAATCGAATGCGTTCCGGCGGCGACCTTGGTCTCGACCACGCATTCGAGCTGGGCGACGCAGCCCTCGATCACGGGCACGCCTGTCACGCCCGAGCGATGATCGATGTCTTGCAGGGGATCATCGGACTTGGCGGCAAAGTGATGCGCCAGCGCGGCCTGCTCCGCCGACAGGATGTTCACCGCAAACGAGCCTCCCTGCTCGATCAGATCATGCGAGCGGCTGGACTGGTTGATCACGACCAGAATGGACGGCGGCGTCGACGAAACACTGCACACGGCGGTCGCGGTCATGCCATTGGTGATCGCGCCGAGCCGGCTGGTGATGACAGTGACGGTGGAGGCGATGCAGCGCATCGTGGCCTTGAAACGGGCTTCGTCGATGCTGGCAAGGGTCGAGGATTCGCGGAGCTCCTGCTTCATGACACCGCCTCCGCAAAACCGAGATGGTCACGCAGCGTGCCGCCCGCATAGTCCTGCCGGAACAATCCCTTCTCTTGCAGGATCGGCACGACGCCACCGACGAAATCCGCGAACGTATCGGGCAGGAAGGCCGGCGAGACGACAAAGCCGTCGGCGGCGCCGGACTGCACGATGTCGGCCATCTGTTCCGCGACGTCCTTCGCGGTGCCGACGAATCTCGGACACATCACGCCGCGGCCGTAGATGCGTCCGGCCTCCGCAATGGTGATGGATTGCCCGGCGGCGATGCTCTTGAGCGCCGCGAGATTGCCCTGGCTGCCCGAAGACTGCACGCTCTCCACACTCGCTTCGAGCGCAAGATTGGAGAAATCGTTGTTGGCATGAGCGGCCAATGTCGACAGACCAACCAGGGGATCGACCAGCGCGTCGTGGCGGTCGCGCTTCTCTTCCGCCTCGCTGCGGCTTTCGCCAACAAAGGGCATCATCGACATCAACACCTTGCTTGCGCCCGGCGGCCGGTTCGCGGCGGCGATCGCCTCGTCGACTTCGGCCTTGAACTTCCGCATGCGCTCCAGCGAAGGCTGCAGCGCAAAGATCACTTCCGACCAGCGCGCGGCAAAGGCCTTGCCGCGACCGGACGATCCGGCCTGGATCACCACCGGCCGTCCCTGCGGGCTGCGCGGGATGTTCAACGGTCCGCGCGACTGAAACCAGCGCCCGCGATGATTGAGATAATGCACCTTGTCGGGATCGGCATAGATGCCCTTTGCGCGATCGAGCACCAGCGCGCCCTCTTCCCAGGTGTCCCAGAGCCCGAAGGCGACTTCCATGAATTCATCGGCACGGTCGTAGCGCTCGTCATGGCCGAGATGCGGCACGTCGCCGAAATTCAATGCCTCGCCATCGTTCATCGAGGTCACGACGTTCCAGGCGGCGCGGCCGGCGGAGATATGGTCAAGCGTCGCGAACTCGCGCGCGATATTGTAGGGCGCGTCATAGGTGGTGGACCGCGTCGCCCCGAGCCCGATACGTGTCGTGACCGCGGCGAGCGCACCCAGCACCGGAACGGGATCCATCCGTGTCGCGTCCTGGTCGCCATAGCGGATGCCGGTACGGTGGCTGGCACCGTAACGATCGGCGATCGCAAGGCGGTCGGCGAAAAAAAGGAAGTCGAATTTGCCGCGCTCCAGGAGCTTGGCGATCTCGACGTAATGCGCGAGACTGAGGAAGTCAGTCGGATGCTCCGGATTTCGCCAGATCGCGTGGCTGTGGACCACAGGGCCCGCGATCAAAAATCCGCAAAGGTGCATCGGGCCGTTTCTTGATGAGCCGCTTTTTGACAAGCCGTTTTTTGGCATGCGAATCCTCCTTGCGTGCCCGTACGGGCCGCATCTCCTCATCCGTTGGTTGTTGTTCGAGCGACTAGCTTACGATGTCGACGATCTCGTTCTTTCCGTTATGAATGACCTGATGGACAAAGGAGCGGTTGAGCTGGTCGCCGCGCTCGTTGAAGTCCACGGTGGCGCCGGCGCCGACGAAGTTGATCTTCTTGCCGACGCGCACCATCTCGAGCGCCTTGAGGATGTCGTCGACCTCTTCGCCCGGCGGATTGCACACCGCAGGGATCGACTTCGACCAGACCGAAGCATCGGATGATTTGGCGTGCTCCATCGCGAGCGCGGTGACACAGATCTGGTCGTGGGTATTGCCCGCGAACAGGAACACGGTGCCTTCAGGTGCGCCCATCTCTTTCACGAATTTCCTGTAAGAAGCGGAGTCGAGCGGCGGTCCCGGCTGCAGATGATGGATGCCCTCGGCCACTTCCGCCGGCACGCTTTTGAGAAACGCGCCGTCGGCATCCGCGCCGGTGCCGAGGCCGACGATCTTGGCCTGATAGCCGCCACGATAGACCTCCTTGGCAATCGCCACGAAATCCGTGAGCAGCGCGCCGACGAACACGCCGTCCGGATCGGAGCCGAACGCCTTCTCGACCTCGGCGCGATAGGAAGGCTGCGTCGGGTTGTACATGATGACGTCAGCGACGGAGCCGCCGAGCTTGGCCATCTCGGCCTTGAACGGCTCGATCATGGCGACCACGAAGGGATTCTGTTGCGCCAGGATGTTGATCTTCTTCAGCTTGAGGCTTGAGACCACCTTGGCGCCGGCCGGTCCCCATTGCGAGCTCTTGGCCTGGAAGCGATAGACGAGGCCCTTGGTGTCGCCGTCGGTGATCGCATCCGCGGCTGCCGACACCATCTGCACCTTGTTGGCAGCGATGATAAGCGGCTTCGCGGCGAGCGCTTCCGGACTGCCCCAGAAGCCGCCGACGAGTTCGACCTTGTTGACATCGAGCAGCTTGTGCGTCGCCGTCACGCTCGTGGTCGCGCTGGTCTCGGAATCCTCGATATAAAGCTGTAATTTACGTCCGCCGAGGATGCCGCCGGCATCGTTGATGGTTTTCACCATGAGATCGGCGGCCTTCTTCATGTCCGGCCCGTAAGGGCCGGTGGCGCCGGTGAACGGCAGCACCATGCCGATCGGAACGTCGCTGGCGCCTTGCGCGATAGATGGCCGCAGGCCGAGGCCGGCCAGCGAAACACCCAACGCACCGACCACCTGACGCCGATTCAACGAACGCACCATGCCTAGGACTCCCTGCTCGAAACTTCGGATTCGCAATGCTGGAAAGACGGGACGGACGGATCGGCGGCAAAGGCGCGCGTGGATCGCGCGGCGGCGGCAGGCCGATCGGGTAGAACTTCGTCGTCGGGAAAGAAGTCGCGGACACGCTTGCGCGGCTCTGCAAACAGCCCCTGCGGGCGCAAGATCAGCAAGAGAATGATGCCGATGCCGACAAGGCCGAGCCGCAATGCAGCGAGTTGCGCGCCGTCGACGATCGCCAGCGCATCCTTCAGGAAGCGCGTCGCCTCCAGCAGGGTCATGATCGAGCCCGCGCCGACCAAGAGGCCCGTGTTCGAACCGCGGCCGCCGAGGATGACGGCCATGAAGGCATAGGCGGTCGTGATCGAGGTGAACTGACCGGGATCGATATAGGTGAGATAGAAGGCGTGCAGCGCGCCGGCGAGCCCCATCACGGCGCCGCCGACGGCAAAGGCCCTGATCCGCAAGCGCAGCACCGGCTTGCCAAGCGCACCGGCCACGATCGGATCCTCGCGGACGGCACGCAGCGCGCGGCCGAAGGGCGAACGCACCAGGATTTCCAGCGTCACGAAGGTGAACGCGACCAGCGCCAGAGCGAAGCCGAGCAGCACGGCATCATAATGTGCCGCCGAAACCATCGAAGCGAATGGCCGCGGCACATTGGCGATGCCGAGCGCGCCGCCGGTCAGCCAATCCTCGTTGAGCAGGAGAATGCCGACCACCTCGCCGAAGCCGATAGTGACGATGGCGAGATAATCATCCGCAAGACGGATCGACAGGAAGGCGAGGATGGTGCTGACCGCAGCGCTCACGGCAGCGGCGCAGACCATCGCCGCAAACCAGCCGATATGCGGGCCGAGCAAGGCGACCGTATACGCACCGAGCGCGACAAAGCCGACCACACCGAAATTGACGAGGCCGGCCGTGCCCCATTGGAAATTGAGCGCGAGGCCCACCAGCACCCCGATCGAGACCAGCACCACCAATGTGGAGAGATAGGCGATCATCGGCGCACCGCCTTGGCACCGAGCAGGCCCTGCGTGCGCATCAAGAGCAGTACCAGGATGATGGCGAAGCTCACGACCTGCCGGTAATTGGTCGGCAGCACCAGGACCGAGAGTTCCTCGGCGAGGCCGATCACGAGCGCGCCGACCACCGCGCCGAAGGGACTGCCGAGCCCACCCAGGATCGCCGCAGCGAAGGCCGGGATTTGATAGCTCCAGCCGAGCAGCGGATCGACCGCGCGGTCGAGGCCGGCGAGAACGCCGGCAATCGCGAGCAGCGCGCCGGCCAGCACCCAGGTGATGCGGACGATGGTTTCGCGCTCGACCCCGCGCACCGCGGCCAAGGTCGGATTATCCGCCGTCGCCCGCATCGCGCGCCCGAGCGGCGAGCCGTAGATCAAGAGCTGCACCAGGACGACGCAAACGACCACGGTCGCGGCCGAGGTGAGCTGCTCATGGCTGATGCGCAGGCCGTGCCAGCGGATCGGCCGCTCGATCGCAACATCGAAATTGCGCGTCGCATTGCCGAAGGCGAATCGGCAGACGTTCTCCAGCACCAGCGAAAGACCCATGGAAGCGACCAGCAGCACGATCGAGCCGGCATCACGCATCCGCGCAAAGACCAGCATGTCGGACAGCACGCAAACCGCGGCCACGACCAGCGCCGCGACGGCACCCGCGGCGAACAGCGGCAATTGCAGGAAGGTGTTGGCGACCCAGGCCGCATAGGCACCAAGCGTCAGCGTGGCGCCGATCGCAAAGTTCGGAAATTTCAGGATCCCGAACACGACCGTCAATGCGAGCGAAGGCAGCGCCAGCAACAGGCCGGTGGCGAGACCGTCGACGATGAGCTGCCCCACCATCATGCGCTCGCCCCGCCAAAGAAAAGATCGGTGAGGTCTGCGCCGGAGAGGACGGACGGCGCGACATGGCAGCTCTTGCGGCCGGCGACCAGCACCATCACCTCGTCGGCGAAGCGAAGCGCGGCCGCGACGTTCTGTTCGACCAGCAGCACGGTGACGCCGGCCTCGCGCACCCGCAGCACGGCCTGCATGGTCTCCTCGACGAATTTCGGCGATAGCCCCGCGGTCGGCTCGTCGAGCAGCAGCACTTCGGGATTGGAGACCAGCGCGCAGGCGAAAGCGAGCATCTGCCGCTGCCCGCCGGAAAGATTGCCCGCCAGCACTTTCGGCTGCCGGGCGATCTCCGGAAACATCGCAAGCACCTCTGCTTCCTGCGCCGGCCCCACGCCGCTACGGCCGCGCAGGAATTCGACCGCCAGTTTCAGGTTCTCGGCGATGGTGAGGTTGCGAAACACATTGGCTTCCTGCGGCACATAGGCAAGCCCCGCCCTGACGCGCCGCGCCGGCGACAGGGTCGTCACTTCTTTCCCCGTGACCTCGATCGAGCCTTCGCGCGACCGCAACAGGCCGGCCAACGTCTTCACAAAGGACGATTTGCCGGAGCCGTTGGGGCCGATCACGGCCAGGATCGTTTCCGGCGCGAGGTCGACCGAGATTCCGCGCACGATGTCGCCGCCGCCGGGATAGCCGGCGCGAAGCGCGCGGACCGACAATGCGGGGATGGGAGCGGCTGCGTTCATAGCGCCATCCCGAGATAGGCCTCGATGACGCGCTTGTCCGACGTCACATCGGCAAACGATCCCGAAACCAGCGCGGCGCCTTCGGCCAGCACATGGACGTCGTGGCAGACTTCGCGGATCAGGTGCATGTCGTGCTCGACGATGCCGAATGAAATCCCATCCTGGTTCAGGCTGCGGATGACGCCGATGATTTCTTTCAGCATGGGCGGCGAAACGCCAGCGGCCGGCTCATCGAGCAGGACCAGCTTGGGATCGAGCAGCAGCACCCGGGCGAGCTCTAGCAGCTTCTTCTGGCCGCCCGACAGCGCCGAGGCGGACTGGTCGGCGAGACGCCACAGGCCTAGTCGCTCGAGAATCTCGCGCGCCTTGACCGCGATATCCCGGTCCTGCCGCCTGACCGCGCCGCGCCTGAACAGGGCGGCCGTGATCCTCTCACCCGCCTGATGCGGCGCGGACAGGAGCAGGTTCTCAAGCACGGTGAGGCCGCCGAGCTCTCTCGCGATCTGGAAGGTGCGGACGAGACCCACGGAAGCGGTTTGATGCGCTGCAAGCGAGGTGATGTCACGTCCGTCGAAACCGACCGAGCCGCGATCCGGCTTCACGATGCCGCTGACGACGTTGAGCAGCGTGGTCTTGCCGGCGCCGTTCGGCCCGATGATGCCGGTGACCTTGCCCTCCGCCAGCGACAATGTGCAGTCATTAAGCGCGGCGACGCCGCCAAAATGCTTGCTGACATGATCGATGATAAGCAGCTCCCGCATCGGCTTAATCGCTTCGCCGGAGCAAGGGCACTTCGCCGGTGCGTTCGATCGTTTGATCAAAACTTAGCCACATCTGCTTATGCGCTGTGCACGCCCCGAAATCCCTGAACTCAAACGCTAAACCTGCAATTGCGCTTAAGCAAATTTATTGTGCTTCGCAAAAAGCCAAATTTTATTTATCTTCCGAGTATGACACGCGTGCTCGAGATCAACCTGCTGCGCACCTTCGTGATGCTCATCGAGGAGCAAAGCGTGACACGCGTCGCGAAACGGCTCAACCGGACGCAACCTGCAGTCAGCCTGCAGCTCGGCCGTTTGAGCAATGCGGTCGGCCATCCGCTGTTCGAGCGCGATCTCCGCCATCTGCGCCTGACCCGTCACGGCGAGATGCTGCTGCCTTACGCGCGCCAGATGCTGAAGATGCATGATGATGCGCGTTCACGGCTATCGAGCGAGGAGATCGCGGGCCGGGTCACGCTCGGATGCCCGGACCTGTATGCGGCGTTCCTGCTCCCGGCGACGCTCGCGAGCTTCAAGAAGGCCTATCCCGGCGTCGAGGTGACGGTGCGTTGCGCGCTGTCCGCCCAACTGGCGGAAGAGATTTCGGCGGGCCGGCTCGACGTTGCGCTGGCGACGCGGATGCCGACGGTCCATCCGCAGGTCGCGAGCATCAAGCTGCTGCGCACCGAGCCCCTCGTATGGCTCGGCGCGCAATCCGGCAGCGCGTTCCAGGAGACGACGCTGCCGCTGGCGCTGCTCCCTGAAGGCAATCTCTATCGCGACTACGCGCTTGCCGCGCTCAACGACGCCGGCCGCGCCTGGCGCATCGCCTGCGTGTCGGAGAGCATCGCCGGCATGGAGGCGATGGCGCTCGCCGACGCTGCCGTCATCGTGCTCGCGGAATCGGTGAAGGTCGCAGGGCTGAGGCGCCTCGGCGAGCGCGACGATATGCCCGCACTGCCATCCGTCGATCTCGTGCTCTGGCAGCGGCAGGTCGGCATGTTTCCCGCGGCCGATCATCTGGCCGCCCATATCGAGCGGCACATCGGCCCGACGCATTAATATTTGGTCAGATCACGAAGAAGCCGTGGGTGCCGTCGCGGCGAAGCTGCTCGACCAGACCGAACTCCCAATCGAGATAGGCCTGCATCGCCTTCCAGGCGACCTCGGTGCCTTCATAGGGCCGCCGATAACGGTGTGACGGATCAGGCCTTGGCAACACCTGCGGCGGCCCCGCCTCGAGCGGGCCCTCATAGCCGCCGTCGAGCACATAGACCTCCCATGCCATCTGCGCGAGCCAGGACGCCGTCATGTCAGCACGGACCGATTTGTCGTCAGTGAGAAGAATGCGTGCGCCGCGCACTGGCGCTGCCATGTCGATCTCCTGCACCAGCTGACCGCCGGGATAATGGCGAAAGCCCGGAAGATGACCGGCCGTGTATTCCTCCGCCTCGCGGACGTCGAAGCGATAGGGCGTACGCGTGCTGTCGACCATGAGCGCAGCGGCTTCGCTCGGCCTCAGGTGACGCACGCCGGCGCGATAGGCGACATCGCGCGCATTGGCGCTCGCGCCCTCGAACAGGCCGATGCCGCCGCGCCGGTCGGCGCCGTGCTCGAGGCCGTGTTTGGCCAGTGTCCAGCCGATCGTGCCGTTGCGCAGCGCTCGAACCTTGTTGGGCAGACCGGCATTGATCAGCGATTGCGTGCCGATGATCGAGCGCGTGCGGCCGGCGCAATTGACGATGATGGTCGTATCGGGATCGGGCGCTGCATTCCCGGCGCGCAGCACCAGCTCGGCGCCGGGCACGCTGACGGACCCCGGAATATTCATGGTGGTGTACTCGTCGAAGCGGCGGACATCGAGGATGGCGATGTCGGCCTTGTCAGCGATGAGCGAGGCAACCTCGTCGGCGCCGAGCGAAGGCGTGTGGCGGCGCGTCTCGACCAGTTCGCCGAACGCCTTGGCGTAGGAGTTGACGTCCTGGAAGATTTCGTAGCCGGCCTCGCGCCAGGCCTTGAGGCCACCGGTCAGCACGCTAACCTCGGTGTAACCGAGCGACTTAAGCTGCGCGCTCGCCTGCGCTGTCAGCCCTTCGCCGTCGTCATACAGCACGATCGCCGCATCTTTGCGCGGCAGCCGCAGGGCGGCTTCGATCGCGATCCGATCTGTCGCCATGTTGGCGGCAAACAAGGGATGGCCCGTGGCGAACACCGCCTCATGCCGTACGTCGAGCAGCGCGATCTCCTCGCGGAACAGCAGCGCGCGGCGAATGTCGTGAGGCGTGACGGCGGACGTGGTCATGAGGGTACTCGCGATAAACAGGGCCGGGCTTGGTAACCCCAAGCGGACCGATCGGCAATCACGCGAACGCGACAAATGAAAGGGCTCAAATTGCGCCGCTTGACGCGCCGCGCATTCTATGAGGTTCTTATTTTGTTCTTTTCAAGCACTAGTTGCATTCAGGGGGATTTATGCAGGATGTCGGCGCTCCGTTGGCCGAGTCTATTCGGCTTGTTTTCCATAGTGACGACAACACCCCGGTCGAGTTCATCGTTTCGCTGCTCCAAACGGTATTTGCGAAATCCGAGCGCGAGGCGCGGCACATCGTTGCAGAGCTCAACGAGCAAGGTGCGTCTGCTTGCGGCCCCTATCCGGCTGCGGTGGCGAAGGCATTGCTCGATGAGTGCGAACGGCGCATTGGTGAGGCCGGGCATCCCCGGCGCGTGACGGGCGAGGAGGCCCGCGGATACTCCTGACGAAGCGCAGGATGAGACGTTTGCACACGCCTACGAAGCGCTTAACTGGCATTTCACCGGCATGCCGACAAATGCGCTTGTGACACGGTTGCGCCAATTTCCGTTCCATATGCAAGCCGATGTCCAGGTCGCGATCGATCGGCTGTTGTCTTCCGCTGTCTGCTTCTTCGGCATTCATGAGGAATACCGCAATGAGCTCGGTTTCGCGCAGCTTATGAGGGAGGGCCAGCGCGCGCTGGCCCTGGCGCCGCCACAATATCTCGATGTAGACGTCGGTGAAGTTGAGCCGGTGAAATGTCTGAAGAACGGCTTGCGGCTCTGCCTGCACGGCGAGTTACCTTATGCCGTCGTCCTGGCTCGTTTCCGGGAATACAGCCGGGAACCGCTGCTCCGCGTTGAAATAGCGGTACCCGCCGGCGATGTCGGTGAGAAATTCGCCGAACGTTGCTTTACGCAATTGGAAGCGGCCGTGCGTGAGGCGCGCTCCTACCGTGGCAAGGTCTTGTCCTTTGATGACGACGACGACTATCGCGGCCGGTCGGCCGGCCTCATGGTGCATCGGCTTCCTCCCGTGCACCGCGAAGAAGTCATCTTGAGCGAGCCAACGCTGAGGCTGCTCGATCGCAACATTCTGCGGTTTGTTGAAAGCCGCGAAGCGTTGCGCCGGCTCGGTCTTTCGACGCGCAAGGGCATCCTGCTTTACGGACCGCCAGGCACGGGCAAGACCCACACCATCCGCTATCTCGCGGCCAATCTGCCGGGCCACATGACCCTGATTATAACAGCCGCGCAGATGGGCTGGCTCGGCGCCTATATGGGTCTGGCGCGCCTGTTGCAGCCGGCGATGGTCGTGATCGAGGACGTCGATCTCATCGCCCGCGACCGCAATGACATGGACGGTCCCTGCGAGGAGTCGCTGCTCAACAAGCTGCTCAATGAAATGGATGGGTTGAAGGAGGATGCAGACATCCTGTTCGTCCTCACCACCAACCGGCCGGAGGAGCTTGAAAGCGCGCTGGCGGGCCGGCCCGGCCGCATCGATCAGGCCATCGAAGTCGGACTGCCCGACGAGATCGGGCGCGGCAAGCTCGTCAGGCTCTATGGCAGCGGCCTGACGCTCAATGCCGCGATCGTCGACGAAGCTGTGCGGCGCACGGAAGGCGTCAGCGCAGCCTTCATCAAGGAACTGATGCGGCGGATCGCCCAAAGCGCAATCGCGCGCGACGGCGGCCATTCTACCATATCCGCCGACATCGACGAAGCGCTCGACGACATGCTGTTCGCCGGCGGCCGGCTCAATGTGAAGTTGCTCGGCGGCGCGCAGCAAATGGCCGAGGCGTAAGGCCTTGGCGCGGCTGCTTTGTCAGCTATTGCAGCTCGGCGCCGCGCCGCTCCGGGATCAGGAGCCACATCGTGATGAGATCGACCACATAGAGCACCGCGAGCAGGGTGATCGCGAACTCAAAGCCCTTCGCCGTGGCGACCATGCCTACCAGCAGCGGGCCGAAACCGCCGACGGCGCGGCCTATGTTGAACAGCACATTCTGTGCGGTGGCGCGCGCGGCGGTCGGATAGAGTTCGCTCATCAGCGCGCCATAGCCGCCAAGCATGCCGTTGACGAAGAAGCCCATGACCATGCCGGCGAATAGCAGCGTGGTCGGATCGGTCAGGCGGGAATAGGCCAGCACCATGACGGCCGCACCGGTCATGTAGATAAAGAAGGCCGTACGCCGGCCGATGCGATCGGCGACTTGGCCGAACACGAAGATGCCGATCGCCATGCCCGCGATTGTGGCCATGGTCCAGAGCGCCGTCTGCGTCAGCGCCAGGCCGAAGCGGGTCGACAGATAGTTCGGCAGCCAGATCATGACGCCATAATAGCCGAAGTTCTGGACCGAGCAGAGGATCGCCATGCCGACCGACAATTTGATCGTCTCGGCATCCTTCACCAAGAGCTTGAAGGAGGATTGCGAACTGCGATTCCTGGCCTCGCGCAGGAACAGCTCGGGCTCGTGCAACGTGCGGCGGATGACGTAGGCCGCAAGCGCGGGGAGAATGCCGAGCAGGAACATGCCGCGCCATCCGATCACGGGCAGCAGCAGCGGCGTGACGATCGCCGCCGCCAGCACGCCGCCCTGCCAGCCGAGCCCTACATAGGACGACACCCGCGCGCGTTCTTCGGCAGGACAGGCTTCCGCGACCAGCGCCATGCCGATGCCGAATTCGCCGCCGAGGCCGAGCCCGGCGATGGTGCGGTAGAACAAGAGATCCCAATAGCCCTGCGCCAGCGCGCAAAGGCCGGTGAAAACGGCAAACAGCGCGATGGTCCAGACCAGGACGCGGACGCGGCCGATCCGATCCGACAACCAGCCGAAGCCGAAGCCGCCGAGCACGGCGCCGAACAAGGTGGCCGTGACCAGCGAGGCCGCCTGCGGCTGCGACAGGCCGAGATCGGCAGAGATAGGCCGCAGCATGAAGCCGAGGATGAGCAGGTCAAAGCCGTCGGTCGCATAGCCGATCGCCGATCCCCAGATCGACGAGAGGCGCATCCGCCTCGCGCTGCTTTCGATCGCTGCGTCATCGACGCTCGGTAGCGTCGCTTGTGTTGCGTCCACCAGGATGCCCCCTGTTCGTCTGCGTCAGACGAGCGAAGCAAATTCGTCCGATCGGATGCAACCATTTTCTTCAGGATGCCGGGGGCCTGTCCACGTCAAACCGGGTGCAGGATGACTATTCGCCCGGCAGCGGCGCCGGGCCGTCTTCCACACGTGAGACCGGCGCCGATAAGCGCCGGTCCCGATACCGATGCGGGATCGAAGTGCCCGCTCAATGGCCCATCTTGACCGGACCGCCGAGCTTGATGTTGCGAAGCGTCAGCGCCAACGGCACCGCCGCGAGCGCAATCAGCATCAAGACCCAGAACGCATCCATGTAGGACAGGAACGAGGCCTGCGCCTGCACCTGCGCGCCGATCCACTGCACGGCCTGATCATGCGCCTGCGCCAGCGAACTACCCTGGGCGGTGAAGTAGTTGGTGATCTGCTGCAGCGTATCCTGATACGACGTGCTGGAGGGCACCACCTGCTCGATGAGCCGGTTCTGGTGAAACTGCTCGCGATGCGTCAGCACGTTGGAGACGATCGAGACGCCGATCGAGCCGCCGGTGTTGCGCGCCGCATTGATCAGGGCCGAGGCCTGGTCGGTCTTGGACGGCGGGATGCCGTCATAGGACGCAGCCATGATCGGCACGAAAATCAGCGGAAGCCCGACGCCGAGCAGCATGCGCGAGCGCGCCATGAACCAGAAGCCGAGATCGCCATAGACATTGGTCATGCTGTACATCGAGAGCGCGATGAACACCGCGCCGACGATGATCAGATATTTGGGTTGCACCTTCGATGCGAGGCGGCCGACGACGAACATCATCGCCATGGTGACCACGCCGCCCGGCGAAAGCACGAGACCGGCCCAGGTGGCGGTGTAGCCGAAATCCTGCTGCACCAGTTGCGGCAGGAACTGGGTGGTGGCGAGCAGGATGGCGCCGGTTGCCAGCATCACCAGGAAGGACGCACCGAATTGACGGCTCGCGACCATCCGCAGATCAATCATCGGATTGCGGCGGGTCAGCTCCCAGGGGATCATGAGCACGAACGCCAGCGCACAGATGACTGCAAAGGTAACGATGAAGGACGAACCGAACCAGTCGTCCTCCAGCCCGCGGTCGAGCACGACTTCGAGCGCGCCGAGGAAGGTCGCGACCAGCAGGAAGCCGACCAGGTCGAAGCCATTATCCTGTGCCGACCTGCTCTGTGCAGGCGCAGTCTTCTCCTGCAGAACCAGCGAGATCATCGCCATCGCGAACAGACCGACCGGGGCGTTGATCAGGAAGCACCACTCCCAGGACCAATTGTCGGAGAGCCAGCCGCCGAGCGTCGGGCCAACCACGGGCGCGACCACGACGGCCACGCCGAACAGTGCGAAGGCCTGGCCGCGCTTGGCCGGCGGGAAGGCGTCAGCCAGGATCGATTGCGCGACCGGTACCATGCCGCCGCCGCCGATGCCCTGCATGATGCGGAACAGCAGCAGCGCGTTCAGGTTTGGCGCGAAGCCGCACAGGATGGAGCTGAGCGTGAACAGCCCAAGGCTGATCAGGAAGAAGGTCTTGCGGCCGAGCATGCGGGCGAGGTAGCTCGAAGCCGTCAGGATGATCGCGTTGGAGACCAGATAGGTGGTGACCACCCAGGACGCCTCGTCCTCGCTCACGCCCATGCCGCCCGCGATATAAGGCAGCGCGACATTGGCGATGGTCGTGTCCAGCACCTCCATGAAGCTCGCCAGCGCGACCACGAGCGCGATCAGCCAGGGATTGGTGACGGCATTGGTGACGGCGCCGCTGCCAGCAGCGGGGCCGTCACCTTCGATTGCGGCGGCACTCATAGATAGCTCCCCAGGCGTTCATAGAGCGAGGGCGTGGTGTCGACCCGCACCGTCGGGACCACGGACATGCCCGGGCCGAGCGCGACATCCTTGGGCGGGTTGTCCATGACGATCTTGACCGGCACGCGTTGGACGATCTTGACATAATTGCCGGTGGCGTTCTGGGCGGGCAGCAGCGAGAACGCCGTGCCTGATCCCGGCTGGACACTGTCGACATGGCCGCGGATCGTCCGTCCCGGATAGGCATCGATCCTCAGCGTGACCGGCTCTCCCGGCCGCATGCGATCGAGCTGAATCTCCTTGAAGTTCGCCGTGACCCAGATCTCGTCCGGCACGAACTGGGTGAGACTCGTGCCCGGCTGCGCGAACGCGCCGACCGCCGCTCCGAGATTGACGATGCGTCCCGGCTGGGCCGCGGTCACGATCGTGTAGGACAGATTGAGGCGAGCCTGATCACGCTGGGCCTCTGCCTGCGCGAGGCTCGCGTCGGCGCTCTTGCGCTGTGCCTTCAAGGCTTCGATCTGGCGCTTCGCGAGATTCAGGGTGGCTTGCGCGCTCTGAACAGCGGCCTGTTGCTGACGCAGTTGCGAGGTGTATTGCTCAGCATTCTGCACGGTGCCGTAGCCGGTTTGCTCCAGATGTTGGTAGCGCGTCGCCTGCTGCTGCGCGAACACCAGCGCCGCCTGCGCCTGATCCAGCTGTGCCTGGTTGGCGTTGATCTGCGCCTGCTGCACATCGAGCTGGGCATTGATGTTCTGGATGCTGGCCTGCGCCGCGGCAACCTGGGCCTCCGCCTGCTCGAGCGCGATGCGATAGTCGCGGTCGTCGATACGGGCGATCACGTCGCCGGCCGCGACATGCTCGTTGTCAGTCACCGGGACAGCGGTGATGTAGCCGGACACTTTCGGGGCGAGCGAGGTCTGCCGCGCGGCGATGAAGGCATCATCGGTGGATTGGAAGTGCTCTATTTGATTCAGGTAGAGGTGACCGCCGCCGAGAGCGGAAGCCAACAACAGCGCACCGATGGCCGACACGACCGGACGCCGGCGCAAAAACCCTTTCTGGCTCGATTTGGTGGCGCCTTCCAGCGGAGACAGCGCGGGTGCTTCGGAAGCAGGAACTTCCGGTGCGGGAGCCCGCCCGGTCGTTTCGCGCTCCGTACGCAACTCCTGCGTTTGCGGCGCTCGGGCCTCGGCCCCTCCTCTTTCCAAGACAGCGTCATCCAGCATGGTCGTCACTCCTTCCGAAAGAAACGAAACTGTGTCGTTCCTTTTAATTATCCCCAGAGGCCCGCCTCGTCAATAAGAACGAAACTGTTTCGTTCTGTTTACTTTCAAACCAGACATGCGTATATTGCAGGAGCCATGACGGCTTCCGGGGCGATGAGAAAGAGGAAATGACGAGCAAAACGAGCGAGTTGACTGAGGTTCCAGCTCGGCCCAAGCCGTCCAAGCGTGCCGCCGTGCGCCTGGGGCGCCCTCCGAAACAGCTCGAGGGCGAGGTCGAGGAACGCATTCTCGATGCCGCCCGGAAGGTCTTTCTCGAACACGGCTTCGAGGGCAGCAGCGTCGATGAGATTGCGGTGGCCGCGCGCTCCGGCAAGCCGACGATCTATGCCCGCGTCGGCGACAAACGCGCTCTCTTCACCGCCGTCGTCATGCGCGACGTTATCTCCAGGATCACGCAGTTCAACACCGAGGTGCCGACCGGCGGAACAACCGAAGAGCGCCTGACGCGGCTGGCGGTTGCCCTTCTCAACTGGGTACTGGACGACGAAAGAATGGCGTTGATGCGGATCGCGATCGCCGAGGTCAATCGGTTCCCAGAGCTTGCGAGCACAGTCAGCCGAACGGCGCAACGGCTCTCGGCCGAAGTCACGGCCCGCTATCTCGGCGAGATCGCAAAATCCGACGATCTCGGCCGGCTACCGGCCTTTGCCCCCGAGCGGCTCGCGCTGACGGCGCGGTTCTTCCTGGATATGACGGTCCTGCCCATCATGTTGCGTGGGCTGTTCGAACAGCATGTCAGCGTATTACGCGAAGAGATCGACGCCCTGGTAAATCGTCGGGTGGCCTTCTTTCTGGCGGCCTGCCAGCACGGCAACTGACCTGACGCAAGCAAAATGGCCTGTGCCGGTCCGAAGCGTCAGCGATCGGTTGTATTCGCAGCCGTAGAGTCCTATGCGTGGGCGCCATGAACAACCTCGCTCTCGCCGCAACGCCGCTGAGTTCCTGGTCCCAGCACCGGGCACATGCCAGGCCGGCGCCGTTCCTGCCGATGAGCCGCGCCGAGATGACGGCGCTCGGCTGGGATTCCTGCGACATCGTGCTGGTGACGGGCGATGCCTATGTCGACCATCCGAGTTTCGGCATGGCGATCATCGGCCGGCTGCTCGAGGCCCAGGGTTTCCGGGTCGGCATCATCGCGCAACCGGACTGGCAGTCGGCTGAACCCTTCAAGGCGCTGGGCAAACCCAAGCTGTTCTTCGGCGTCACCGGCGGCAACATGGACTCGATGGTCAACCGCTACACCGCGGACCGGCGCCTGCGCCATGACGACGCCTATACGGCGGGCGGAGAAGGCGGGAAGCGGCCGGACCGCTGCACCATTGTCTACGCCCAGCGCTGCCGCGAGGCCTTCAAGGACGTGCCGATCGTGCTCGGCGGCATCGAGGCCTCGCTGCGCCGGATCGCGCATTACGACTACTGGTCCGACAAGGTGCGCCGCTCGATCCTGGCCGACGCCAAGGCCGATATCCTGCTCTACGGCAATGCCGAGCGCGCCGTCGTCGAGGTGGCGCACCGCCTCGCTGCCGGCGAAGCACCGCGCGATCTCACCTCCGTCCGCGGCGTCGCGCTGTTCCGCCGCGTGCCTGACGACTACAATGAGCTGCACGCCGACGACCTCGACTCCGCCGACGAAGGCGCGGCGCGCCTTCGCGGCAATGTCGTGATCCGGCTTCCCGCATGCGAGCAGGTCGAGCAGGACCGCGAGGCCTATGCGCGCGCCTCGCGCGTGCTGCACCGGGAAAGCAATCCCGGCAATGCACGTCCGCTCGTGCAGCGGCACGGCGACCGCGACCTCTGGCTGAACCCGCCTCCGATTCCGTTGACGTCAGACGAGATGGACAAGGTCTACGACCTGCCCTACGCCCGCGCACCGCATCCGTTCTACGGCGATGCCAAGATCCCCGCGTGGGAAATGATAAAATTCTCGGTGACGATCATGCGCGGCTGCTTCGGCGGCTGCACCTTCTGTTCGATCACCGAGCACGAGGGCCGCATCATCCAGAGCCGCTCGGAAGGCTCGATCCTGCGCGAGATCGAGCGCATCCGCGACAAGACGCCGGGCTTCACCGGCGTGATCTCCGACATCGGCGGCCCGACCGCCAACATGTACCGGATGGCGTGCAAGGACCCGAAGGTCGAGGCATTGTGCCGTCGGCCATCCTGCGTCTTCCCCGACATCTGCGAGAATCTGAACACCTCGCATGACGACCTGATCCGGCTCTATCGCAAGGTGCGCGAGGTGAAGGGCGTCAAGAAAGTGATGGTCGCTTCCGGCGTGCGCTACGATCTCGCGGTGAAGAGCCCCGAATATGTCAAGGAGCTCGTCACCCATCACGTCGGCGGCTACCTGAAGATCGCGCCCGAACACACCGAGCGCGGCCCGCTCGACAAGATGATGAAGCCGGGTATCGGCGCCTATGACCGCTTCAAGCAGATGTTCGAGGCCGCCGCCGAGCAGGCCGGCAAGAAATATTACCTGATCCCGTATTTCATCGCGGCGCATCCGGGCACGACCGACGAGGACATGATGAACCTCGCGGTCTGGCTCAAGAAGAACCGCTACCGCGCCGATCAGGTGCAGACCTTCCTGCCCTCGCCGATGGCGACTGCCACGGCGATGTACCATACCGGCGTCAATCCGCTGCGCGGCGTGCGGCGCGGCGGCAGCGACAAGGTCGAGGCGATCAAGGGGGGCAGGCAGCGCCGGCTGCACAAGGCGTTCCTGCGCTATCATGACCCGGACAACTGGCCGATTCTGCGCGAGGCTCTGATCGGAATGGGGCGCCGTGACCTGATCGGCTCGCGCCCAGACCAGCTCGTGCCGGCGCACCAGCCGGCCGGCACCGGCAAAGCCGCCGGCACCCGACGACCGTTGCGCGACGGCGGCAGGACGCAGCGCTTCACCACAAAGGGCGTGCCCATCAGGAAGTGATCAAGCGTCGGGGAGTATCCTCGGGTCGACGGCTCGCAAACCGGCCCGATCTTCGCTAGATCACTCCTATGAAGAAGATCGGATTTCTCTCGTTCGGGCACTGGACGCCCTCGCCGCAATCGCAGACCCGCTCGGCCGCGGATACGCTGTTGCAATCCATCGACCTCGCCGTAGCCGCAGAAGAATTGGGTGCGGACGGGGCCTATTTCCGCGTCCATCATTTCGCGCGCCAGCTCGCTTCGCCTTTTCCGCTGCTTGCCGCGGTCGGTGCCAGGACCAGCCGCATCGAAATCGGCACGGCGGTCATCGACATGCGCTACGAGAATCCGATGTACATGGTCGAGGACGCAGGCTCTGCCGATCTCATCGCCGGCGGGCGGCTGCAACTCGGCATTAGCCGCGGCTCGCCCGAGCAGGTGATCGATGGCTGGCGGTATTTCGGCTATCGGCCTTCCGAAGGCCAGAACGATGCCGACATGGGCCGGCGGCACGCGGAAATCTTCCTGGACCTGTTGCGCGGCGAGGGTTTTGCGCAACCCAATCCGAACCCGATGTTTCCGAACCCGCCCGGGCTGCTTCGTCTCGAACCCCATTCCGAAGGCCTTCGCGAGCGAATCTGGTGGGGTGCCGGCTCGAACGCTACCGCCGTCTGGGCGGCGAAGCTCGGCATGAACCTGCAAAGCTCGACGCTCAAGAGCGACGAAACCGGCGAGGCCTTTCACGTGCAGCAGGCCGCACAGATCAGGGCGTATCGTGCCGCCTGGAAGGAGGCCGGCCATGAGCGCGAACCGCGGGTCTCCGTCAGCCGCAGCATCTTTGCACTCGTCGATGATCGGGATCGCGCCTATTTCGGCGGCGAGGGCGAAGGCGCGGACCAGATCGGCTTCATCGACCCGCGGACCCGGGCGATCTTCGGCCGCAGCTATGCCGCCGAGCCTGACGTCCTCATTGAGCAGCTTCGGAAGGACGAGGCCATCACCGAGGCCGACACGTTGCTGCTGACCATCCCAAACCAGTTGGGCGTGGCCTACTGCGCGCATGCGATCGAAGCGATACTAACGCACGTCGCTCCCGCCCTTGGCTGGCGTTGACGCGAGAAGCCGTGCAGAGATTACGTGGATAGACGCGCCTGCAACGCCCCGCGCAGGCGCGCGATCGCGTGCGCATAGTCGCGCCGTTCGTCCTGCCTGAACAGGCGCACGCTGCCGTACCACGGGCTGTCGTCGCGGCCGAGCAGCCAGCGCCAGTCAGGTCTGTAGGGCAGCAGGATCCAGGTCGGACGGCCGAGCGCGCTGGCGAGATGGGCGATACTGGTGTCGACCGAGATGACGAGATCAAGGCAGCTCATGAGGGCTGCGGTTTCCGCGAGGTCTGTGAGATGCTCAGTGAGGTCGACAATGTGAGTCTTTTCGAGCTGCGCCCTGTCGTCCGGCCTGGGGTCCTTCTGGAGGCTGACGAACGCGACGTCGAGATCGAGCAGGGGCGACAGCTTTTGCAGCTGTAATGATCGGTTGTGAT
>Ga0210387_10000938_pt1 | contig 21464 bp, 21 predicted proteins | sample IncBWC7OmetaG_FD_160108 | JGI IMG/M metagenome (GOLD analysis project Ga0210387, IMG submission 160108) | Forest soil microbial communities from Barre Woods Harvard Forest LTER site, Petersham, Massachusetts, United States - Inc-BW-C-7-O ...
GGCAAGAAACGGGGTGATGTTACCGTGCCACGGGACGCCCAAAATCCGCAGATCGAGGCTGCCGTTCTGGCGCTTGATGCGGTAAAGCTAGCCTTGGGCGGCAAACCCGTCCGTAAGGTGATCGTGGTTCCCATGAGGATCGTCAATGTTGTCGGCTAATGTCCGCATCGCTGCCCGGCTCGCGGCTGTTGTCGCGCTCGCGGCGCTCACGGCCGGCTGCTTCCAGCCGATGTATGCTGAGCACAAGGACGGCAGCCCCGACCTGCGCGACAAGTTGTCGACCATCGACCTGCCGCCGGTCGACAAACCGAACGCCTCGCGCGAGGCCCGGGTCGGCGTTCAGATTCGCAATGCGCTGGCGTTCAAGATGTACGGCAACGCCACCGGCACCGCGCCGCTTTATCATCTCGTGCTGCGCTTCTCGTCGAGCCGGTCCTCGCTGATCGTCAGCACCGCGACCGGCCTGCCCACCACCGAAACCTTCGGCATCGACGCGCAGTACAATCTGGTCGAGATCGCCACCAACAAATCGGTCCTGAGCGGCTCGACATTCTCGCGCGTCTCGTACGATATGCCGGGCTCCTATCAGCGCTTCGCCCGCTCGCGCGCCTACCGCGACGCAGAAGATCGCGCCTCCGAGGAAGTTGCGGAAAACATCAATTTGCGGCTGGCCGCCTTCTTCACCGCCGGCACTTGATCACGCCAACACTTGATCACCATGTCATTCCGGGGCGCGTATCGCCCGAAACCGGAATGATCGTCTAAGACAAAATGGTCGCGCTCCGCGGAAAAGAGATCGACAGCTTCCTCGCCCGTCCCGATCCGGGCCGCCCGATCATCCTGCTTTATGGACCTGACGCGGGCCTGGTGCGCGAGCGCGCCGACGCGCTGCTGAAATCCGCTGTCGACAATGTTGACGATCCCTTCCCGATGGTACGCCTCGATGGCGATGAGCTTTCCGCCGAGCCGTCGCGACTGGTCGACGAAGCGCTGACCGTGCCGCTGTTCGGCGGCCGCCGCGCCATCCGCGTCCGCGCCGGCTCGCGCAGTTTCGCCAGCGGCATCGATACGCTGGCCGACACGCCGCTGAAAGATTGCCGCATCGTCATCGAGGCCGGCGATCTGCGCGCGGAGTCGCCGCTGCGCAAGGCTTGCGAGCGCGCCAAGACGGCGGTCGCGATCGGCTGCTATCCCGACGGCGAACGCGACCTCGCCAAGCTGATGGACGACGAATTGCGCGTGGCGAATTTGAAGATCGCGCCCGACGCGCGCGCCGCGCTGATGAGCCTGCTCGGCGGCGACCGCCAGGCCTCGCGCAACGAATTGAAGAAGCTGACGCTGTTCGCCCATGGCGAGGGTGAGGTGACGCTCGACCATGTCATGGCCGTCGTCGCCGACGCCTCCGAGCTGAAGCTCGATCCGATCGTCGACGGCGCCTTTGCCGGCAAGCCGGATCTGGTCGAGACCGAATTTCAGAAGGCCATGGTCGCCGGCACCTATCCCGGCATGATCATCGCATCCGCCCAGCGCCAGGCGGCGTGGCTGCACAAATCGGCGCTGGCGATCGCCGATGGCGCGCCGGCCTCTTCCGTGCTCGACGGCGGATTTCCGCGGCTGCACTTTTCGCGCAAGCCGATGGTCGAGATGGCGCTGCGCAATTTTTCACCGGTGCGGCTCGCTGCCATCATCGACCAGCTCGGCACTGCGGCGCTCGACATGCGCAAGCAGACCGCGCTCACCACTGTCATCGCCCAGCGCACGCTGATGTCGATCGCGGTGAATGCGAGGCGCAAAGGCTAACCGTCATTGCGAGGAGCGAAGCGACGAAGCAATCCATCTCTCTCCGTGCCGAAGCATGGATTGCTTCGCTGCGCTCGCAATGATGGGGAGATATCAGCCGCTCCGCGCCAGCCGCCGCATCACCTCGTCGAGCTGATCGAGGCTGCGGTAGTTGATCTGGACGGTGCCGCCGGGATCGCGATGATTGACGTTGACGTTGAGCCCGAGCGCATCGGAGACGCGCTTTTCCAGCGCGACCGTGTCGGCATCCTTGGTCTTGCCGCCGGCGGCCCGCGCCTTTTGCGGCTTGCGCTCCGGCACGCCCTCTTCATGCGCCAGCGCCTCGGTCTGGCGGACGTTGAGCCCCTGCTCGACGATCTGCTTGGCGGCCGCGATCGGATCGGGCACGCCGATCAGTGCGCGGGCGTGACCCGCCGACAATTTGCCGGCGGCGATATAGGCCTGCACCTCAGCCGGCAGCTTGGTCAGCCGCATCATGTTGGCGACATGGCTGCGGCTCTTGCCGACGATCTTGGCGATGTCTTCCTGGCTGCGTTTGAACTCGTCGGCGAGCGCGTGATAGCCTTGCGCCTCTTCCAGCGGATTGAGATCCTCGCGCTGGACGTTTTCGATGATCGCAAGTTCGAGCGCGTCGCTGTCGCTGACGTCAAGCGGAACAATCGGAACCTCGTGCAGGCCGGCGGCCTGCGAGGCACGCCAGCGCCGCTCGCCCGCGATGATCTCGAAGCGATCGTGCGAGCCCTTCACCGGCCGCACCACGATCGGCTGGATCACGCCGTGCTCCTTGATCGAGGCGGCGAGCTCGCCGAGCTCGGTTTCGGAGAAGGTGCGGCGCGGGTTGCGCGGATTGGGCTTGAGGAATTCGATCGGCACCTTGCGCTGCGTGCGCGGCCGGTCGACATGGGCGGCCTCGCCACCGACATCGCCGATCAGGCTTGCAAGACCGCGGCCCAGTCGCGAACGCGCTTCGTCGGCCATCGTCGACAGCTCCCTTGGATTCACTCGTCGCACTCCAAAATCATATTTCGGGATCGTCGGATGGGCAGAGCGAAGCGAAACCCATCACCTTTGTCGGCGAAGATGGGTATCGCTTCGCTCAACCCATCCTGCAGATCATCGTCAGCTCGCCTTGAACTCGCGCTCGCGCTGGATCACTTCGGTCGCGAGCTTCAGGTAGGCTTCGCTGCCCACGCATTTGAGGTCATAGACCAGCACCGGCTTGCCGTAAGACGGCGCCTCCGAGATGCGCACGTTGCGCGGGATCATGGTCTTGTAGACCTTGTTGCCCATGAACTGGCGGACGTCGGCGACGACCTGATTCGACAGATTGTTGCGGGAGTCGAACATGGTCAGCACGATGCCGTGGATCGACAGGTTCGGGTTCAGCGTCGAGCGCACCTGCTCGACGGTCTGCAACAATTGCGACAGCCCTTCCAGCGCAAAGAACTCGCACTGCAACGGCACCAGGATCGCGTCCGACGCGGCCATCGCGTTCACCGTCAGCAGGTTCAGCGACGGCGGGCAGTCGATCAGCACATAGGTGTAATCGGAGTCCGGCGAGACGTTATTGTTCAGGGCGGCGATCGCATCGCGCAGACGGAAGGCGCGGCCGGGCGTGGTGCCGAGCTCGAGCTCGAGGCCGGACAGATCCATGGTCGATGTCGCGATGTGCAGGCGGGGCACCGCGGTCGGCACCACGGATTCGCGCAGCTGCGCTTCTCCGACCAGGACGTCATAGGTCGAGCACTCGCGGTTACGGCGATCGATGCCGAGACCGGTCGAGGCGTTGCCTTGCGGATCGAGGTCGACGATCAGCACGCGCTCGCCGATCGCAGCCAGCGCAGTGCCGAGATTGATTGCAGTCGTCGTCTTGCCGACGCCACCCTTCTGGTTGGCAAGCGCCAGGATACGCGGATGACCGGGCATGATATCTGCCTTATCCCCTTGATATATTTGATCAATTACGTTCATCGCCCCACCCACTTTATGCTCGCGGATATCCTAGCGTCGTTCGACTTGGTCGAGTTCAACGATCCAGCCCTGTCCGCCCGTCAGGCTGGAGTGGAGAATTGGCTTGATATTCCAATATTTAGTGGCCTCGGTCAATTCTGACTCAACATCTTGACCCTTGAGAAACAGCGCTTTTGCACCCTTTCGTACCAGCGGTTCTGCAAAGCCGATCAGTTCATGTAGCGGAGCCAGTGCACGCGCAGTCACGCAATCGATCGGCCCTTCGATGCTATCCACAATATCCTCGATTCCTGTCGCATGCACGATTCCCGGCGCCGAGGTGATTCGCAACGCCTCGCGCAGGAAGGCCGCTTTTTTCGAGTTGCGCTCGACCAGATGCACCTTCGCGCCCGGCCTCTCCGCCATCGCGCAGGCAAGGACGATGCCGGGGAAGCCGCCGCCGCTGCCGAGGTCGACCCAGGTCTTAGCGGTGGGAGTCTTGGCGGTCGGGGCCAGCGAGAGAAGCTGGAGCGAGTCGGCGACGTGACGGGTCCAGAGATGCGGCAGGGTCGAGGGCGCGACCAGGTTGGTCTTGGCTTGCCATTGGCGAAGGAGGTCGAGATAGAGATCGAGCCGCGCCTCTGTTTCACGTGAAACAGGGGTGAGCTTCAGGGCCTCCGCCTTGTCGGACGCGCCGGCCGAAGGGTCTCGTTCGCTCTTGGCCTTCGGTCGCTGTTTCACGTGAAACGTCCCCTCAGGCGGTTACTTTGGTCTTCCGCGCCTCGCGGCGGAGATAGGCAGCGAGGATGCCGAGTGCGGCCGGCGTCATGCCGTCGATCCGGCCTGCCTGCCCGACCGTCCACGGCCGCTTGGCAGCGAGCTTGGCGCGGACCTCATTGGAGAGGCCCGGCACCAGGGCGTAGTCGATGTCGCCCAGCACCAACCCTTCGTCACGGCGGAAGGCGTCGACATCAGCGGTCTGGCGCTTGAGGTAGACGTCGTACTTGGCGTCGATCTCGAGGTGGACAGCAATGCCGGGATCGATGGCCGACAGCTCCGGCCAGATCGCCCTCACCTCGGTCCAACCGACCTCGGGATACGCCAGCAGCTCGAAGGCCGACCGGCGCTGGCCGTCCTTGTTCAGTGCAAGCCCGTGCCGGGCGGCTTCATTCGGAGTAATGGTCAGCGACTTCGACAACCGCTTCGCGGCCTCCAGCGCTGCCATCTTCGCCGCATGGCGCCGGCGGCGGGCTTCTCCGACGCAGCCGAGCGCGATGCCCTTATCGGTCAGCCGCTGGTCGGCATTGTCGGCCCGCAGGGTCAGCCGATACTCGGCCCGAGAGGTGAACATCCGATACGGCTCGGTGATCCCTCGGGTGACGAGGTCATCGATCATCACCCCGAGATAGCCATCGGCGCGGTCGAACACGATCGGCGTGGTCCCGCTGGCAGCAAGCGCCGCATTGAGTCCGGCGACGAGACCTTGGGCGGCAGCTTCCTCATAGCCGGTCGTGCCGTTGATCTGCCCGGCCAGCAAAAGGCCCCTCAGACGGCGGGTCTCCAGTGTCGGATCAAGCTCGCAGGGATCGATATGGTCATACTCGATGGCGTAGCCCGGCCGGACCATCCTGACCTGCTCCAGACCGGGGATCGAAGCCAGGATTGCCAGCTGGACGTCCTCCGGCAGCGAGGTCGAGATGCCGTTGGGGTAGACCGTCGTGTCATCGAGCCCTTCGGGCTCCAGAAAGATCTGGTGACCGTCCCGGTCGCCGAACTTGACGATCTTGTCCTCGATCGAGGGGCAATAGCGCGGGCCGGAGCTCTTGATCTGGCCTGAATACATCGGCGAGCGATGGACATTAGCCCGGATCACCTCATGGGTGGCGGGCGTGGTGCGGGTGATCCCGCACTGGATCTGGGGCGTGGTGATCCGGTCGGTCATGACCGAAAACGGTTCCGGTGGATCGTCGCCGGGCTGCATCTCGACCGCGGACCAGTCGATGGTGGCGCCGTCGAGCCGCGGCGGCGTGCCGGTCTTGAGCCGGCCGAGGGTAAAGCCGGCGCGTTCGAGGGACTTCGAGAGCCCCATCGCGGGAGCTTCGCCGACCCGGCCAGCGGGCCAATTCTTCTCGCCGAGATGGATCAGGCCGCGCAAAAAGGTGCCGGTCGTGACCACGACCGCACCAGCCGAAAGCTGCCGGCCATCGGCCAGCCGAATGCCGGTGACGCGACCGTCGGAGACGATCAGCTCGTCTGCTTCGCCTTCGATGACGCTAAGACCCTCGGTCTGACGGATCGCCGCCTGCATCGCGGCGGCATAGAGTTTCCGATCAGCCTGAGCCCGAGGTCCACGAACCGCGGGCCCCTTGCGCCGGTTGAGCATCCGAAACTGGATGCCCCCGGCATCCGCCACCCGGCCCATCAGGCCATCCATGGCATCAACTTCGCGGACCAGATGGCCCTTGCCCAGGCCTCCGATGGCGGGATTGCAGGACATGGCGCCGATGGTCGCAAATTGATGGGTGACGAGCGCCGTCCTGGCGCCCAGGCGCGCGGAAGCGGCGGCGGCCTCGCAGCCAGCATGGCCGCCGCCAATCACGATCACATCGAAGGATTCCATGGCCGAGTTCATGGCGCGGATATCTATCGCGGGAAGGCAAAACCCGAAAGACGTTTCACGTGAAACGATGCGGAGTTCCAAGGGCTGGATGTTTCACGTGAAACCGCGGAAGCGCGGGTTCTGAATTCGGATGTTTCACGTGAAACAGTTGTTAACCATCTCCCTTAACCAAGCATTAATCGGTTGAATCCTGCATCAGCCTATTTTCCGATACAGAACTCGCGGAAGATCACGTCCAGGATATCCTCGACGTCGACCCGGCCCAGCAATCGTCCTAGCGACATGGCCGCCGATCGCAAATCCTCCGCCGCCAACTCCTCGCCCTGTCCGATCGCAACCAGGCTCCGCTCGAGCGAAGCGGCCGCATCCTCCAGAAGCCGCCGCTGGCGTTCCCGGGTAATTAGGGCGCCCTCATTTGTCCCGAAATAGTCGGAAGCAAAACTGAGCAAGGCAGCGATCAGGTCTCCGATCCCATCGCCACGAGCGGCAGAAATTCTGAACTCGCTCGTGGTCGATTTCGCCGAGCCGGCGACGGCGCTGAGATCAATCTTGTTGCGCACGAGCCAGACCGGCGCGTCCCCGCTCTGCTCCACTTCCGTCTCATCACCATCGGCGAGCCACAGCACCAGGTCGGCTTCCGCCGCCCGCGCCCGCGCGCGTCGCACGCCTTCCTGCTCCACGGGATCATCGGTCTCGCGGATACCGGCGGTATCGATGACGGTCACGGGATAGCCGTCGAGATCGAGCTGCACCTCGATGATGTCACGCGTGGTGCCGGCATGCGGCGAGACGATCGCAACCTCGCGCCGGGCAAGCAAGTTCATCAACGTCGACTTGCCTACATTCGGCGTGCCCGCGATCGCGACCGCGAGTCCCTCACGCAGACGTTCAGCTTTGCCCTGCGCCGCAAGCACCTTCGTGATGTCCTCGTACAGCGCTTTGATCCTGGCCAGCGCCGGCGCGATAAGCTCGGCCGGCACATCGCCCTCGTCGGAAAAATCGATGCCGGCTTCGATCAGCGCGGAGGCTTCAACGATTTCGGCGCGCCAGTCCCGCGCGCGGTCCCCCAACAGTCCCTTGAATTGACGCAGCGCCTGCCGCCGCTGACGATCAGTGTCGGCATGGATGAGATCGTCGAGGCCTTCGGCTTCCGTCAGATCGAGCTTGCCGTTCTCGAACGCGCGACGCGTAAATTCGCCGGGCTCAGCGGCACGAAGATTTTTCATCGCGGACAAACATGCGAACAACGACGCGAGCACCGCGCGTCCACCGTGGACATGAAACTCGGCGATGTCTTCGCCGGTCGCGCTGGCTGGCCCTGGAAACCACAACACCACGGCGTCATCGATCGCCTGCCCGCTCGCGTCGCGGAGTAGCGTACGCGTCGCCATGCGTGGCGACGGAATTTTTCCGGCGAGCTGCTGCAGCGCTACGCCGGCCTCCGGGCCCGACATGCGAACGATGGCGATCGCACTCGGCGGCCGGCCCGAGGACAAAGCAAAGATGGTCTGATCGCGCGAATGCATGGCCTAATAGAGCGGGTGGAGGCGAAACGGCAACGCCCTTCAAATCATGTTGCACTGCAACATCCGCTTTGTGTCCGACAACGCAAAAAAGGGCGCCCGAAGGCGCCCTCTCCATATCGGTAAATTCAAGCCGGCTCAGGTATTCATCGACTCGAAGAACTCCGAGTTGCTCTTGGTGCTACGAAGCTTGTCGAGCAAAAAGTCGATCCCGTCCATGGTGCCCATCGGATTGAGGATCCGGCGCAGCACGTACATCTTCTTCAAGACCTGCGGATCGGTGATCAACTCTTCCTTACGAGTACCCGAACGAGCAATGTCGATCGCCGGGAAGGTACGCTTGTCCGAGACCTTGCGGTCGAGGATAAGTTCCGAGTTACCCGTGCCCTTGAATTCTTCGAAGATGACTTCGTCCATGCGGCTGCCGGTATCGACCAGCGCGGTCGCGATGATGGTGAGCGAGCCGCCCTCTTCGATGTTGCGTGCGGCACCGAAGAATCGTTTCGGCCGCTGCAGCGCGTTGGCGTCGACACCGCCGGTCAGCACCTTGCCCGATGACGGCACGACCGTGTTGTAGGCGCGACCCAATCGCGTGATCGAGTCGAGCAGGATGACGACGTCGCGGCCATGCTCGACCAGGCGCTTGGCCTTCTCGATCACCATCTCGGCGACCTGGACGTGACGAACGGCCGGCTCGTCGAAGGTCGAGGACACGACCTCACCCTTCACCGAGCGTTGCATGTCCGTGACTTCTTCCGGACGCTCGTCGATCAGGAGGACGATGAGATAGCAGTCGGGATGATTGGCAGTGATGGAGTGCGCGATGTTCTGCATCAGCACGGTCTTGCCGGTGCGTGGTGGCGCGACGATCAGGGCGCGCTGGCCTTTGCCGATCGGCGCGACGATGTCGATCACCCTTGCAGAAAGATCTTTTCGGGTGGGGTCGTCGATTTCCATCCGGAAGCGCTGATTGGGGAACAGCGGGGTGAGGTTGTCGAAATTGACCTTGTGCTTGGACTTCTCAGGGTCCTCGAAATTCAGTGTGTTGACCTTGAGCAGCGCGAAGTAGCGTTCGCCTTCCTTCGGGCTGCGGATGTGGCCTTCGATGGTATCGCCGGTACGAAGACCGAAGCGGCGGATCTGCGAGGGCGAAACATAGATGTCGTCCGGGCCGGGCAGATAATTCGCATCCGGTGAACGGAGGAACCCGAAGCCATCAGACAAAACTTCGACGACGCCTTCGCCGACGATGTCGGTCTCGGCCGCCGCGAGGTTCTTCAGGATAGCGAACATCAGCTCCTGCTTGCGCATGGTGCTGGCATTTTCGACCCCGTTCTCTTCCGCAAACGAAACGAGTTCCGCCGGCGTCTTGGATTTGAGGTCTTGGAGTTTGATTTCCCGCATTGGGGTGGTCCTGTGGAGTAACTTACAAAGAGAGGGGGTGCGAGGTGGCTTCAGGAAAAGCGGGCTCAAAAAAAGAGGCCCGCAGCTCAAAGCAAGGAAAGCGCCGGAAGGCTTCAAACCTGATGCGGCGGCCGGTTTAGACCGGAACGCAACGACATCCGCCTGCGTGGGGTGGGATAAGCTCAATATAGAAAATCAGTTGGCATTCCGCAAGCAGCGACACGGCCTAACTCTCTCGCACCAACTGCCCATCAAAACGGCTTAACGACCACGAGGACCACGATTGCGATCATCAGTACCGTCGGCACCTCATTGATAATCCGATAGAATTTCTGACTTCTCTGATTGCGGTCAGCGGCAAAATCACGCACCGCGCGTGCCAAAAAGCCATGGACACCCGAAAGCAACAGCACCAGCAAAAACTTCACGTGAAGCCAGCCGGCCACATACCAATGTCCGGCCCAAACCAGATAGAGCCCGGCGAGCCACGTCACGATCATCGCCGGGTTGATGATCGCCCTTAGCAGCCGCCGCTCCATCACCTTGAACGTTTCGGATTGCTTCGAGCCGGCCTCCGCCTCGCAGTGATAGACGAACAACCGCGGCAGATAGAGCATGCCGGCCATCCAGGCGATGACGGCGATCACGTGCAGCGCCTTGATCCAGTCATACATGTCGAGAGGTCCTACCGCCGGCGCGGCATTCTTGAATGCCGCTCCAAATTCCGATCATCGATGTGCGGCAAGACCTGTCCGCAAGCAAGCCTTCTCTAAACTAAACTTAGATTCTTAAGGTTTGAGTCTTAGGTGGCGGTGAATTGGACTCACGCAATGCTACCAGCACAACTCGGCGGGATTGTTCACATCCCTCAACGCTATGGAGGGCTGCGCCGCGGAGCGGGATAAATCCGTTTACTCCAGACAGTTACGATATACCGTCGGCAGCTTATACAGAGACAAGTCCACACAACCCCACTATCATGGTTTCTCTCGCTCCGACTTTTCCTTTTGCGAGGTGATGTGAACAACAGAGCCGGTTATCCCAAGAGGGAAATCCGGGGCCCGATTTCCATCACCGAGCTCCACAGGGATTCACAGGACACACAGGACCGACGTGCCAACGACAGGCAATTATTTTCACCTTCATCTGGTCTCTGATTCGACCGGTGAAACCCTGATCACGGTGGCGCGCGCGGTGGCCGCGCAATACGCCAATGTGTCGGCGGTTGAACATGTCTATCCCCTGGTGCGCAGCCAGAAGCAGCTTGATCGGGTGCTTGACGAAATCGAGGAAGCGCCGGGCATCGTGCTGTTCACGCTGCTCGAGAAGGATCTCGTGCAGAAGCTCGAGGCCAAGTGCCGGGACATCAATGTTCCCAGTCTTTCGATCATCGGACCGGTCATGCAGCTGTTCGAGGCTTACCTCGGCGCTGCGACGGCGGGCCGGGTCGGTGCGCAACACGTGCTCAACGCCGAGTATTTCAAGCGCATCGATGCCTTAAACTACACGATGCTGCATGACGACGGACAGCATGTCGAAGGACTGGAAGATGCGGATGTGGTGCTGGTCGGGGTTTCGCGCACCTCGAAGACGCCGACCTCGATCTATCTCGCGAATCGCGGTGTCCGCACCGCCAACGTTCCACTCGTGCCGGGCATCCCGCTGCCGCATCAGCTCGAGCACCTAACCAAACCGCTGGTGGTGAGTTTACACGCGACTCCGGACCGGCTCATCCAGGTCCGGCAAAACCGGTTGCTCAGCATGGGCACGGGTCCCAGCAACACCGAGGATTATATCGACCGGCAGTCCGTGACCGATGAGGTCGCCTATGCCAAACGGCTGAGTGCCAAATTCAACTGGCCGCAGCTCGACGTGACGCGTCGGTCGATCGAAGAGACCGCAGCCGCGGTGCTGAAACTCTTTACCGACCGCCAGCGTGCGCGCCTGGCGAATGAAGTGTAGGCCATGACGATCTGGCGCGCCAACAAGCCGCTGATCCTGGCCTCGCAAAGCCGTGCGCGAAAAATGCTGCTGGCCAATGCCGGCTTGTCCTTCGAGGTGGTCCCGGCCGATATCGACGAACGTGGCCTGCAAGAGGCGTCAAAGCTTTCTGGGCCGGGCGAGATCGCGAAGCTGTTGGCGCGAGAGAAGGCCATTTGGGTATCGGCGCGAAACGCCGGACATTATGTCATCGGCGCCGACCAGACGCTGGCCCTGGGTAATCGGCTGTTCAACAAGCCCGATGGCCGAGCTGCCGCGGCCGTGCAGCTCCGCGCGCTCTCGGGTCAGGCCCATGAACTGCACTCCGCCATTACCGTTGCGCTTAATGGGAAGATCGCGTTTGAGACGGCTGTGGTGGCGCGGATGACGATGCGGCCGCTCAGCGGAGATGAGATCCGCCTCTATCTCGATGAAGCGGGGGAAGCCGTGACGACAAGCGTCGGCGCCTATCAGCTTGAAGGGTTGGGGGTGCATCTGTTCGAGCGGATCGAGGGCGATCATTTTACGATCCTTGGCCTGCCGCTTCTTCCCCTGCTTGGCTTTCTGCGCAGCGAACGGTTGATCGGATTGTGAGCATGCTGATCCTCGGCTTGACCGGCTCGATCGGAATGGGGAAATCGGCCACCGCAAAACTGTTCGCGGAGGCCGGTGTTCCCGTCTACGACGCCGATGCAGCCGTCCATCAATTATATGAAGGCGAAGCGGCCCCTGCGATCGAAGCCGCCTTCCCCGGCACCACCGTTGCGGGCAAGGTTGATCGCGCCAAACTTTCGGCGCACGTGGTGCATGATCCTGCGGCGATGAGGCGGCTGGAAGAGATCGTGCATCCGATGCTCGGCGCCTCGCGCCAGAAATTCTTTGCCGATGCGGAAGCCGCCGGTGCGCCGGTCGTCGTCGTCGACGTGCCGCTGTTGTTCGAGACCGGCGGTGAAAAGCGCGTCGATGCCGTTGTCGTGGTCACGACCTCGCCGGAACTGCAGCGCGAGCGCGTGCTGGCGCGGGGCACGATGGACGAGGAAAAATTCAATTCCATCCTTGCGCGGCAACTGCCCGACGCCGAAAAGCGCAAGCGCGCCGATTTCGTCGTGGATACCTCGCACGGACTTGATCCCGTCCGCGCCCGCATCCGGGACATTCTGACCGAGGCTGTTAAGATGCCGCGGCGGCGGACCTGATTCGCCGCTTCTCTGCCTTAAGAAGACCCATGCGCGAAATCGTTCTTGATACCGAAACCACCGGCCTTGATCCGCTCCGCGGCGATCGGCTGGTCGAAGTCGGCTGTGTCGAAATGATCAACCGCATGCCGACGGGACAGACCTTCCATCGCTATATGAATCCCGAACGGCAGATGGCGGCGGAGGCCTTCGCCGTCCACGGGCTGTCGACCGAGTTCCTCGCCGACAAGCCGTTCTTCCATGAGGTGGTCGAGGACTTCCTCGCCTTCATCGGCGATGCGCCGCTGGTGATCCACAACGCTTCGTTCGACATCAGTTTCATCAATGCCGAGCTCGACCGCATCAAGCGGCCGCCGATCCCGCGCGACCGTCTGGTCGACACGCTGCTGCTCGCCCGCCGCAAGCATCCCGGCGTTTCCAACCGGCTCGACGATCTCTGCTCGCGCTATGCGATCGACAATTCCCACCGCACCAAGCATGGCGCGCTGCTCGACGCCGAGCTTTTGGCCGAAGTCTATGTCGACCTGATTGGTGCCCGGCAGTCGCAGCTCATTCTGGCGTCCGAAACCACGGAAATCCGTGTCGGCGCCGCGGGTGAAACGCCGCGCCGGCAGCGCCCGACACCGCTCGTGGTGCGCATCACCGATACCGACCGCGAGGCACATCGGGCCTTTGTCGCCACCTTGGGCGAGAAGCCGATCTGGATGGAATATCTGCCGGCTGGGCAGCCGGCAGCCACATAGCCCGCTTTATTTGGATCAGCTCGGCTTGGCGCCGGAGACCTGGCCGGCGGCCGCCTGCCGCTGCATGTTCTGCTGATACAGGCCGACGAAATCGACGGGATCGAGCATCAAGGGCGGGAAGCCGCCGTCGCGGACGGCGGTCGCGATGATCTCGCGCGCGAACGGGAACAACAGCCGGGGGCACTCGATCATGATCAGCGGGTGCAGGTTTTCCTGCGGCACGTTGACGATGCGGAACACGCCGGCATAGGCGAGCTCGAAGCTGAAGATCATCTTGCCGGCGTTGTCGGCCTTGCCCTCGACCGAGAGCACCACTTCATATTCGTTCTGGCCGACATTATTCACCCCTACATTGATCTGGATGTTGATCTGGGGCGGGCTCGCCTGCGGTCCGAGGGAGGCCGGTGCGTTCGGATTCTCGAACGAAAGGTCCTTGGTATATTGCGCCAGCACGTTGAGCTGGGGAGGCGCGCCTGCGCCAGGAGGGGTGCCGTTACCGTTGGTCATAAAATATCTCCTGGCGCAAAGGGGTCATTTGTCGGGCGAGTGGCTATCATAGCCGCAGCCGCCTCGACAAGGACGGCACGCGGGAATCGGCTGAAGTGGCCGTCAGTATGGCGAAAGCTTAACGAGCTTTTAGGAATTGGAGCCGGCAATTCGCCCGGTTGAGGCCTTAAACGATTGAATATGCGCGATTTCCGAGCACGATCGGATTTCCCCTCGCTGCAGAAACGCGCTACAATTCGCCACTCCGAGATGCCATTGGCCGGGCAAGATTTCGTGCCTACATCCTGCAGAGTTATATCGGTGATGTAGTGTTGAGCACTCCCCTGCAAAAAGGGGGAACGCAGTAGCGCCGGGCTCGTTTACCGGCAAGGACCAGAGAGCGGATAAGACGTGTTTGATATTTACACCATCATCTTCCTGGCCTTGGCGGTCTTCATTTTCCTGCGCCTGCGCAACGTGCTCGGCCAGCGCACAGGAACGGAACGGCCGCCGTTCGACCGTGCCGCACGCAACACCGTGCCGGGCGCGCCGGACTCCAACGTCGTTCCGATCCCGGGCAAGGTGATCGACCAGGCGCCGCTGGCGCCGACCGCCGACGTCACCGCGCCGACCGACCGCTGGAAGGATCTGGCGCAGCCTGGCACCGCGCTCGCCCAGGGGCTCGATGCCATCGCATCCGTCGACAGCTCGTTCGACCCCAAGCATTTTCTCTCCGGTGGCCGCTCGGCCTATGAGATGATCGTGCTCGCCTTCGCCAATGGCGATCGCCGCGCGCTGCGCGAGCTGCTGTCATCAGAGGTCTATGACAGCTTCGACGCAGTCATCAAGGACCGGGAGAAGCACGAGCAGAAGACCGAGACGCGGTTCGTCTCGATCGACAAGGCCGAGCTGGTCGGCGCCGACATGCGCGACCGCACGGCGCAGCTCACCGTTCGTTTTGTGTCGCAGATGATTTCCGTCACGCGCGACAAGGCCGGCACGATTGTCGATGGCAATCCGGACAAGGTGGCCGACATCACCGATGTCTGGACCTTTGCCCGCGACACCACCTCACGCGATCCGAACTGGAAGCTGGTTGGCACGGGAAGCGCGCATTGATGTCAGGCGGCTGAAGCAATGCATCGCGGTGCTTACCGTCGCCGCGGTCGTGCAATTGCTGTTGCCGTTTGTCGTGCTGGCTGCCCATCGCTGGCGATCGCGCCCCGCCCCTACCCCACACGTCGCTGAGCGCAGCCTGCCCTATCCACTCCTGGATATGCCGATCGAGATCAGCGGCAGCCAATATGCGCCGCTGGCCTGGTCCGACGTTCCGGGCTGGAGCGATGACGATCAGCTCGCCGCCTTCCAGACGTTTCGCGCGAGCTGCAAATCGATCGCGGCACAGCACGACGCGCCGCCGGAGCCCAGGGCGCTGGAGACAAAGGCGCTGGGCGCGTCCTTGCGCGAGCCCTGCCGCGCGGCCCGCGCCGCCGACATCACAGACGGCGCCAATGCGCGGTCCTTCTTCGAAAGCAATTTCGTGCCGCTCGAGATTTCACGGCTCGGCCAGGATGCCGGCTTCGTGACCGGCTATTACGAGCCGATCATCGACGGCTCGCGGGTTCAGACCGACGTCTATAATGTGCCGGTCTATCGCCGCCCCTCCAACCTGTTCATGCGCGGCTATACGCAGGCCTCGCCCGACCTGCCCAACAAGGGCCAGGTATTCCGCAAGATCGGCCGCCGCAAGCTCGTGCCCTATTATGACCGGGGCCAGATCGAGGACGGCATCCTCGCCGGCCGCGGCATCGAAATCTGCTGGCTCAAGGACCAGACCGATCTGCTGTTCGCGCAGATCCAGGGCTCGGCGCGCATTCGCCTGCCCGACGGCTCGACGCTTCGCATCAGTTACGATTCCTACAACGGCTATCCCTACACCGCGGTCGGACGCGTGCTGGTCGATCGCGGCATCTACACCCGCGACGAGATCTCGATGCAGAAGATCAGGGAGTGGATGGAAGCCAACCCTGATGGCGCCAAGGATGTCCGGCGGCAGAACCGCTCCTATGTGTTTTTCCGCGAGGTGCAGCTTTCGGACAAGGACGAGGCGATCGGCGCCCAGGGCATTCCGCTGACGCCGGGCCGCTCGATCGCGGTCGACAAGTCGCTGCATGTCTATGGCACGCCGTTCTTCATATCAGGCGAATTGCCGATCGAGTCGGAGAGATCGAAGACGCCGTTCCGCCGGCTGATGATCGCGCAGGACACCGGCTCGGCCATCGTTGGGCCGGCGCGCGCCGACCTTTATTTCGGCGCCGGCCCCGATGCCGGAAAGATTGCCGGCCGGCTCAAGAGCAATGTGCGTTTTGTGATGCTGGTGCCGAAGGGCCTCGATCCCGTAGCGCGGGGCAAGAAGCTGCCGGTGCCGGATGCGCGGCCGTCGGAGCAGATCGTAAAGTTGTTTCCGCAGACGCCGCCGGCCAACGATGCATCGAAGGATTCTGCCAAGAGCCAGAGCAAGGATCAGTCGAAAGACCAGAAGACGGCGTCTTCTGCGCCGGCTTCGACCGTTGGAGACGCCACGGCCGCGATCCCGCTGCCGGTCGAACGGCCGAAGGATGCGCCCGCTCCCGAGCTGCACCACAGCCGTGAGCATCGGCGCGTTCGCCATCCATGAAACGGTCGTCGTCGTTTTCGATGCCGGAGATGCCGGCGTCGTCGCGCAAGCGCCACCTGAGTGAAGAAGAGCGCGCGCTCTGGGAAAGCGTCGCGCGCCAGGTCAAGCCGCTGCGCAAGAAGCCAAGGCTTATCAAGCACGCGAGCGCGCCAGTCGCCGAGCCGCAGGCCGCAAAACCCTCCGCCTCGCCGCGGCCGATCGCATCGGTTCAAGCGCCGAAGCCGAGCAAGCCGGCCACGCCGCCTTTGGCGCCGCTCGGCCGCCGCGAAAAATCGCGGCTCTCGCGTGGGCGCAGCGAGATCGACGCGCGGATCGATCTGCACGGCATGACGCAAACCCGCGCGCATCGTGCGCTCCATGGCTTCCTGCAGCGCGCGCACAGTGAGGGCCTCACCTTCGTGCTCGTCATCACCGGCAAGGGCAAGGTCGGCGGCGGTGAAGCCGAGCGCGGCGTGCTGCGGCGCCAGGTGCCGCAATGGCTGAGCCTGCCGGAATTCCGCTCGCTGGTCGTGGGCTTCGAGGAAGCCCATATCGGCCATGGCGGCGAGGGCGCGCTCTATGTGCGGATCAGGCGGGCGCGACTCTAGCAAGCATGATCCCGGAAAAGTGGAGACCGGTTTTCCGTAAGGATCATGCTCCACTTAAAAAGGCCGGACGATTCCGACGCGCGGGATCAGCGTGACGATCGCGCCGAGGATCGTGGTCTTGCGATCACCCGACGGGATCGGCGTGACCTCGCGAGAAGCCGGCAGCGTCTTCACCGCGTGCAGGATCAGGAACATGCAGACCGCCCAGTTCGAGATCCAGCGCGAGTAATCGAACACGATCGCGAACATCACGAGATAGCCGAGGCTGACGCCGACCAGTGCGGCGATCACGAGCTGCCGGTGCCAGTCTTCGCGCAGCGTGCGGATGCTGTCGGCAAAATAACGCCACAGCGGCGTGTGCAGCCAGATCAACAGCGCAAACACCGGCGCGCCCAGGATGTTTTGGGGCATGCGCCCCCAGGTGTCGGCAATCTCCTTCGAGAGCGGCTGGTACCAGATATAGGAGAAACTCAGGAGGTCAGTCCGCGATGGATCGGCCATCCGGCTCCTCAAATAGTCGACGAACTGGCTTTCAGGGATCGGCATCGTTCCCCAGAACTGCGCGGCGACGAACAGCGCGCCGAGTGCGAGCGTGGCGATGACGCCGACGGCGACATTCGAGCGGCTGATGCCGGCGAGCAGATAGTACCGGAGCACGACGAGGGCGGCGATGGTCGGCACATACATCAACAGATGGATGTGGTGGATCAGGATGAGGATCACCGAGAACAGCGCCGCCAGCCACACGAACCAGATCGATCGCGCCGGTGCCAGCAGCAGAACGATCGCAAGCAGGCAACCATAGATGTCGAAATGGCCGAGCGTGTGCATGAAATTCTTGAAGAAGAACGGCGAGGCCGCCATGAACAAAAACAGCGGCAGGTTCTTCTCATCGAAGCCGAAGGTCTTCTGGAACAGCCGGATGAACAGGCCAAGCGTGATCAGCCACACCGTGCCGGCAAGCGCGAACACCAGCCACACCGGCACCTTGTCGGTAAACAGCGACACGATGGCGCCGATCAGCGCGCGCTTGATGAAGCCGAAATGATAGTCGACGAGCAGGTGGATATAGGGGACGAAAGGCGGCAGCAGGATCTTGTGCCAGAAAACCCCGATGAAGACGGCGACGTTGACGGCCAGCATCACGCGCCAGGGGTTTTGCCAACTATTCATTTCTCGTCCCGGCCGAGCGAAGCGCGAGCCGGGACCCATACCGCGGAAGCTATCAATAGAGCAGGGTGATCGACGCTCTTCACCAAACTTAAGCCTGTAGTTACGGGTCCCCGCTTTCGCGGGGACGACGGCGGCATAAATAGCGGCGTCAGCGGGAAATTACAAAATAAACCGGCTCAGATCGGCGTTCTTGGCGAGGTCGCCGACATGCTTCTGCACATAATCCGCGTCGACATGGACGGTTTCACCATTGCGATCGGGCGCGGTGAAGGAGATGTCGTCCAGCACCCGCTCCATCACCGTCTGCAGCCGCCGCGCGCCGATATTCTCCACCGTCGAATTGACGGCAACCGCGACGTCGGCAAGCGCGTCGATGGCGCCGTCGGTGATGTCGAGGGTGACGCCCTCGGTCTGCATCAGCGCCACATATTGCTTGATCAGCGAGGCCTCGGGCTCGGTCAGGATGCGGCGCATGTCGTCGCGGGTCAGTGCTTGCAGCTCGACCCGGATCGGCAGGCGGCCCTGCAACTCCGGCAACAGGTCGGAGGGTTTTGCGATGTGGAAGGCGCCCGACGCGATGAAGAGGATGTGGTCGGTCTTGACCGCGCCGTGCTTGGTGGTGACCGTGGTGCCCTCGATCAGCGGCAACAGGTCGCGCTGCACGCCCTCGCGGGAGACGTCGCCGCCGACGCGGCCGTCGCGGACGCAGATCTTGTCGATCTCGTCCAGGAACACGATGCCATTGTTCTCGACCGCATGGATCGCTTCCTGCGTCAGCTGCTCGCTGTCGAGCAGCTTGTCGGATTCCTCATTGATCAGGATCTCGTGCGAGCCCTCGACCGTCAGCCGCCGCGTCTTGCTGCGGCCGCCCATTTTGCCAAAAATGTCGCCGAGCGAGATCGCGCCCATCTGCGCGCCCGGCATGCCCGGGATCTCGAACATCGGAAAGCCGCCGGCGGACGACTGCGTCTCGACCTCGATTTCCTTGTCGTTGAGCTCGCCGGCGCGCAGCTTGCGACGGAACGAGTCACGCGTCGCCGCGCTAGAATTGGGGCCGACCAGGGCGTCCAGCACGCGCTCTTCCGCGGCGAGCTGGGCGCGCGCCTGCACGTCCTTGCGCTTTCTCTCGCGCACCTGGATGATCGCGACCTCGACCAGATCGCGGATGATCTGTTCGACGTCGCGGCCGACATAGCCCACTTCGGTGAACTTGGTCGCCTCGACCTTGATGAAGGGCGCGTTCGCGAGCTTGGCCAGTCGCCGCGCGATCTCGGTCTTGCCGACGCCGGTCGGGCCGATCATCAGGATGTTCTTGGGCAGCACCTCTTCGCGCAGGCCGCCATTGAGCTGCTGCCGCCGCCAGCGGTTACGCAGCGCGATCGAAACGGCGCGCTTGGCGTCGGCCTGGCCGACGATGAAGCGATCGAGTTCGGAGACGATTTCGCGGGGAGAGAAGTCTGTCATGGGGTCCTAGCTAAGACTGGAACGGGATCGGGGCAAGCCACATCACTGCCGCACCATCAGGAGCGACGGTCCGTCCGGTGTTTCGACCACCCCCACTTTCGTGAACCCGGCGTTTTCATAGGCACGGATGGCGCGCTCATTCGTTGGAGCGGGATCGGTCAAAACCTGCGGCGCGCCCTTTTGCAGCAAGCCGTCGACAAATTGCCGGATGAATTTTGATCCATGTCCGCGGCCGATCATCTCGGGCTCGCCGATGAATTGATCGATGCCGCAGGCGTCCTTTGGCTGCTCGCTAAAGCCCGGGTTCCAGGTCGAGAGCCGGTAGCACTGGAGATAGGCGAAGGGGCGGCCGTCGAGCTCGACGATGAACTGGTCCATGTCGGGATGGTCGAGGTCGCCAGAGACCAGCTCAAATTGTTTGTCCGGCTCGCCCCACCAGCGCATGACTTCTGGAGCCACCAGCCAGCGCTCGATCATCGGCAGATCGTCCCGCGACATGGCCCGGAAGGCATAAGCGGTCATGGCTAGCCGCTCGGCAAGGTCTCGATGGTGACGTTACGGTTGGTGTAGACGCAGATGTCGGCCGCGATATCGAGCGAGCGGCGGACGATCGTCTCCGCATCCTTGTCCGAATCGATCAACGCGCGGGCCGCGGCCAGCGCATAATTGCCGCCAGAGCCGATCGCCATCACGCCGGTCTCCGGCTCCAGCACGTCGCCAGTGCCGGTCAGGACCAGCGACACGTCCTTGTCGGCCACGATCATCATGGCTTCCAGCCGCCGCAGATAGCGGTCGGTGCGCCAGTCCTTGGCGAGCTCGACCGCGGCGCGGGTCAATTGCCCCGGATATTGCTCGAGCTTGCTCTCCAGCCGCTCGAATAGCGTAAAGGCGTCGGCGGTGGCGCCGGCAAAGCCGCCGATAACCTCGCCCTTGCCGAGTTTCCGGACCTTTTTGGCATTGGCCTTGATCACGGTCTGGCCGATCGAGACTTGGCCGTCGCCGCCGATCACGACCTTGCCGTCCTTGCGGACGGTCAAAATGGTGGTGCCGTGCCAGACCGGCAGCTCGTTCGATGCATGCATGGGATACCCTCTTCTCCGGGCCAGATTTAGGGGTTGCCGGGCAGGGTTACAATTGGCTGATTTGGCCGCCGATTTTCGCTCACCATAGGTGCAACTTCGCCTCGAATCGGGCCATCCCGCAGTAGCGAAGGTGTCATCGGCCTGTTAAAAGACCGCCGTTTCGCCTGGAGCGAGACGGGATTGGTATCCCGTCCCGCTCCAGGCTTCTTGATTGAGCATGATCTTATCGGAAAACCGGTATCCACTTTTCCGGGTCATGCTTGTAGGAAAGCCCCCGTTTCATGCGCAGCGCGACCATCAAGCGCAAGACCAAGGAAACCGACATCGAGGTCACCGTTAACCTCGATGGCACCGGTGCGTCGACCATTTCGACCGGCATCGGCTTCTTCGACCATATGCTTGATCTGCTCGCCCGCCATTCCCGCATCGACATGATGGTGAAGGCTGTCGGCGACCTGCATATCGACCATCACCACACCACCGAAGACGTCGGCATTGCGCTGGGCCAGGCCGTGAAGCAGGCGCTTGGCAACATGGCCGGCATCACCCGCTATGCCTCGATCCATATGCCGATGGACGAGACGCTGTCGCGTGTGGTGATCGACATTTCCGGCCGGGCGGTTCTGGTGTTCAAGGTCGATTTCCCGCGCGACAAGGTCGGGCAGTTCGATACCGAGCTCGTGCGCGAGTGGTTCAACGCCTTTGCCATGAATGCCGGCGTGACTTTGCACGTCGAGACCCTATATGGCGAGAATAGCCACCATATTGCCGAATCCTGC
>Ga0210387_10000940_pt1 | contig 21423 bp, 19 predicted proteins | sample IncBWC7OmetaG_FD_160108 | JGI IMG/M metagenome (GOLD analysis project Ga0210387, IMG submission 160108) | Forest soil microbial communities from Barre Woods Harvard Forest LTER site, Petersham, Massachusetts, United States - Inc-BW-C-7-O ...
GCGAAGAACCTTATCATGTCGCGGCAATTTGTTCGAGAAGCTGTCTGTTTAGACGAATCCCAGCGTGAAAGTTTTCAATCGCGAAGTTCTCGTTCGGCGAATGAACCTTGCAGTCCGGCAATGCCAATCCCAGCAACAGAGTATCGATCCCCAGGATATCCTTAAACGATTGGGTGATTGGAATGCTCCCTCCCTCCCGTATAAAAGCGACCGGTCGACCAAATGTATCGGCTAGCGCCTTTTGGGCGGCCTTGCCAAATACCGAATCCGGCTCCACCAGATATGCTTTACCCGAATGCTGCTGAACGATCTCCATTTTCACTGAGTCGGGGCACTGCCGTTGCAAGAATTCCGTAATGACCGGTCTCAATTCGGACGGATCCTGAGCAGGCACCAGGCGAAATGAAAGTTTGGCCGTCGCCTTGCTCGGCACAATAGTCTTCGGTCCCTCCCCCTGATAACCGCTCCCAATACCGTTCACCTCCGCCGTCGGCCGGGCCCAAACTTGTTCCAGGAAGGTGTATCCCTCTTCGCCGAAAACTCGCGGCGAACCGGTCGTCGCGAGCCACGCTTTTTCCGTGTAAGGAAGTTTGGCCCAAAGCCCCCTTTCCCACGGCTCCAACGGAAGGACGCGGTCGTAAAACCCGGGAATTGCGATGCGGCCCGAATCATCGTGAAGCTTCGCTACGATCCGGCTCAACACCGTGGCCGGATTTGCTACCGATCCACCAAAAATCCCGGAATGAAGATCCACGGACGGGCCGCGCACCTGAAGCTCCATACATAAGATTCCCCGCAACCCATAAGTGAAGGTCGGAATCCCGGGCCCGACCATACCGGTATCCGAAATCGCCACCACGTCGGCATCCCAAGCCGACTGGTGTTCTTTCAGGAAAGCTTCCAGATTTGGGCTGCCGATTTCCTCCTCGCCTTCCACCAGCAAGACCAGATTGACCGGCAAATCACCGCGTTCTTGGAGAGCCGATTCAACACCGAGAATGTGCGCTAAAATCTGGCCCTTATTGTCGGTCGACCCACGAGCGAAAATCTTGCCCCCTTTAACGACGGGCTCGAAGGGAGGCGTCTCCCAGAGTTCAACGGGATCAGGTGGTTGAACGTCGTAGTGCCCATAGATCAAGACCGTCCTTCGGCCCGGTCGCTCCTCGTTCCGAGCCACCACAATCGGATGCCCGGGAGTTTCATACCTCTGAGCCTGGAGCCCTGCTCTTCGCAACCGAGAGGTTAACCAATCCGCGCAGGCGGCGACATTACTCTTAAATTGACTGTCGGCAGAAACGGACGGAAATCTCAGGAATTCGATGAGGTCGTCTAGGGGATCCATAACATTGGTACGAAAACACAACCAAAGGCGAGAGGCGACAGGATTCGGTCGAGAGGTACCGCCTACCGGTGGCCCAAAAGCGCCGCAGAATTGTGTCTACCCCAATATATTGAGTTCCGGCCCAATGTTCGCTCAACCTGTTGTATATTTCGCCTTGTCAGGGCACTGGTTCCCAACTAGCCTTCCAGACATATCCTCATGTACCTGCAATCGCTCGAATTGATCGGTTTTAAATCGTTCGCCCATAAGACGGTGCTTACTTTTCACCCGGGTGTAACAGCCATTGTGGGACCGAATGGTTGCGGAAAATCGAATCTTCTCGATGCCGTGCGGTGGGTGCTCGGCGAACAGTCGGCCAAAGCCCTTCGCGGAGGCGAAATGGCCGACGTCATCTTCAGTGGAACTGACAGCAAACAGGCGGTGGGAATGGCGGAAGTCTCCCTCACCTTCGCCGATTGCGAAAAAGATCTCGGGACGGAATACAACGAAGTCAGAATCTCACGCCGGGTTTTCCGGGACGGACGGTCCGAATACCTCCTCAACAAGACCGTGTGCCGCCTCAAAGATATCCAGATGCTGCTGATGGACACCGGTATTGGCCGCACCGCCTACTCGATCATGGAACAGGGCAAGATTGACCTTATCCTGAGTTCGCGACCGGAAGATCGACGGACTATTTTTGAGGACGCCGCCGGGATTACGAAGTACAAGGCTCAGAAGAAAGAGGCACTGCGAAAGCTTGAGTATACCGATGCGAACCTGGTTCGCCTGGCCGACATCATGAAAGAAGTGAAACGTCAGATCGGCTCACTTCAACGTCAGGCCGGCAAGGCTCGCCGCTTCAAATCGCTTTTTGACGATCTGCAGACTTTGGACACTCATTTCAGTCGGAGAATGCATGACGATATCCTTCTAGCGATTACGGCGGCGGAGAAAGAAATTGAGAGGCTCCGTAACATCCAACGGTCTCTGGAGGAACAGGTCGAATCGCAGGAGTTCGGCATCAGCGAGCAACGCCGACAAATCGATCTCCTCGACGAAGAGATCGCCACCGCGCGCCAGCAGGTTCAGGAACTGAGGAACCAATCCGATTCTGCCTCCAACCGCATCGAGTTCAACGAGGAGCGCATTGGCGAATCATCCACGTTGTCGGAGCAATACCAGACAGACATCGCCGCCGCTGAGCAAAAGCTGTTGATCCAGCAAAGCCAATTAGAAGAGACGGACGATCAGTTGAGCGCCATCTTCGAGTCGCTTAAGACGGAGGAGCAGCAGCTCCAGGAACAGCAAAATCAAGCAAATCAGCTTCGATCGCAGCGGCAAAATGTGGAACGATCCGTTCAAGATTTTCAACGTCAGATCCAGCAGCGGGAAAGTCAGATCGCAGCGCTCCGCGGCGATCTCTCGAGTACGCTGAATCAAAAGGAAGCCGGCGAAACGAGACTGGAACTCCTGCAGCGAGAATTAACGCAGACAGAAGCGACCCAAAGTCAGCTCGGAGACCTGGTTTCGCAGACGGCGAACGAGCTTGAGCTGGCGAAGGCCAGAGTGCAATCCAGCCGGGATGAATTGAACGACAGCGAGCACGAACTTTCCCATACGCAAAAGGAACTGCAGCAGATCGACAACGACCTCGGCACGAATCAGCGGGCCCTGACGGAGCGCGTGTCCAAGTTAGAGGTATTGAAGCAATTGAACGAAGAAGGCGCCGGGTTGGGCGTCGGCACTCAAGCTGTCCTGCGAGGTCTGGACAATCCGGAACTTTACCGGGCGGCAATTATCGGAGCGCTTGCCAATTTTATCGAAGTAACGAGCGAGTACATACCGGCTATCGAGGCCGCACTTGGGCAACACCTCCAGGCGATTCTTGTTAAAGAACGACTCCTCGGAGAGGCAATCGCCCTTGCTCTCGCCGAAAAGAAATTCGGCCGCGCAGCGATCGTTCCCGTTCCACAGCTGCCAAACCACATCCCAGTGCAATTGCAGTCTCTGCCGGATGGTGCAGTTGCGTGGGCTCTCGATCGAATCAAGCCCAAGCCGGAGGTATCCCCGCTCGTTACCCGTCTGCTCGATAACGTGGTGCTGGCCTCCAACCTGTCGTCGGCATTCGAGATTAAGAGGAACGCACCAGACCTCGCAGTCGTCACGATGAGTGGGGAATACATTTCTCACGACGGCGTCGTTTTCGCAGGCTTTAACGCCGACAATGGCAATTCCATCCTCCAACGGAAGATTCAGATCCGGCAGCTTGAAAATGAGTCCGCTGGAATCCGTGCGATCGTCCAGAACCTGGAAAAAAGAAAGGAGCAACTGCTTGTTCAAGTGGGGCTGTGCCAGCAAACGGTGCGCGAAAAACGGGATGCCTCACAACGGATGCAGGTCGATGCCTCGACGTTGCAGGGGCAACTTTCTTTGCTGGACCGCGAGTTGCGCGAAGCGGAAGGCAAATTAAAGAGCTTGAAATGGGAACGGGAAAATGTTCGACAGCGCTTGGAAGCGGCCACTGGAAAGGTGGATGCCATCGAGCGCGAACTTTCCAATAACAACCGGGATCTGGAATGGTCGCAAACAGAGTTGGCGGCTGCCATTGCCGGAGTGGAATCCTTGCGCCGCGACGAGGAGACTCTGCTCGATCTTCTGAACGAACTCAAAGTTCGTGTGGCGACTGAACGCCAGCGAAAAGAGAATCTGCAGCGACAACGCCAGCCAATGGCAGTTCGTCTGGCCGAATTGAAGGACCTGATCGTCAATCGCCAGCGAGATATCGCCAATTACACTGCTCGCATCGAACTGTTCGCTAACGAGAACGCCGCTCTGCGCGCCAAGATTGAGCAGCTTCAAATAGAACAGTCGGAAGTGGAAATTGCCGCCAGCCGGCTCCTGCAGGACCGAGCACAGCAAGTCGAGGCCCTTGAAGCGGTCGACCTGAACCTGCGCCAACTTCGCAAACAACTGGGCGACTCCCAGGAGATGCGAGGTCAGCAGGAGGTGAAAATGACTCAGTCGAATCTCCGGCTAGAGCATATCCGCGAGCATGTGATTCATCGATACCATGTCGATTTACCGAGCCTGCAGCCTGACTGGTATGCCTTTCAGGTCTGCCTGCGGGAACAACGTAAACGGCTCGAGCGACCCGCCACTGAGGCCGACGCCTCTCAGCCGACGTCGAGCCAGGAGATCGATTGGGAGTTCGCCCAAACGGCTATCGCAGAGATGACGGAACGACTCGACGCCATGGGACCGGTCAACCTGGAAGCGATTCAGGAATATGACGAATTGGAAGAACGCCAGAAATTCCTTGACGATCAACACGCGGACCTCGTGAAGTCCAAGAGCGAGTTGCTCGACGTGATCAACAAAATCAATGCGACGACCAAGGAGCTATTTGCCGACACGTTCGAACAGGTCAGAAAGAATTTTCAGGAAATGTTTGGGGAGTTGTTTGGTGGAGGAAAAGCAAATCTGTTGCTGGTGGATGATCTGGACCCGCTGGAAAGCGGGATCGAAATCATCGCGAGACCACCAGGAAAACAACTTCAATCGATCTCTTTACTATCCGGAGGCGAACGAACAATGACCGCGGTCTCACTGCTGTTCGCCATTTATATGGTCAAACCGAGCCCATTCTGCGTGCTCGACGAAATGGATGCTCCGCTGGACGAGTCGAATATTCGACGGTTCACCAAGATCCTGGACCGTTTCGTTCATCAGAGCCAATTTGTGGTCATCACCCACAATAAACGAACGATCGCAAAAGCAGATGTCTTATACGGCGTGACCATGGAGGAACACGGGATCAGCAAGCTGGTCGGCGTCAAACTCACGCAGCGGGAGAATTCCACGGAGGCGGCCGATCTGATTGGAACAGCCCAATTAACCCCTAGCATCGCTGAAAGCTTCGGAAAACACGGCAATCTGCACAGCGAGACCGAGCCATGAGCTCGCTCGCCGCCATCACCGGTGGAGCTGGATTTATCGGTTCGCATCTGACCGAGGGCTTTGTGAGGAATGGGTATGCAGTGCGGACAATTGATAATCTGACCACCGGCAGCGTCGCCAATCTTGCTCGGACCAGAAGTGAAGTCGACTTTAGAACGATGGACATCCGTGATGTCGCGGGACTGACAGAGGCGTTTCGCGATGTTTCCGTCGTTCTCCACCACGCCGGAATAGCCTCGGTACCCCGTAGTTTTGAAGATCTGATCTACACCCACGAAGTTAACGTAACAGGAACTTTGAATGTTCTAACCGCGGCACTTCATGCCGGCGTCCGTAAGGTTATTTTCGCGTCCTCCTCTTCCGTCTACGGCAACAACGGTGCACCAGTGCAAACGGAAGGCACCATTCCCTCGCCCCTTTCGCCATACGGTCTTTCGAAGTGGATGGGTGAACTGTACGCGGCGCAGTTCGCGAGGAGTACATCACTCGAAACCGTCTCGCTTCGCTATTTCAACGTATTCGGTCCGCGTCAAAATCTTGACAGCCAATACGCCGCCGTGATTCCCCTGTTCATCCGGAAGTTGGCGGAAGGGGGCCGTCCGGTCATCTTCGGGGATGGGACGCAGACGCGCGATTTCACGTACATTGAAAACATCGTCGAAGCGAACCTTCGTGCGGCTCAGGTCTCTCTGCCGTCCGCCACGGTCCTTAATATTGCCACCGGAACGCAGATTTCGCTCAACGAGCTGGTCAATTTGTTGAACGGAATCTTCGGTTCGCAAATTGAGCCTATTTATGAGCCGGAACGCCAGGGTGATATCAAACACTCTCAGGCAAATACCAGTTTTTCCCAGGATCTGCTGGGCGACTACAACGTGGCTGAACTTCGAGAAGGTCTTGTCAAGACCGCACGATGGTTTCTGGAGATCTCCGGCCGCGTTCAAAAATGCGAATAACGGCTTAAGCTGGCGCTGACAGGCAAGCCGGGCGATTCGAGCGAAGATTATCAGAAATGATAAGAAAAGGCTCGCTCCGATCGAGAAAATCAACTATCAGAATCTGCGGGCGTCTGAACGTTCAAACGCCGCATCGCACAACTCACGCTCATGAGACGATTGGAGCCTATATTGCGATGTAAATGTACTCGTTGCACCGCCGCAACACGTACGTTGTTTCTGGTAATTTTAGCCATTTGCATCTCCATCGCCGCCAGCTGGAAACTTCTCCTCGAGGTCCACAATGCAGCCTCATTCGATGACGAGCATCGATTCAGCGCCCACCAGGAAAAATCAATTGCCGGTTTCAACGATTTATCTGCGGACCAGGCGCCCGAGACTGCCGAACTCCTCGCTTCCGGCCCAGTCGCGAATTCGGAAGCCCCCGGGGGAAAGAGCTATTTGTCGAAGCCGGGACTATCTCGGGAGCGATTTAACGCCGCACTCGCGGCGGGACTGATTGATCCTTCAAGATTCGGGTTCGTGGAAAACTCATTTCCGGTGAGCCTAGGGACGGAGCGCGTGATATCGCTCAGTGGCCCTGGGGTGAGTATTCGGAACCCGGGTTTCGGGTTGGAATCCGACGCCCCGCTCGTGACCGTGGCGACCGCAATGTCGACGGCGTCTGCTGCCGCCAATCCAACCAAGCCGATCGATCCAGTTTCTTCTCTCGCGCTGGCGATCGACAAAATTGCCCCCGCCACGCCACGACAATCTGCCGGGCCAGTAGACAAAACGCCCGTTCCTAACCATCGGAAAGACTCGATCCCGAGGAATAAATCATTTTCGCCTCGATTCGTGAAAAGTGCAGGAATCGGTTCGCCGGGAAACTCGTCTGCCCAGGAAAGTGTGAGCAGAAATAGTTCTTCGCCGAATGGAGGCAAAGCCGAATCTTCCACTGGGCAGAGGACGGACAATCACGACGCACCCTCGCGAGATCTCTCCGAGAATCTTCAACGATTCGCCTCCGATTTTGTTCGCGCAAACCAAACCGACAATGCCGCAGAAGAGCATCGGTTCTTTGCGGACTCGGTGCACTTCTATCAGGAGGGAGATCTGAGTCTGGCCGGCGTGGAGGCCGCCTCCCGAAGGTATCATCGCGAGCGGCAGACCAAGTCCGAGATAGCCGGGCCTGCCGTTGCGACCGGCCCGGTAAACGGCGGTTTTTTTGTGATCGAGCAACCGGTGCGGTGGAGCCACACGCAGGGATCAAAGATCGCCCAAGGCCGATCGGTGTTGCGGCTTCGAGTTGTCCCGATTAATCACGGTGCCTGGAAGATTACCTCCATCGATGAGGTGAACAAATAGGCGTACCAACGGCCTTGCTCTTCATAGGATGAAGCGCAGCTGAAACCTGCCTGTTCTGTTTCGCACGACGATCGTGGAGTCAAACGCCTCGCTCATGGTACGCGAAGTAATCACCTTCCCAATTGCTCCTTGTGACCGAATCTCGCCGCCCTTCAATACCAATGCCTTGTCGAAACAGGGCAAAATCTCTTCCACATGGTGTGTCACAAAAACGAGATTGGGCGTTTTATCCAACGAAGCGAGCCGGGTTAGAAATTGTAAGAACCGCTCGCGCGCCACGGGATCGAGGCCGGCACACGGTTCATCGAGAATCAAAATGCGATACCTGGCCATTAAGGCACGACCAATCAACACGCGTTGTCGTTCTCCCTGGGAAAGAAATGCCCAAGGCCGATCGCCAAGATTCGCGCACTCCACTTGACGCAGGCTCTTGAGCGCCTCCCGACGCAACGTGCCTTGCGCCGGATGCCACAGGTTCAACTCCGCGTTGCGCCCGCTGGCGACGACATCCAGCGCCGTCTGTTGATCTTCGATCCAGTGACGAATCCCGGAACTGACCAAGCCGACTTCCTTTCGCAGCTCGCGCCAATCCGCCTTCCCGTACACCTTCCCGAGCACTTCGACCGTTCCGGCAGAGGGCGTCAGATAACCGGTCACACAACTGAGCAGACTCGTTTTACCGGATCCGTTCGCTCCGAGAATCACCCAGTTTTCTTTCGCCGCAACCTCCCATTGAATACCCGTGAGGATTTCTGTTCCACCCCGGACCACGCGGAGGTCATGAATTGAAATGATGGCCATGCATGAGCGATTGCTCCGGTCTTTTGCCCGCACAGAGCTGACGCCTTGCTTTCGCCTGTGTTCCATTCAAACAAACTTACAATCCAGCGCAAGTGCCTGTTTAAGCAGGCGCATATACTTCGAACGCGATATTTCGACAGCTCCGAAGTTTGTCAGGTGATTGGTCACATATTGTGTATCGAGCAAACGGTATCCTCTCTCGTTCAGGCGATTCACCAATCCCACTAATGCGACCTTGGAGGCGTCCGTCACCCGGTGGAACATCGATTCCCCAAAAAAGGCGCCATAAACACTTACACCATACAGGCCGCCTGCCAATTCGCCATCCAGCCATGTTTCGACCGAATGAGCGAATCCGAGCCTGTGTAGGTTGAGGTAGCTCTCAACGATATCTTCACTGATCCAGGTCTCTGCCCGTTTGCCACAAGCTCTGATCACCTCCTCGAATGCAGTGTTCAGGCGAATCTGGAACACTCCCTTCTTCAGGGTGCGTTTGAGGCCGTGCGGAATGTGAAACGCATCAAGGAGAATGATTCCGCGCGGATCAGGCGAGAACCAGGCGATCTCTCCGTTCTCCATCGCCATCGGAAATACCCCCGTGCAATAGGCCTCAAGGAGGAGAGATGCAGGAATAATCTTGGATCGACGTCTCTCGAGCACCCAGGAAGTTACCAGTGTCAGAAGAAGTTGTCAGTTGTCAGTTCCCAGAGGCAATGAAAGAGTCATCGACGACACTTCAAAGTTTGAAATACGAACTTCCAGCCATTACCCTCTTCCCACCGGCAACTGGCAACCGACAGCTGACAACTTCCTCTGGCACTGAGAACTCCTTCCAAATGAGCAGCGACGAAGCGTTTCGTGGTTCGAAGGTCGTCATCCTGGATTTCGGGTCGCAGTACACGCAGGTGATCGCGCGACGGATTCGCGAGAGTCGGGTCTATTCCGAGATTTTGCGTTTCGGTGTCGGGCCAGATGAGATCCGCGAGACTGGTGCGCGGGGGATTATCTTGTCGGGCGGCCCGGCCAGTGTCTATTCCACCAACGCGCCGCAGATCGATCCTGAAATCTTCGCAATGGGCATCCCGGTTCTCGGCATTTGTTACGGGACGCAACTCATGGCGTATCACTTAGGGGGCGCCGTCGAATTTTCCGATCACCGGGAATATGGTGCGGGCACGTTGAACGTAGTGGGAACCAGTCCGCTGTTCGACGGGTTGCCATCCAAGCTGCAGGTCTGGAACAGCCACGGTGATAAAATTACCCAGATCCCAAATGGATTTGAAGCGATCGGAACCACCGAGAACTCGGCCTACGCGGCGATTCAACATCACGGCAAATCATTGTTCGGACTCCAGTTTCACCCGGAGGTCGCACACACGCCTTTGGGCAAAGACGTTCTCGAAAATTTTCTCTACAGGGCCTGCGGTTGTTCGCCCGATTGGACAATGGGTTCCTTTATTGAGCAGACCTGCCGCGAAATTCGCAGAAAAGTTCGGGATGACAAAGTTGTGCTCGGCCTCTCGGGAGGCGTCGATTCTTCAGTCGCGGCGGCCCTCATTCATCGGGCGATTGGCGACCAGCTAACCTGCATTTTCGTTAACAATGGTCTCCTCCGTTCGCGCGAGCCCGAGACGGTTCAGAGAATCTTCCGGGGCCATTTCCATATCCGTCTGAAGTACGTCGACGCCACGCAAAGTTTCCTCCAACTGCTCCGTGGTGTCACGGATCCCGAAAAGAAGCGCAAGCTGATCGGGGGCGAGTTTATCCGTGTCTTCGAGCATGCCACGAAGGATTTGAAAGCGGAAGAAGCGGGTGAAAGCCACTACCGTTTTCTCGCTCAAGGAACGTTGTATCCGGATGTGATTGAGAGCATTTCCATTTCAGGGAATCCGGCGGCTCTCATCAAGAGCCACCACAACGTGGGTGGGTTGCCGGAAAAAATGGATTTTGAGCTCCTTGAACCTCTCCGGCAACTCTTCAAGGACGAAGTTCGACAAGTTGGTCTGGAACTGGAGCTCCCACGCGAAATCGTATTTCGCCAACCTTTCCCGGGGCCTGGCCTGGCAGTTCGTATTCTTGGTGACATCACGGAAGAACGACTGGAGATCCTTCGGCAGGCGGACGAAATCGTGGTGAGCGAAATGAAGGTTACAGACTGGTACTACAAAGTCTGGCAATCTTTCGCCGTACTTTTGCCGGTACGATCGGTTGGCGTGATGGGGGATCAGCGAACCTACGAAAACAGCGTCGCACTGCGCATTGTCGAAAGCCAGGACGGGATGACCGCAGACTGGGTCCGAATTCCTTACGAAATCCTTGCCCGAATCTCTACGCGAATCATTAACGAGGTAAATGGCGTCAACAGAGTATGCTACGATATTTCCAGTAAACCGCCGAGTACGATCGAGTGGGAATAAAAGCTCAAATCGAGTCCGCCAATGCGTGTCGCCATCTATCCAGGGAGCTTTGATCCGGTGACGAACGGGCACCTGGATGTCATCCAGAGGGCCGGCACGTTGTTCGACGAACTGATCGTGGCGGTGGCGTTCAATGATCAAAAACACAAGTCGACGCTCTTTTCGATCGAAGAAAGGATCGCGCTGCTTCAGCAAACATGTGAGCACATTCCGAAGCTGCGTGTCGTCAGGTTGAATGGGTTGTTGGTCGATTTCGCGAAGCAGGAAAAGGTTGTGGCGATTGTTCGCGGGCTTCGAGCCATCTCGGATTTCGAATTTGAATTTCAGATGGCTTTGATGAATCGGAAGATGGAGCCGACGGTAGAGACTATTTTTATGATGCCCAAGGAAGAATTCACCTACATCAGTTCAAGGATCGTGAAAGAAATCGCTCGATTAGGTGGCAACGTTCAATCGTTTGTGCCAGACTGCGTTGTCCGGGCGCTGGCGAAGAAGTTTCTCAGCTAGTACACGGATCATCCTGTCCGTAGCCGAAGGTTTTAACGTTGCCTCCGGCTCGGAAGGAGCCTCGCCCTGCCAGACCGGCGACGAGCGGCAAAGGTCAGGGGAGGCCTCCTACGAGCCGTCAACGGTGATCCTCGGCCTCACGGAGAGCATGTCAGGGGAGGAGGTAACAATCATGAAAGTACATCTGAAGCAGATTCCTGCGGAAGGCATTCACCTCGAAGGCAAAGAAAAAACCGACATTCTGGAGCTGGAGGAAAACCAAATTCGGCCATTGGGGCCTGTCGAATACTCGCTCGATATCGGAGTATCGGGGTCCGGTCTCTTTGTAACGGGAAAAATCGGGGTGGATGTCGGACTGGAGTGCGTCAGTTGCCTCAAGCGATTCGTCTTTCCGATTCGCGTTCGAGACTTTGCGGCTCAAGTCGAGCTCGCAGGGCCCGAATTGGTCGACTTGACGCCATGGATTCGAGAGGATATTCTCCTCGCTCTTCCTGTTCATCCGCATTGCGATTGGGACCGGAAGACGAAGTGCGTCGGGCCGCGGCTGAAATACCTGGACGTCGCGGACAATCCAAACGCGCCGAATGCCTGGGATGCGCTCGACCATTTGAATTTGAACCGAAGGAAGTGAGTTAGAATGGGAGTACCGAAGAGAAGAACATCCAAAATGCGTTTGCGCACCCGAAAGGCCGCGAACCGCTGGCACGCACCTCAACTGACTAAATGTCCGCAGTGCGGCAGCCGGGTGCGCGGCCATACGGCTTGTCCATCCTGCGGCTATTACCGCGGACGACAAATCCTGACGATCGAGGTCGCCTAATCTTTCACCACGCCCCCTCGGCGATTCGAAAGCGCGTTTTCCTGTTGATCGAGACCTCCAATTGCGTTAAGCAGCCATCCTACGAGAATCTTCGGCAGGACGCCGGATTCAATGAGCTATGAGGATTGCCCTAGACGCGATGGGTGGTGATTACGCTCCCAAAAACATCATCGAGGGCGCGGTCCTCGGACTCAAAGAGCTCCCCGAAATTGAAAAGCTCTTTCTGGTGGGCGACGCGACCGCCATCGAGAATGAGCTCAAGCGTCTTAATTGCCAAGACTCGCGAGTCGAGATTTTTCACGCCTCGGAAGTGGTCTCCATGAAGGAGTCCGCGGCCAAGGCCGTCCGCCATAAAAAGGATGCGTCGATTTGCCGCGCAGTAGATCTCGTTAAAAATGGATCGGCGAACGCACTTGTCTCCGCCGGACATACCGGAGCCGCCGTAGCAGCTTCGGTGCTCAAACTCAGGACGCTCAAAGGGATTGAACGTCCAGCTGTTGCCTGTCTGTTGCCGACTGAAAGCAACGTCTTCGTGCTGATCGATGCCGGTGCGAACCCGGATTCAACTCCGGAAAACCTGGTTCAATTCGCGATCATGGGCGCCGTCTTTTCAGAGCATGTCCTCGGATATAAGAATCCGTCCGTTGCGCTGATGTCGATCGGCGAAGAAGACATGAAGGGTAACGATGTCACCAAGGAAGCCTTCAAACTGCTAAAAGCAAGCAGTCTCAATTTTCGAGGAAACATCGAAGGACACGATTTGTTCGAGAGACCGAGCGAAGTGGTGGTCTGCGACGGCTTCACCGGCAACGTGGTGCTCAAGACCTCCGAGGCAATCGCTCACGCGATATTTTCGTGGCTAAAACACGAGCTTTTCCGGAATCCTGTCCGGAAGCTCGGCGCAAAGCTCGCCGAAGGTGCGTTCAAATCGATCCGAAAAAAGACGAATTATGAGGAATACGGCGGCATGCCCTTACTTGGGGTCAATGGCGTTTGCATTATCGCTCATGGCGCAAGTTCGGCGTTGGCTATCAAGAATGCAATCCGGGCAGCCACCGAGTCCATCAAACATGAGATAAACCCGCAAATACTCAGGGAAATGCAGTCCTACAATGAGAAGCTCGCCGCCCCAGCCACGCCGTTTCGATAAGTCCAGAAGAACCGTTTCGATTATCGCGACAGGCAGTTATGTTCCCGAGCGTATTCTCACGAACAGGGAACTTGAGCAGATCGTGGATACCACCGACGAATGGATTCGAACCCGCACCGGTATCCGTGAAAGGAGAATTGCCGCGGCGGACGAAGCGACAAGTGATATGGCAACTAAGGCGGCGCTCTCTGCGATGATCCAGGCAGGAGTAAAGGCTGAGGAGATCGATTTAATCATCGTCGCAACGGTTACGCCCGACATGTTCTTTCCGGCCACCGCCTGCTGGGTACAGAAGAAACTGGGAGCTGTCCGCGCAGCCTGCTTTGACATATCGGCGGCCTGTTCCGGTTTTCTCTACGCGATGGAAATTGCTCAACAGTTCATTTCAACACACGTCTACAACACCATTCTCATTGTCGGCGCAGACAAGCTCAGTTCGATCGTCAATTGGTCCGACCGAAATACCTGCGTTTTATTCGGAGACGGTGCCGGCGCCGCTATTTTGCGGAATCGCGGCGCCTCTCACGGTGTCGTCGCGACTCACATGGGAAGCGACGGCGAGTTTGCTGAAATCCTCTTCATGCCCGGTGGCGGAAGCCGTTACCCGATCACGTCAGAGAACATCGGCCAGCAGCTCAACACGATCAAGATGCAGGGCAAGGAGACCTATAAACAGGCGGTGACTGCCATGTCCGATGCCGCGGACCGCGCCCTGGAAGCTGCAGGTCTGAAATATGATGACATTGCCTGTGTCATACCGCATCAGGCGAACATGCGGATTATCGAAGCGATCGCTCATCGGATGGGCCTGCCGATGGAGAAATTTTATGTAAACCTGGAGAAATACGGGAACACGTCGGCCGCGGCGGTCGCGATCGCACTCGACGAGGCGCATCGAGCCGGCCGATTCAAAATCGGTGACTACATTCTTCTTGTCGTGTTTGGCGGCGGTCTGACGTGGGCAAGCTCCGTAATCCAATGGTAGGAGTGGGATAATCTCACCAGCGCTTTGGCAGGTGAGATATTCGCGCCAGGCACTTTATGCTTATTGATACACACGCTCACTTGGACTTTCCGGAGTTTGCCGGTGACCTCGAGGCTGTCCTGAGCCGGGCCAAAGAAGCCGGTGTCTCGAGAATCATCGCGATCGGCACGACACTCCATTCGAGTCGGGCGGCGATTAATTTCGCGGAGCAGCATTCCGAGATTTACGCGGTCGTGGGAATCCACCCAACCTCCGTTAGCGAAGAACGCGAAGATTTCCTGTCGGAACTCCAGCAATTAGCGGAGCATCCGAAGGTGGTCGCGATCGGCGAAACCGGTCTGGACTATCACCGTTTGCCGAGCAGTCGCCGAAAACAGGAAATCAGCGAAACGACGTTCGGTGCCGCCTCAACGGAAACCATCGAATCGGATCTCCGCGACGATGCGGAAATAGCTGCCCAATCGGTCGCCTTTGAGCAACAGTTGGAGTTGGCTGCAACCAAAATGAAAAATGTGGTCATCCACCAGCGGGATGCCTGGGCCGATACCCTGAAGATTCTTCGCCCCTATTCAGCCCACGTTCACGGTGTCTTCCATTGTTTTAGCGGATCTCTGGAGGAGGCGCAGGAAGTTATTGAACTCGGTCATTACATCTCCTTTACTGGGATCGTCACTTTCAAGAACGCGGTGGACCTCCGCTCCACCGCGGCCTCCCTTCCGATTGACCGAATCATGATCGAAACCGATGCTCCTTACCTCGCGCCGGTCCCCCACCGCGGCAAACGCTGCGAGCCTGCCTTCGTCCGGGACACCGCGACAGCACTCGCGGAGATTCGCAACCTGACCTTGGAGTCCTTTTCCGCCCAAACAACAAAAAACGCTGAACGGTTCTTCGGGCTGTGATTAGTTGTCAGCGAAGCGCCCGCTTTGCACCTTTTTCCAAGGAGCAAAGTGTGTTTCTTCGTTTACCTGCGATCGACGGTTTATCTCTTATCTTCGGCTACTAGGTTATTTCTCGTTATGGTTAAAATTGAGATCGAACACACAGGCGGTCTGCATTCAGAGGCTGTTCACGTTCAATCCGGAACCAGGCTGCAGACCGACGCGCCGCTTGACAACGGCGGCAGAGGCGAATCTTTTTCTCCGACCGACCTTGTTGCGACTGCTCTCGGCACCTGCATGACGACAACGATGGACCTTTACGCGAAACGAAACGGGTTCAACATCGACGGCACCAAGGCTATCGTCGTGAAACACATGACGTCCCAACCCGTTCGCCGTATCGGACGGTTGGAAGTCCTTGTCACAGTTCCTCTTCCAGCAAATCATCCGCAACGCGCAACGCTCGAAAAGGTCGCTCTGAATTGCCCCGTTCAGAAGAGTCTCAATCCCGACCTGGACATTCCGGTAACGTTCTCATGGGGGGATGATTTGTGAAAAAGCTGCTTGAAACCTGTTCGAACCTGCCGTAGGCGGTACAGGTCAATTAGAGTCTTTTTCGTTCGGGGAACTGTCAGCGTTTTAGAATCGTTGGCGAGTAGTCCAGTTACGGACGCGCCTGCTCGAGGAGGCTTGAATTTGGAACCAAAGAAATGTCCGTTAAACTGTACGTTGGTAATCTCTCATTCGCGACCACTGAACTCGATCTACAGGATCTGTTTGCACAAGTCGGAACCGTTCTAGACGTCAAAATCATCCAGGATAAATTCACGGGTAAATCCCGCGGATTCGGCTTTGTTACGATGGAGTCGCAGGAAGAAGCGAATGGCGCCATTAGCCGATTCAATGGATTCTCGCTTGATAATCGCCCTTTGACAGTCAATGAGGCCAGGCCACCGGAAGCTCGGCAGGATCGCTTCTTCGGCAACGAGCCTTCGCGCGGCGGCGGCGGCGGTCATAAAGACTCGCGTGGTCGCGGCGGTCGTGACTTCCGTCGGAATCGATAGGCAGTCCCTTAATCCAACCTTAACCTCGCGCGTAACCTTAACCTTACTCTCAATCGCGCTCTCGAGGCAGGTCAGCGTTCTGGCCGCCGGTTCAATTATCGAGCTGGCGCTTCTTCTACGAAGCGCCCAGCTTCGCTGGTTTCGTCTCGTTGTTTAGTTCTGACGCCGTCGCGCCAATTCGCGATCCGCCCACAGAACATCTTCGTAGGCGGCCCGGCGCCGTTGGTATTTGCGAAACAGAACCTCCCGGAACTCCTCCAGATCTACGACCGGAGGCTCATCATAGTAGGTCCAGCGTTCCTGGTCCGCGCGTTTGGATTGGAAACGCCATGAACCGCCCGCTTTAATGACGCGAACTTCCCGTTTTAATCCTTCGTCGGTGCGAACGACCCAGGCGTGCCTATTATGCATGAGGGCAAAACTTTCGTCCGATGCGGATCAGTGTCCAAGCTAAAACTTCGGACTCTCGCGAGCCCTCTGCCTCGCCAGAGTTCCAGGCTAATTCCTTCTCCTCTTGAGCGCCGGTCTTAAGATTCTCGCCTATCTGATCGGTACCGTTGTGCTTGGCGCAGCACTTGCCCCTTGGCTTTTTTGGTCCGGTCGTTACATCTCCCACTTCGAGTACCTGGGATTTCTCGCGAACACAGATTTTCAGCGTTTCTTTAATCGATCCTTTTTAATTTCCGCCTTTCTACTTCTGATCCCACTCCTGCGATGGATCGGACTGGGCCGGCTCCAGAATCTTGGTCTGCACAAAAATCCGCGGCGAATAACACACTTGCTCGGTGGTTTTCTGATTTCCGCGTTTATCATGTCCGCTTTGGGTGCCTGCTTTCTCCGGCTCGATATCTGCGAATTGAAGGATCCTCCTCCATGGCCTCTATTGGCGCCAATACTTCTGACCGCCATCTCCGTCGCCCTCATCGAAGAAGTCTTGTTCAGAGGAGCCATCCTTGGCCTGGTTCGCCAGACAATCCCCACCATCCCCGCAGCGATTTCTGTTTCCGCACTTTTTTCGATCATTCATTTTTTGAATCCGGCAAGAGAACAGATCGCTGCTGTTCATTGGTATTCCGGTTTCCAACTGTTACCAAATGCGTTCTGGAAGTTTTCAGACCCTCTCGTTGTCCTGGGTGGCTTCACCACGATCGGAGTACTCGGCTTATTGCTCGCGCACGCGACGATACGGACATCCTCCCTCTGGCTAGCAATCGGCATTCATTCCGGGTTGATTTTCGCTAAGATGGGATTTAACAAAATCAGCAGGAAAATTCAGGATGTCAGTCCCTGGTTCGGTAGCGATATTACCGTTGGAATCGGAGCCGTTCTGATCGTGCTCTTAATCTGGTTTTTAATTTGGATAATTTATCTGCGTGGGGAATCCGATTCGGATCTTACTTGAGACGCTGCTTGAGCTGTTCTACCCCTCCAATTGTGTCGGGTGCGGACATCCGCAAGACTCTGGAATTCTTCTCTGCACCCAATGCAAGGAGACATCACCTCGTCTCCGAGCGCCATTCTGCCGCTGTTGCTCCAGACCGTTCGACGGTCTCATTGCGGAAGAATTCTCCTGCCCGAACTGCGAGGATCGCCGACCGGCCTTTGATTGCGCGGTGTCCAACTATCAAGCAAAGGGTGTCTTGAGGGATCTCATCCACCGCTTCAAGTACGATCGCCAGTTTTACCTGCGCCGGGTGCTCGCGGAATATTTGCTCGAAGCCATGCAAGACGTACGAATACAGGCAAATCCAGCGGATTGCCTGGTCCCCGTGCCGCTTCACCCGACGAGATTGCGAGAGCGCGGGTTCAACCAGGCCGAGGTCCTCGCCGAAGTACTCTCGCAACGGACACGGCTGCCAATCCTGCGCTGTCTTGAACGTCGGCGCTACACCAACACTCAAACGCGGTTTGATCGCGTGGAACGAATGCAGAACTTGCGCAACGCATTCGCCTTGCGCAAGAGTAGCGATGTGCGCGGAAAACACCTGGTACTATTGGACGATGTGCTGACAACCGGCTCCACCTTGAATGAGTGCGCCTTGGTGTTGCGTGCCGCCGGCGCCGAATCGATCCGCGCAATCACCGTCGCCCGAGGTTGACAACTTTCGGCAGACCCGCGATATATGCCAATTTTTCAGAAGCCATCTCTTAAACTTGCAACCAATAAAAAAAGGGAAATGCCGGAGGGCCTTTGGCAGAAATGCCCCGATTGTGGCGAGGTCATCCATAACCTCGAGCTCGTGCAGAACTTGAAAGTCTGCCCGAAGTGCGACTATCATTTTACGCTGTCGGCCAAGGAACGCATCGATAACTTGATTGATTCGGGAACTTTTACCGAATTCGATCCCAACATGCTCTCCGTCGACATATTGAGTTTCAAGGGAGTCGCCGCCTATGGAGAGCGACTGAAAAGTTACCAGGAAAAGACCGGCTTAAAAGATGCCGTCCAGACCGGCTTCGGGATGCTCGAGGGAAAACCGGTCGCCATCGCGGCAATGGATTTCAGTTTCCTGGCCGCAACGATGGGTTCCGTTGTCGGCGAAAAAATAACCCGCCTGATCGAGCGCGGCACGCAAGATCGGAGGCCAGTGATCATCGTCTCCGCGTCAGGCGGCGCCCGCATGTACGAGGGGATGCTCAGCCTGATGCAGATGGCCAAAACAAGCGGAGCCGTGGGCCGTCACGCCAAAGCGGGATTGCCGTACATCTCCGTTCTTACCCATCCAACCACCGCAGGAGTCATGGCCAGTTTCGCTTCGCTCGGCGATCTCATCCTGGCCGAACCGAAATGCATGATAGGGTTCGCCGGACCACGAGTCATTAAGGAAACGACGCATCAGGATCTGCCACCAGGATTCCAAACCGCCGAATTCCTCCAGCAACATGGATTGATCGACCTGATCGTGCACCGCCAGCAATTGCGCGCGACCCTGATTTCTTTGCTCAACTATCTCAAACCGGCATCTTAAGCTGTTGAAGACCGAGGTAAACGCAGCGTACACCGCCGCTATCGACTGGCTGTTCGGGACCCAAAATCTGGGAGTCAAGCTCGGTCTCGACAACGTTCAACGTTTGTTGGCATCCTTGGGAGACCCACAGGAGGAATTGCGGTTCATCCACGTCGCGGGTACGAACGGTAAGGGATCTGTCTGTGCGATGATTGACTCCATCTGCCGGACCGCCGGGATGAAGACCGGACTCTTCACCTCACCGCACCTGGTCCGGTTTAACGAGAGAATCCAGATCAACGGTCAGCCGATCGATGATGCAGCCGTCGTCCGGGGTATTCACCGGATACGGGCGCTCGTCGACGAGGAGCGGCATCCAACATTTTTTGAAATAACCACTGCGCTTGCCTTGGACTATTTTCGGAGCCAAACCGTTGATCTGGTTGTCCTTGAGACCGGTCTTGGGGGCCGCCTGGATGCGACCAACGTCGTTCATCCCTTGGTTTCCGTGCTGACTTCCATCGACATGGATCATCAGAAATGGCTGGGCGACACCCTGAGCGGGATCGCCGCCGAAAAGGCGGGAATCATCAAGCCAGGCGTCCCGGTGGTCTCGGGTCCCCAGTTCACAGAAGTAAAGGACGTACTTGAGCGTATTGCCGCGCAGCATTCTGCGCCTGTCTCCTACGCGGAAAAACCCCTTGACGGCTTGTTCATCGGATTAACTGGTTTCCACCAGCGGCTCAATGCCGCCATTGCCGTGAGGGCAATCCGCCAGGCAGGCCTCCGGGCGAGCCCTCAGGCGTTGAAGGAGGGGCTGGCAAACGTTTACTGGCCGGGCCGTTTTCAACGCATCGACGAACGAATCGTCCTGGACGGCGCCCATAACCCGGCCGCTGCAAGATGCTTGGTTGAAACGTGGAGAGAATGCATCGGACCACAAAAAGCTACCGTCATTTTCGGAGGGCTTTGCGATAAGGATCTGCAGGGCATGCTCTCGACGTTGGGCACGTTAGCAGCCCGTTTTTTTATCGTTCCGATTCGAAGTCAGCGGGCGGCCTCGCCCGCCGACATCGAGTGTTTCGTGCCGCAACAACTTTCCGCCACTCAATGCGCATCCGCCGAACAGGCCCTGGGTCTCGCCCGTCGTTGCAATGAGCAAATCCTGGTCACCGGGTCGCTTTTCCTGGTGGGTGAAACGCTGGCTATTCTGGATTCGGCGCAAGCCGCCCTGCAGACCAGCAATCAGTAAATTGACAACACAAATTTTTTTGGCTATTTATTGCCGTGCTCGCTTCCTACGCGTCCATCCCGCGACTCGACGATCAACCTTACGTCTGCCATTCCGGCAGCCAAGCCGGTATTTCCTGCTCCTTCAGTCTCCAAGGTCCCGCCCGCACCAAAATTCTCCCCTACTCCTATCTCTTATGCATCGACCTTTTGGGAGATTGTTTAATCACCCTCCGGTATTCTTTTGCCGATGTCGAAATTTCTCTCGGCAGAGATTTCCCAGGACGCAGCCAGTTTATAGATGACCTAGCAAACTTCCGCGTCTCCATGGTTCGAGAATCGCGGCACCTCAAAATCCGCGTTCTCACCGAGCAAAGCTCAGAAAAAATCGATGTCTATTGACCCATCAATTAGCAGCCGCCCCATTTGATTTGGCTTTGCGCTTCTTTTCCTTGATTTCAAATGCCAGCGAAAGCACCCGCCGATATTTTGCCTGCCCGACCGCGATCAGGCGAATGCTGAGATCGGTTTTCTCGTTAATCTCGTGCAGCGCCCGATCAATCGCCCGCTGCTTGAGATTCGGCCAATGCACGAGGCATTTTTCACTGATGATATTGCCCTGCCCATCCGTTACTTCATCCACTCCGAGCACCTTCCTGATTTGTGGAATCGAGATCCGTTTCAGAACGATATGCCGCCACTTCCACGCCCACTCGTACAGACGGATCGAATATTGGCTCGCCAATTTGACGCTCGCCCGCTCCGAATCTTCCTTTTGATGGTTCTTCAATCGTTCGAGATGAGGGACCACACCCGGATCGAGATGCAGGGTCATTCTCTTTTCAACCATCGTGATCGAGCTTAGCCAACGCGCGTAGAGTACCGAATTCTGCTTGTCTCCATTGTGCAGCACAAGGCGGTGATAGGTCAGTAGCTTCATCGCCGCCGGCTGAAGATCGAAATCATCAAACTCGTACGCTGTAACTCCAGGTTTGAGGCGGTCCACAATATCCATGACGATTTCCCGCTCATCCGG
>Ga0210387_10000943_pt1 | contig 21407 bp, 19 predicted proteins | sample IncBWC7OmetaG_FD_160108 | JGI IMG/M metagenome (GOLD analysis project Ga0210387, IMG submission 160108) | Forest soil microbial communities from Barre Woods Harvard Forest LTER site, Petersham, Massachusetts, United States - Inc-BW-C-7-O ...
AGGCCGCTCGGCACCGTCATGCAACCCGTCATCAGCATCGCGAGTACGACAAGCCTCGAGCGCCTCACGTCGCAACAATCTATGTTCGCGGCGTTGAGAGGGACACTCTTTCGATGCCGCTCGACTAGTAGAGGCGCCATCAGGCTTGCCCCGATAATTCGCGGCCCATCACGATGTCTCGGACGACGCGATGTTGCAGCAGCATGGCCAGGTCGGTAACGGTGGAACTCGCCATGCGGCGACGGCGCGTGAGTTCGTTGGGTCGCAGCTCGCCGGCAGCGTTGTGTGCTCGATGGCGGAGAGCCTCGTCGCTGGGCAGTGCAAGACAGGATAGTTGAGCTGCAAGCGCCCGTGCAGTCCGCTGAGGGCTAGACAAGCCGGTAGTTGGAAGCGGTCGCTCGCGGGAGCTTGGTTGTAAGCGACCCGGTGGGCGATTTACGGAGCCGGGGGTGCGTGACTGAGTCGGCGAGGCGAGCGGGGAATGGCAATCGTCGCCACTCCAGTCAATCGCAGCATCTGGCGCGCGCCGGCGCGTTGTCGGCGGAGGAGGCCGCGCGCGACGAGACGATCGGCCGCGCCGTGCGCCGCGGCGTACGAGACGCCCGTGATCCGGGCCACGTCGCGCGCGGTCAGGGGGCCGCTCAGCGCCAGTGTGATGAGATCCGATTCGAGCGACGGGCCGACGACGGCGCGCACCCGGAGCTCGGGAACGTGGCGCAGCAGCCACGCGGCCGGCCGGATAGCGGTGAGCTTCAGGGACTCGTCGTCGTGCCACAGGCCCCATCGGCGATACATGGGCGTTGCGGCGGTGCGCAGATCTGATCGTAAGACGGGAAATCGCTCCATGACGGTGAACAGCGGCCGCGGCCGCGCGAGCGGTCGGCATGCCTCGATCGCACCATCGAGCTCTGAGGCGCGGCCGGTCTCCAAGCCGCTGGCTCCCCGGCTGGCGAGCGTGAGCAGTGCGCCGGCGACCGCGGATCCGACGCGGTCGATGCGAGCCAAGTCAGTCATCAGCGCGATGAGCCGCCGGCTATTCACCCAGCCGTGATGCACGGCGAGCCAGGAGGCGGCGCCGACGAACAGCCGCTCATCCTCGCGCGCCATGCGCGCCGTGCGCACGATCAACGCCTCGACATCCACAGGCTCGCTGGCCGCTTCGACGCTCAACCAGAGGCCGATCCTCGCCCAGTCCGCCGCGATCGCGGTCAGTGCGTCATTGGTCGTCGTCAGTCTCACTTCGCCTCCGTGCCAGGCCAGGCATCGAGCACCGTCTGCATCCGCGTCGTCTTCACGGGATCGATCTTGGCCAGCCGCGGCAACTCGCGCGCCGTGAACGCCAGCTCGGCTGCCGTCGGCGCGATCTGCTCGAGGTCGCGCAGGTCTTTTGGGCGGTCGGAAAAGAACTTCATCACGATCACATCGCGGCGGCCGAGGAGTGACACGGATAGCCGGCCAAACGGGCGCAGGGTTTTGACGCGGGTATCGTAGTCCGGGGGCAACACCTCGACGTAACTCTGCACGCTTCCGTTCAGCCAGCCGTCGTTCGTTCCGCGCTCCAGTGCGTTGGTCAGGATCAGCGCAGCGCTTCCCCCGAGCAGGATGGTCGTGTCGTCGCGGCACGTGGTGCCGAGGGCGGCCAGGGCGCCTTCGAGCTGCGTGCGGCTGAGGTCAGTAGCCATGTATAAAGATAATCTGATACTTAGTGACCACTAGCCATCGGCGCGCAAGTTATCGGCGACGCGGACTCGTATATTGGACGGGTGAAAAGACGAGTGGCGATGCGCCTCGCCGAAGGAACCGGCGGCGCGTGAGCGATGACACGCGCGATGCCGCGATGCTATGTCCTCGGGCGAGAGGATGTAGCGTCGGGGCATGGCTACGTTGATGGACGCGCTACAGATCCTGCGCGACACGTTCGGCTACGAGACCTTCCGCCCCGGCCAAGAGCGCGCGGTGTGCGCCGTGATCGCTGGGCGAGACGCGCTTGTGGTCTTGCCGACCGGGGGCGGGAAGTCCCTCTGCTTCCAGATTCCGGCCTTGATCTTTCCGGGGCTCACGGTCGTCGTCTCGCCGCTGATCTCCCTCATGAAAGACCAGGTCGACGCGCTGGTCTCTCGGCAGCTCCCGGCAACGTTTATCAACAGCACGCTCACGCGCCGGGAAATCGCCAATCGCATCGCCCGCGCGCAAAGCGGCGAGCTCAAGTTGCTATACGTCGCGCCCGAGCGGTTCGATTTTGGCAACGCTGCCGAACGGCTTTGCTCGGCTGGCGTGTCGTTGCTGGCCGTCGACGAAGCGCACTGTATCAGTGAGTGGGGGCACGACTTTCGGCCGAGCTACCAACGCTTAGGGGCCCTTCGCAGCGCCCTCGGCGATCCCCCCGTCATCGCCCTCACTGCCACGGCGACACCGGCAGTTCGCAAAGACATTGCCGCCCAGCTCGGCCTGCGGAATCCCGAGATCGTGATCACGGGATTTGACCGCGCGAACTTGAGCTATCATGTCGTCACGGCCCGAAATGATGCCCAGAAAGACCGTGTTCTGTCGGAGCTGCTCAAGTCGCACGACACCCCGGCGATTATTTACGCCTCGACTCGCCGCGCGGTCGAGCGCTTGACGCCGGTTCTCGAGGAGCACGGCATCCCAGCCGTCGCCTACCATGCGGGGCTCGACGACGCCAGGCGACATCAGGTGCAAGACGCGTTCATGTCCGAAAGCGCCAAGGCTGTTGTCGCGACGAACGCATTCGGCATGGGCATTGACAAGCGCAACGTGCGCCTGGTCGTGCACTATACCATGCCTGGTTCGCTCGAAGCGTATTATCAGGAAGCCGGGCGCGCGGGGCGGGATGGTCAACCGGCCGATTGTTATTTGTTGCACGCGTTTCAGGATCGCTTCACGCACGAATTCTTCATCAAGTGCGCGTATCCCGATCAGCCACTCGTGGCGCGCGTGTATGATCTCCTGCGCGCCCGCCCCACGCTGGACTCGGAAGAACTCGCCGACCGCGCCGACTGCAAGCCGCAGGAGGTCGACTCGGTTCTGCGGCTCCTGTCGCGCATTGGCGCGTTCGCCGAAGGCGACGCGCACACGGTTGTTCGCCTCGTGGCGTCGCCTGAGCAAATCAAGACGGACGTCGCCGAGTCCCCCCGTGAGGTTCTCCGAGCGATCTGGCGCATTGCCGGCCCGGCCTTGAAGACAGGCGTGTCGATCGACCTGATGGCGCTCCCGCCCGGGCTCGGCGGGGTGGAAAAGGTCAGAGGTGTCCTCAGGGAACTGGAGACCGCCGGATTCGTGGCGACGTCTGACGCCACGGGTGTGACCAACCGCAATGCGCCACTGGACGCGTTCACCATCGACTGGGACGGCCTGAACCGGCGGCGCCGGGCCGATTTGTCAAAACTGGAAGCGGTACAACAGTACGCCTACGCCGCGACCTGCCGCCGAGCGTTCGTCCTGCGATATTTCGGTGATCCGGCGTTCAAGGACGCGGGACGCTGTGCGGGTTGCGACAACTGTAGAGGGACGACGCGCGTACTGGACCACGAGGCCCCGCGCCGCAAGGCGAAGAAGCAACGGGCCGAGGTTCAGGTGGTCGCCGCGGGCGATGCGAAGCTGTACGAGGACATGTGCGCGCTGCGCCGCGAGATCGCGCGGCGGGAGCACCTGCCCGCGTATTGCGTGTTCGCGGACAAGACGCTGCAGGAGATGGCCGTGCGTCGCCCGCGGTCACGGGACGATCTGCTCGAAGTCCGCGGAGTCGGCCCGGCAAAAGTAGAAAAATATGGCGAGCAATTCCTGACTCTTATCAGTGGTGCACGTTAATGGACGACACGCTCTACTTCACCGACCAGCATCTGCAGGTGCGCGAGATGGTCCGCGCGTTCGCTCAACAGGACATTGCCCCGGTCGCGGCCAAGTTCGACGCGAACGCCGAATTCCCGTGGGACAACGTGAAGAAGATGGCCGAGCTGGGCCTCATGGGAATTCCATGGCCCGAGGAGCTCGGCGGCGCAGGGCTCGATGTGCTGAGCTACATCATCGTGCTCCACGAGCTTTCGAAAGTCGACTGCTCGCACGCGATCACGGTCGGTGCCCACACCACGCTCGGAACCTCGCCGATCGTGAACTTCGGGACCGAGGCGCAGAAGCGGCGCTATGTCCCGCTGCTCGCCAGCGGCAAGGTGTTCGGCTGCTTCGGCCTGACGGAGCCCGGGGCAGGGAGCGATGCCGCGGGCACGCGCACGACCGCGGTGCGCAAGGGGAGCCACTATCTCCTCAACGGCTCCAAGATTTTCATCACGCACGGCGGCGTCGCCGAGGTGGCTGTTGTCACCGCTGTGACCCAGTCTGGGCTCGGGTCGAAGGGCATCAGCTCCTTCATTCTCACGAAGGAGACCTGCGACCTGGATCGCACCAAAGCCCTCGGCGTCGGCCACGACGACTCGCTTTTACCCATGCCTGGCTTCCGCTCCGGCAAAAAGGAGGACAAGCTCGGTTGGCGTGCCTCGGACACTCGTGAGCTGATACTCGAGGACGTCGAGGTACCCGTCGAGAACCTCCTTGGGAACGAAGGCGAAGGGTTCACGAACTTCATGATCACGCTCGACTCCGGGCGGATCGGGATGGCGGTCCAAGCCCTCGGTCTCGCCGAAGCGGCCGCCGAGCAGGCGCTCCGCTACGCCACGATCCGGCGCCAATTTGGGCAGCCGATCGCCGAGTTCCAGGGTGTTCAGTTCCAGCTCTCCGACATGGCGACCGAGATCGAGGCCGGCAAGCACCTCGTGTACCACGCCGCGTGGCTCGCCCAGCACGGGCGGCCGTACAGCAAGGCCGCCGCCATCGCCAAGCTCTTCTGCAGCGAAATGGCGATGCGGACGACCATCAAGGCAGTCCAGATCCACGGCGGCTACGGGTATACCAAGGACTACCCGGTCGAGCGGTATATGCGCGACGCCAAGATCTACGAGATCGGCGAGGGGACCTCGGAGATCCAGCGCCTGGTGATCGCTCGCCACCTCCTGAGGGAGTTGGCCGACTAGGTGCCCCCAGGGTCGCGCCTAGCGTCAGTTATTTGCTGTTTACGCTAGTCGTCGTTATTAGTACGACAGTTTCTTGAAGTCAGCACTTCATTCGCGCGTTCGCCGCGTGTGTTTACATCGCATGGAGCCGATGGATCGGTCGGATAACCCCGTGTTGCACCGGGCCGCAAAATGTTGCGCCGCTTCGGGCGGGGTCGCCGTAACCGACTACCCTCAGGCGGCGAGCCGCTCCGCCCGTTACCCAGATGAAAAGAGAGATTTTGATCAACGCGACCTCGCGCGAAACGCGGGTCGCTATTTTGGAGGACGACCAGCTCGTTGAGCTCCTGGTTGATAGACCCGACGCCCGCCGTATGGTGGGCGACATATACCTAGGAAAGGTCGAAGCCGTACTGCCCGGCATTCAGGCGGCGTTTATCGATATCGGCACTGAAAAAAGCGCCTTTCTCCACGCCTCCGACCTCGTCTACGACGAGGACGCGGCGGAGTCCGAGGACGCCCAGGAAAACGGCGCCGACGACGAGAACGACGACGAGAGCAAGCGGGCCAAGGCCCCGCCGATCCAGGACGCCGTCAAGCGCGGCCAGCAGATCATCGTCCAGATCTCGAAAGAGCCGATCTCGACGAAGGGTCCGCGCGTCACCGCGCAGATCTCGCTCGCCGGCCGATTCCTGGTCTACATGCCGGACGCGACCCGCGTCGGCATCAGTCGCAAGATCGGCGAGCGGGCCGAGCGACACCGGTTGCGCGACATGGTGCGCGCGGCGTTGCCCGAGAACTCGGGGGGCGTGATCGTCCGGACGGTCGGCGAGGACGCGACGGAAGAGACCTTCAAGCGGGAGCTCACCACGTTGATGAGCTCCTGGAAGAAGATCAACCGGAAGACCCACTTCATGCGCGCGCCGGCGCTGGTGCACCGCGAGACCAGCCTCACGCGCGGCATCATCCGCGATCTCTTCAGTACCAAGATCGACAGCTTGACGGTCGACAGTAAGCAGATCTTCAACGAGATCGTCGAGTACCTCAAGGGGATCGCGCCGGACCTGATCGAGCGCGTCAAGTTCTACGAGGAGCCCGTTCCGCTCTTCGACAAGGCGAATATCGAGACCGAGATCCGCGATCTCTTCAAGCGCCGCTGCGACCTGCCATCCGGCGGCTACTTGATCATCGAGCCCACGGAAGCGCTCGTCTCGATCGACGTGAACTCGGGACGCTACACGGGCAAGAAGGATCCCGAGAAGACGATCCTCAAGACCAACCTGGAAGCTGCCCGCGAGGTCGCCCGCCAGATTCGTCTGCGCGACGTTGGTGGCATTATCGTCTGCGATTTCATCGACATGGAAGCCAAGGCAAATCGCGAGCGTGTCTTGCAGGAGCTCCGCACGAACCTGGGCCGCGACCGTGCTCGCACCAAGGCATTCGCCGTCAGCGATCTCGGCCTGATCGAGATGACCCGCCAGCGCGTGCGCCAGAGTCACCTGCAGAGCATGACCGAGCCGTGTCCGACATGCCACGGCACCGGTCACGTCTTCACGCCGGAAGCCATCGTCCGCCGCGTCGAGCGCTCGGTGCGCCGCATCATCGTCGAGGGCAAGCGCGACAACTTGGTCGTCCGCCTGCATCCGGACGTCGCGATGTACGTGCGCGAGCAGGAGCAGGATCTCGTGCGCAAGCTCGAGAAAGGCGCGGGGTTCTCGCTCGAGTTCCGCGATGACCCGTTGTTGCGCCCGGACGAATTCAAGATCGTCGTGAAGTCGGCTGGGCGAGACGTCACGCAACAGTACGCCGTTGCATGATGTTGTTGCGGGTGGCCGAGGTCGAGAGGGCTGAGCTCTCTCCCTGGGCCGCCGCGGCGTACGCGGAAATCCGCGACAAGGTGCTGGACGAGGCGTTCCCGTGCACCTTCGGCACGGTCGCTCAGCGTCGCGGCGAGATCTTGTATGCTTTTATCGACCCTGCCGATCTGCGCGCCGCACTGATCGCCTACACTGATTTTCTCCGCCCACTTGAGCCAGTCGTTGCGTCCCTCACTCCGCTCGCGGTGGTGATGCCGCCGCTCGCCGGCTTCTCTGAGCGCGAGTACTTCGAGTATGGGTGGAGCCTGCTCCAACGGCTGCACGACGAGGACCCACATCCATGGCCGGAACGGATTCCGAAAGACCCGGATGACCCCAAGTGGTCCTACTGCTTCGGCGGCCTCCCGCTATTCGTGAACTTCAAAACGCCGAGGCATACGAAGCGCAAGAGTCGCCGAACCGAGCGCTCGTTCATGCTGCTGTTCCAATCGCGCGACGGCTTCGATGTCGTCGCGGGTGACTCAGTACAGGGACGCCGCGCGCGAGACCTGATCCGCCGCAAACTGGCCGCGTACGACGCCGTCCCAGTGTACCCCGAGCTCGCCCACTACGCGACGGCCGCCAACCGGGAATGGCGCCAGTACTTCGTGCCTGAGGACAATGTCCCGCTCGCGGCCGCCTGTCCGTTCCACGTCAGCCGCGCCCGGCGAGCTGCGCCTTCGTCCACAGAATGATCTTGAGGCACCGCATCGCCGGCCCCATGTTGACGAACGGCGCCGGCTCGTTCGACTGATACACTTCGGCGGCAATGATCTGGCCAGGCGGCGGCAGCATCAGCTCGTCCGGCCCGCCGAATGGCTCGTTCGTGCCTGCCTGCGGCATGTCCGTCGATTTGCCCCAGCCGATCATCGTGCCGTCGACGACGTAGGCCGTGCAGTCGCCATAGCCCAAGATCGTGCTGGGGCCCCGATCGGAATAGACCTTGAGCACGCCATAGTGGTCGTCGACCACGCGCACGCCCGGTAGGCCTCGAAAGATCTCCGGCGTCTGCAGCGCGCCTCGGTTCTCGATCTGGTCTTGCGTCAAAAACTTCCCGTTGCCGATGCGCTGCCGCTTCGTAAATCCGATCTCGCGGTAGATGGCGGAGAGCTGCAGTCGGTCGGCGACGATGTCAACGACCGCCAACGTCGGCGGGAGCTGCTGCATCGTCATGGCCACCGTCGTCGGGTTGCGTCCCGAGAGCTCGACGGCGACCACCGCGGCGCCGCGGCCGATGCTCCGCGCGACCAGGATCTGGCTACCGGCCGGGAGCTCGCGCATGCCGTAGGTGCCGTCCGTGCTCGTCCGGGTCGTCGCCGACGTACCGAGAAGCGTGATCGTCGCGCCGGACACCGGCGCGCCCGTCTCGGAGACGACCGTGCCGGTCACGCTCGCGCGGTCGGGCTCATCGTGTGCCGAGACCTTGAGATCCGGGGCAACCGCTCCACTGTCCTCGACTGTCAGGGGGTAGTACGCGTTCGACTGACCGGCACGGACTTGCACGAGCACTGACGCGCCGGCCGTCGCACAGATGTGATAGTGCCCCGTCGAGTCGGTCGTCGTATCCCGCGCCACCCGGATCTCGTCGACCTCCCGCTTCTTCTTATTGACCCGGACCTCGGTCCAGGCGGCCGAGATCGTGGCCTTGGCCACGGGCCGGTCCGCTTCGGCTTCCAGCACCCGGCCGTCGATGCACGGCTGGCCTGGGAGAGCGAGGGCTATGAAGTTGACAAAGAGTGTTATCATATATAGCCTTAGGGGCTATGACATACGCGATTATTCGGACGGCTGGCAAGCAATTTCGCGTCGAGCCCGGGAAGAAGGTCAGACTTCCCAGCCTCGAAGGCGAGGCCGGTGCGTCCGTCCGATTCGACGAGATTCTCGTCGGATCCGATGGCAAGACCGTGCACACGGGAACGCCGCTCGTCAATGGGGCGTCCGTAACTGGCGAGATCGTTCGCCACGGACTCGGCGATAAGATCGTCGTGTTCAAGTTCAGGCGGCGGAAGAACTACGCCCGCAAGCAGGGACATCGTCAGGGCTATACCGAAGTTCGCATCACTGACATCGCGCTCGGAAGCTGATATGGCACATAAAAAGGGTGTAGGCTCTTCGCGCAACGGGCGCGACTCGAATCCGCAATATCGCGGCGTCAAGAAGTACGGTGGCGAGCACGTCCGCGCCGGGAACATCATCGTGCGGCAGTGCGGCACGAAGGTCCATCCGGGCCGCAACGTCGGCCTCGGCTCCGACTTCACGATCTACGCGCTGATCGATGGCGTCGTGAAGTTCGAGCACAAGAACAAGCTCCGCTTCAAGGTGAGCGTGTACCCGTTCGAGCCCACCGCGGCCTGACTTTTTGCGGGCTTGTTGTTGTTGATTTGTTGGTGATTGTGGTGTGAGGGGCCCCGGTAATGTGTCTGGCACTATGAGACACTTACTCGTTTGGGCCTCATTGATTTTCCTCGCGGCATGCGGAAGCACCGCGCACACACCGACGGCCACGGCACCAGTCATCCCGGGCACGATCGTCGGTGCCATTACCAGCACACAAGGCGGCGCGCTCTCTGGAGTCCACGTCGTCGTCACGCCGGGTGGCGGGACACCGCTCCGCGCCGTCACGACGTCGACCACCGGCAACTTCGCCGCCACCGGCGTCCCGGTCACGACGGACGACGGCACCGTTACCCTCTCGGCTCTTCCCGCGAACTGCACGACGCCCTCGCCCGTCAGCTATGCCGGTCTGACCGGCGGCGACACCGTCATCGTCAACGTCACCGTCACCTGCGCGACGCCAGCCGGACCTCCCGGCTCGGTCACCGGCACGGTCACGAGCAGCAGCGGCGCCGGCCTGGCGGGCGCGATGGTTGTCGTCACCCCGAACGGCGGCGCGGCGATGAGCCCAGTGTCCACGAATGCCACCGGCGTCTACACGGTCACGAACGTAGCCGCGGGCGTTGGGACCGTGAGCGTCAGCGGCCTGCCGGGCTTCTGCACGACACCGGCGAGCGTCCCCTATACCGGTCTCACGAACACGATGTCCATCACCACCGACATCGTCGTGCAATGCGTCGCGCCAACCGGCACCGTCAGCGGCTCGGTCACGAGCAGCCTCGGAGGCGGCCTGGCCGGCATCGGTGTGATTGTGACGCCGACCGGCGCGGCTGCGCTGCCCGCGGTCACGACGAGTGCAGCGGGCGCGTACACGGCTCGCGGTGTCCCGATCGGCAACGGCTCAGGCACCGTCAGCCTCACGGGCGTGCCCGCATCATGCGCCGCGCCACTCGCGACGCCATACACGAGTCTCGCGTTCAACGGAACGGTGGCCGTGAACATCGTCGTCACGTGCGCACAGCCCGGCACACTCACCGTCACCGTGTCCCCGTCGACGAGCATGGGCCCGGTCACGGTCTCAGGACCCAGTGGCTACACGCAGACGCTGACATCGACCACGACGCTGACCGGACTCGCGCCAGGCCAGTACTCGGTCACCGCGCCAACCGTCGAATCGCCGGACGCGATCGTGCCCACGCTCTACGCGGCCTCCATCACCGGGAGCCCGGCGAGCGTGTCATCCGGCGGATCAGCGAGCGTCTCGGTGTCGTACGCGCCGGTCGGCGGCACCGGAGGCCTCTGGGTGATGACCGTGAACGAGTCCTTCATCGGAGAGCTCACCCCGACGCAACTACGCCTCGGCGGCACACAGAGCCTGACGCCCTCTGGTACGACGTCGGGAGGTACCGCATTCCTCGGCGCGGCCTTCGACGCGCAAGGCACGCTGTGGGTGACCGATCAGCTCCTCGGCCAGGTGCGTGGCTTCACCGCCGCGCAACTCGCGGCCGGCAATCTGTCGTCGCCAGCGGTCACGATCACGCTGGGCGGGAGACAGGCACTCGAATCCGGCCTGGCATTCGACGCCAATGGCAACATGTGGGTCTCCGATCTCGCCAATCTGATCGAGCTCACGCCGCAGCAACTCGCGACCGGCGGGGATATCGCCACTCCCACCGTGATCGTGAGCGGCACGATCGAGCCCACGGCCCCGATCGCATTCGATGCGGGCGGAACGCTGTGGGTCGGGTGCACGATCGGCGGCGTCGCCGGACCATCCGGAATCTGCGGCTACACGCCTGCGCAGTTAGCCGCCGGCGGTGGGCGAATCGACCCGCAGGACACCGTCTTGACCGGCAGCAACGAAACGATCGAAGGGCTGGCGTTCGACGCGTCCGGCACATTGTGGGTGACGGCGTCAATCCCGCCGGCCGCTCCAGGCCTCCCGACGCTGGGTGTGCTCGCGGCGTACACGGCCGCTCAACTGAGCGCCGGTGGCACCCCATCGCCGGCGCATTCGCTGCAGTTCTCGGCCGCACCCGCGGGGTTGGCGTTCGACGTGAGCGGGGACGCGTGGGTGTGCTTCGAGAACTCGATCATCGGCCTCACGCCGGCGCAATTGGCCGCGGGGACGGGCCAAGTCGTGCCGCTCACCAACGTCGTCACACTCTCCGCGAACACGCCGACCACGCTCGCGTTCGACCCGCACGCGGCTGGCTTACCCATCTACGCCAACCGCGTGCGTGGTCTCGTGCCGTTACGGTCCGCGATACGTCGGACGCGGTAGCGTCTTGTAGCGCTCCATCAGCAGGTCTTGGCGCGACGGCGCCTTGACCTGCTGACCGCGCACAAAGACCGCCACGGCCTGCGTGCTGAACTCGAACGGATCGCCAGACCAGACGACAACGTTGGCATCACGGCCGGTTTGCAAAGTGCCAAGACGGTCGGCGACGCCGAAGATCTCGGCCGGCGCGAGCGTGATCGCCTTGAGCGCCTCGTCCCACGACAACCCAAACGCGACCGCCGTCCCGGCCTCCTGCCGGATGTTGCGCACGTTGAACGGCGACCCATCCTCTTCGCCCCCGTTGCCGATGAGCGCGACATTCACGCCGGCTTTGCGGAGCAGCGCGATGTTGTCGTGCCGCTGGCCCAGCTGCTCGAAGCTGTTCGGAATGTTGTCCAACGCGCCCGTCAGCACCGGGATCTTCGCCGCGGCCAGTGCCGGCGCCACCTCCCATGCCTCGGCGCCACCGCCGACGATGAGCTTCACGCCGTACGCTTTGGTGATCGCCATCGCCTCGTTGATGTCGCTCGCCCGGTCGACGAACATGATGAGCGGCAGCCGGCCCTCGACGACGGGAATGAGTGCCTCGAGATCGGCGCGACTCGCCGACAGTGGCCGCGACTGCGCGCGATCGTACGCCGCCTTGTTGGCCGCGTACGTCTTGACGTCGTCGAAGAGCTCGCGCAGCCGCGCCGCCATCTCGCCGCGCGTGTAGCCTTCGGGCCCTCCCCCGCGGCGCCCGAACCCGGCGCTCGTGTTGCCGAACTGCCCGACCATCGCTGCCGACGACCGGACGATCATGTCGCTCGACGCGAGATCGACGAATCCCGCCTGTCCGAAGATGACGCCGCCACTCTGCGGGATGTCGACGACGCTGGTAATGCCGTCGTTCCGCGCGGGTTGGATCAGCGTGGAGAGCGGATTGAACCCATCGATGACGCGGAACGACGCGGCGACGCCGTTTTCGCCAGAGGCGCGCTCGTCGGACGTGCTCGACACCGCCTGCACTTCCTCGACCCCGAGTTGGGTTGCCGAATTAATGAGACCCGGCGTCACCCACTTGCCCGTGGCATCGATCGTCTGCGCACCGGTGGGCACGCTGACGTTCGCGCCGACCGCGGCGATCTTGCCGTCGCGGATGATGACGGTCCCATGCTCGATCTTCGGGCCGCTCACCGGATACACCGTTCCGCCGGTGATGGCGATCGTCTGCGCCTGCGCCGCCGTGGCAGCGGCGAGTAGCGCGATCACGGTGTATTTCATCGTCCAGCCTCCGCCGGCACGTACCCGAGGTCGAAGTCGGTTCTCCACCGATGCGCCGGATCCGAACGATCATAGAGCATCGCGCCGTCGATCCAGACCTTCTCGGCGTGCGCATAGACGCTGAACGGATCGCCGGACCACAGCACCACGTCCGCATCCTTGTTCGCCTCGAGCGACCCGATCTTGTCGTCCAACCCGAGCGCCCACGCGGGATTGATCGTCATCCACTTCACGGCTTGATCTTCACTCACCGGGATGCCGATGGCCGCGCCGGCCGACATGGCTTTCGCGACTTCCTGATTGAGTCGCTGGTTCCCCTGGGGATCGTCGGAGTGAATCATCGCTTTCGCGCCCGCGTGATCGACGAGCGCCAGGTTACCGCGCACGGCGTCCTCGGCCTCCATCTTGAACATGCCCCAGTCCGCCCAGCCGGCCGCGCCGATGTTCTCCTTCGCGAGCAGGTCGCCGATCTTGTAGCACTCGACGCAGTGGTGGAACGCGCGGACGTGATAGCCGAACTCGTGCGACATGTCGATGATCTGCGCCATCTCGTCGGCACGATAGCAGTGCATCTGAACCAGAATGTTGCCCCGCAACACCTCGGCCAGCGTCTCGAGGCCGAGATCGCGCTTGGGCGGCTCGCCCTTGTGATCGGCGTTCCACTTGTCCCATGAGCGCCGGTACTCCTCGGCGGCGATCCACGCCTTGCGGTAGCCGGCCATATTGCCCATGCGCGTTGACGGCCCGCGCATCGCATACACGCGCTTCGGATTCTCGCCGCAGGCCATCTTCATGCCGTATTTCGCGCCGGGGAACTTCATCTCCTGGACCGTGCGGGCCGGCACCACTTTGAGAATCGCGCTCCGGCCGCCAATGAGATTGGCGGAGCCCGGCAGCACCTGAATCGTCGTCACGCCGCCCGAGATGCTCCGCGCGAACTGCGGATCCTGCGGCCAGACCGAGTGCTCGGCCCACACATAGGGCGTGGTCGGATCCGTGGCCTCGTTGCCATCGGAATTGGCATCGACGCCCGGGGCAGGGTAGTCGCCCATGTGCGAGTGCACATCGATGATCCCCGGCGTCACGTACTTCCCGGTACCATCGACGACCACCGCATCGCCAGGTGCATCCACGCTCGCGCCGACCGCGATGATCTTGCCGTCGCGCATCAGGATCGACCCGTTCTGAATCGTCGGCCCCGCCGCCGTCAGAATCGTCGCGTTCTTGATGACCGTCGTCTTCGACGGGAACGGCCGATACGTACTCGGGTAGGGATCCGCGTTGGGGACCGAGAGCGCGCCCGGCCCGGGCTTGCTCTCCGTCGCTTTCGACGTGGTCGTCGTGTCCGGCTTCGCCGGCTCCGGGCCCGTTTTGACCTGAGCTGGCGCGGGCGTGCATGCGGCGAGCGCACACAGCACGACCAATGGGAGTCTATGCATGGGCGGCAATGTTACCGCCCATGCGTGCCGAGGGCTAGAGGCGCTAGACGAATGTCCCGGCCACGTCTGAACAGATCGCGTCCACGCCGAGCGCGTCGAGCGCGGCGAAGTCGGCACGCTCGTTGACGGTCCACGCGATGACGCGCCCTCCGGCGTCGTGCACCAGCCGCACGAGATCGCGGTCGATGAACGCCCACTGGACCCAATAGTCCCTGGCCCCGGCGTTTTGGAGCGCGCCACCCGGATCGATGAGGTAGCTGTCGAGCAGGATCCCCGTCGGAATGCTCGGCCGAATCGAGGTGACCCGCGCGGCGATCCGGTGGTCAAACGCATGGACCGCGGTCGGCACTCTCGCATAGTCCAACACCTCGACCACGGCTTCCTCGATCCCCTCGGCTTTCACCTCGACATACACGACGGGCGGCGGCGCAGCCTTCGCCATGCGGTCGAGCACCGCCGCCAGGGTCGGAATCTCGACCGCGGGCGCCAGCGGATACCGGTGCAGTTCGGTGAGCGTCAGGCTATTGATTAGGGGTCCGTGCCGAATGTTCGGGTCGTGGTGCACGACGACCACCCCGTCTTTCGTCACATGGACGTCGAGCTCAATTGCATGGACCTTCTGCCGTACGGCCAACTCGAAGCCCGGTAACGAGTTCTCAGGCTCCTGGCGCGGGACGCCCCGATGCGCGATGATCTCCACTCATGAACGTTAACGTTGGCCGATGACTGGCGTCAGACCTGTGAGGAAGGGCGTCTCTCCAGAACCTGATGGCGCCGCGTCAGACGAGGCGATCGACCGGGAGTTGATTGCCCGGTGGCTCGCTGGCGACCAACGGGCGGCGACGACGCTCGTGGAGCGGCATGCAACCGCGTTGTCACGATTCGCGGCGGCGATGGGTGGAATGACTGGATCTGACGTCGATGAGCTGGTACAAGATACATTCGTTCGCGCGTTCAACTCGCTGGAATCATTCCGCGGCGAGAGCTCGCTCCGGACGTGGCTCTTCACGATCGAACGCCGGCTCATGCTCGACCGCCGGCGCGCCGAGCGCCGGCGGCCGGAAAAGATGCCGGTGGCGGAAGGCGATGCCGCGAGTGAGTACACCGCGCTCGACGGGATCGTGGCGGATGAGATGCAGGAGCGGGTGCGCGTGGCGGTCGATCAGTTGACCGCGCTGCAGCGGGAGGTCTTCACGTTGCGCGTGACCGAAGGGTTGTCGTACAAGGAAATCGCCGACATCGTCGGCTCGACGGAAGGCGCGGCGCGCGTGCACTATCATCATGCGATGCGGGCCGTGAAGGAATATCTGGGAGTGCCACATGCGTGAGTGTCAGGAAGAAATCAAAGACTTATTCCCCGACCACGTCACGGGCCGTCTCAGCCCGTCTGATGCGGCTCGTGTGACGGCCCACGTCGAGGCGTGTCCCACGTGCGCGGCGGAGTTGGCGGTCGTGCGCGCAGCGCACGCTGCGTTCACTTCGTTCACCGCGCCGGCTGTCGACATCGCGCGCATAGTCGCCGCACTCCCGACGCCGCCCTCGAAGGTGATCGAGCTCAAGCCGCTGATCCAGCGACGCTCACGCCGGTTCACGTCGTGGCGGATCGCCGCGACCATCGCCACGATCGCCGTGAGCGGCGTCTCGATCGGCGTGCTCCAAGGCGTCCTGCGCGACAAGCCGCCCGCCGTCAAGCGGGTGGTCTTGAAGCCGGCTGATGCAGCCGAGGCCTCCGGACTCACCGTCGGCGGAAACCTGAACGACCTGAGCGAAAAGGAGATGCAGACGCTGCTCGACAAGCTGGACGAGCTCGACGCAGTCCCGTCGGCCGAGCCTCAGCCGGCGGTGTCGGGCATACGCGCGGCTGCTGGAGTCCAATGATCGTTCGGCTCGTATGGGCGCTGTCGTTGGTCGCGACCAGCGCTCTGGCACAGGACGCGGCGCCTCAGGGTCAGGACTCGTCGCCGCAACGGAAGGCGCTGGCCCAGCAAATCCGACAGCGCTGGCAGCAGATCGTGCGCGATCGCTTGGGCCTGAACGAGGTCCAGATGCGGCAGCTGCAGGAAACGACGCGCCATTTCAACGCGCAACGGAACACGCTCAATCAACAGGAGCGCGCGATCCGCATCGAGATGCGCGATCAGGTCACGGGCGCCGCGCCCGCGGATGACAAGCACCTCGCGGCGATGATCGACACGGTGCTCGATCTCCAGCGGCAGCGCCTGGAGCTCACCCGGAACGAGCAGCGGGAATTATCGTTATTTCTGACGCCGCTCCAGCGCGTCAAGTACCTCGCGCTCCAGGAGCAGTTGCGCCAGCAGATGGAGCGACTACGCCAGGCCTCGCTCGCGCGTGGGCAGACCCCCGACGACAGCGCCGCGTTTTAGCGCGGCCAGCACTGCTTCTACGGGTGCCGAGATCCGCGTCAGTTGGGGCACCGGCGGTAACGGCTCACTGCGTAACCCTTCCTCCGCCCGCGCGGCAAAGTCTTTGAGATCGTTATCTCGCGCCAACATCGCCAATAAGCGGTACGCGAGCGATGCCGTCGAAGGCTGCCCCAAGCGCCGATACCCGTCGCCGAGGCGATAGTAGAACTGCGCTTTGAGCCGGGTCCCCAGAGGCCCGGACTCGATCGCCCGTCGCCACTCCTCGAACGTGGTCGCGTCGCCATCGTCCCCGGCCAGCCGCAGCAGGTTGATCGCGGCATTGAGCCGGATGTCCGGCTGCTCCGTCATATCGTAGAGGATATGCAGGGCGTCCCGCGCGCCGGAACGAGCGCCAATCGCCGAGAGCGTGCTCGCCAGGTCAGCGAGCGCCCGCATTTGCGCTCGGACGTCATCGTAGCCCGCGAACGCCTGGTAGAGTAGCGGCGCGGCTGCCTCGTATTGCCCTAGCCGCACGGCGATCGCGCCGCGCTCATGGCACGCCCGCGCCCGCGTCTCCCGGTGAGCCTCGCGCTCGGGGTTCGCCTCGGCGATCACCTCGTCGAGGATATCGGTGGCGGTCTCGATATCCCCTTGCTCGATCGCCAGGTCGGCTTCCGACACGCGAATGCGGAGGGCGCCGGTCGTATCTGACAACATGCGGGCCACGCGCAATCCGCGCTGGTAGATCGCGCTCGCCTGGCAGATGCGGCCAAGTTGCCGATGGGAGAGACCGAGGCGCAAATACACGATCGGGATGCCTTCGTGCTCGTCGGGCCGATGCGCTTGCTCGAGCAGCGTTTCGTAGACATCGATCGCCAGCGGCCACTCGCCGGCTTCCTCGAGCAGCAGGCCGTAGGCGAACAGGAGCTTGGGGATCGACCCGACGTCCTCCGTCGCGAACTCGCGCATCGCGTCCGTCATCTTCAGGAGGACTTCGTGCACGCGATCATCATCGACGTCGTCTATGGCGCGTCGCACCAGCACGTACTCTTTGAGCGTCGGCGTCCGTCCCGTCACGTTGCGCGTCGCCCACCGATCGATGAGGCGCAGCGTCAGCAGTCCCGCCGTCATCTCACGCCAAATCGGCGAGTTGTCATCCGAGATCTCCGCGACCCGTCGAAAGAATGCCCCGTGCGACAGGCCGCCGCTCGCTGGCTCTTCATCCTCGTCCACGCCCTCGATCGCCGACATCGGCAGCGGCGGAACGATCTCGGCGGTCAGCGCGTCCGGCTCGGTCGGCGCACTCGTCTCGACTGGGCGCCAGTAGAACTCGAGCTTGACGTTGCCTTGGTTGTCACGCGTGACGCGCTTCTCGCGGACGAACCCGTTGCAGCATTTCGCCGCATCGTCAGCGGCGACCCATGAGTGCTTCAAGGGCCCGGTGCAGAGATAGATGCCCGCCGGGGTCGAAGCGTCAGCCATGGTCACGGAAACTATTTGGTTTTCTCCTGCACACCAGATGCGGCGGTACTGCGACACATCAAGGCATCACTGTGCACTCGGTGTGGATACCAGATGTGCACAGCGCCTTCGGCGACTGCGCACAGCGTGCCCGGTGCACAAGCGATCCGCGCGAACAGGTTCATGTTAAACACGTTCATGGGAAACAGGTTCATGTGAAACGCTTCATGTTCGCTCGAAATCGCTTCACATATGGGCTAGATGTGTGAAACGCTTCATGTTCGCTCGAAACGGGTCATATAGGCTAGATATGCAACGCGTCATGTCCGCTCGCGTGCGCGGGAGCGTCGGCCGTGAGCGCCAGCGCGACCCACTGATGCCGTCGAGGACAGAATCCGATGTGCGTGGCGATCTGTTGGTACGCCTCGCTTTTCGGCCGCCACGGCGCGATCGGGCCCTGTAAGCGGTCGCCGAAGGCGCTGCGTACTTCGCGCGACGCAGGACAGCGCGGAGAGCAGTCTCCAGAATCTGGCGCACGCGAGCGCGATCTGTCCGCTCGTGTATGCACCAGCGGGCCGTAGCGGTCGCCGAAGGCGCTGCGTACTTCGCGCTACGCGGGAACAGCGCGGAGCGCGGTCTCCAGAATTTGCCGCACGCGAGCGCGATCAGTCTCGCTGAGGTCGCGAAGCGGCGACCTAACAGGCCCGCCGTACAACCCAACGTCGTCCATCGCCGCCTTCACGCCAGGCACGCCGAGCTCCCCGACGATCTCGCGGGCGACCGGCGTTAGCTGCTCCTGCAGGTCGCCGTTCTCCCACACGGCCTCGGTCAGCGCCGGCACGATGAGCGCGACCGCGAGAATGCCACCGCGGACCCCGGCGGCCACGGCACGCGCCAGCGTCCCCCCGTGCCCGGTCAGCACGCTGAACGTATCCGATTGCGCCTCGAGGTATCCGGCCAGCACCGCCGCGTCCCCACCCGAGTCTTTGATGCCAATGATATTCGGATGCCGCGCCAGCTCCTGCACAACCGCGGGCGGAATCGCGTAATGCATGTACTTCGGTATGCTATAGAGCACGACCGGCGCCCGGCTGGCATCCGCCACGGCCCGATAGTGGGCGAGTAGGGCAGCCGGAGTACTGCTCTCCGGGTAGTAGTGCGGCCCCACGACCAGCACGGCGTCCGCGCCGAGCGACGATGCCTCGCCCGCCCGCCGGATGGTATGCCGTGTCGACTCGGCCCCCACGCCGGCGATGAGCCACCGATCCGCCGGCACGACGTCCCTCGCCGCGGTCAGCAATCGCCGCCGCTCGTCCTCGTCGAGCAGCGCCGCCTCACCGGTCGATCCGGTGACAACGATGCCATGGCAACCGGCGCCGAGATGCGCGCGGATATTGTCGGCGAACGAGCGAATCGCGAGCTGCCCCTCACCCGCCTCGAACGGCGTGGTCACGGGGGCCAGGATGCCTTTCAAGACTGAAATCATGGGACGAAAATTTAATCGTGGTCGAGAATGCGCGCCGCCAGCTCCCGCACGATCTTCGCGGCTACCCACGGCGTAATGCCGGCGGGATCGAGGCTGGGATTGCACTCGACGACGTCCGCGCCGATCACGGTCGCCCGCACGCGCTGAATGATCTCGATCACCTGACGCGTCGAGAAGCCACCCGGCTCGCGGTGCGCCACTCCGGGAGCGAACGCGGGATCGAGCCCATCGAGATCGACCGACACATAGAGCGGCTCGGCGAAGCTGAACACCCGGCCGTCGGTCCAGTCTCGCATTGTCACAACCTCGACGCCGAATCGATCAGCCTGTTCTCTCAGGTGACGATTCATCGTGCGAATGCCCACCTGAACGAGCCGATCGGCGAGCCGTTCTTCCATGATCCGCGCGAAGGGACACGCGTGCGAGTACTTGCTGCCCTCGAAATTGTCGTACAGATCGCCGTGCGCGTCGATGAGCAGGATCGCCAGCCGCGGAAACCTCCGCCGCACGGCCCGGATGAGCGGATAGGTAATGGAGTGGTCGCCACCGAGCACAATTGGTCTGTTGCTCGAAGCCATCACCGCGGCCATCGCCGCCTCGATGCGCACCCGGATATCGTCGTCCGTGCCGGTGACGCCCACGTCTCCGGCGTCGATCAACATGCCCGGCCCCCGCAGATCGACCATGGACTCTGTCCAACCGTTCGTCGCGCTGGACGTAAACGCGTCCCGGATCGCGGCGGGGCCCTCCGCGGCCCCGCGCTGAAACGACGAGGCTGCGTCGTATGGAACGCCAAGCAAAGCGATGCGTGCGTGATCGGGCATAAGGCCCAATATTAGTGTCATGGCGCTGTGGGGCGCGCTCGCGGTTGGCATACTCCCTCAGTTCGCGTCCGTCGTCGGCGTCGCCGTCGACAGCTTGCGGGGCGGACCGATGGCCGAGGCCATCGTTGTCGTGAGCGATGGCGGCGGGCGGCAGGCGACGACCGACGCCGCCGGCCGGTTCCGAATCGACAGCATTCCGCCGGGCGCCCATCGCGTCGCGCTCTTCCATCCGCTCCTGGACGCGCTCGGATTCAGCGTCGCGTCATCGCCGATCTCGTTCGTGAGCGGCGATACCGTCCACCTCACGATTGCGACGCCATCAGCGACGGTCCTGTTGCAACGCATTTGTGCCGACGATAGCGCGCTAGCGGGACTCCAACCGACCGCGATCGTCGGTACCGTGCTCGGTGACGCCGCGGGTGCCACGGTGACGCTCGAGTGGAAGCAAGTCGATGCGACCAAGCGCCGGGGCGTGATCGAGCGCACGATGAGCCGTCAGGTCACGAGCGGCGCCGATGGACGGTTCCGCGTCTGCAGCCCGCCAGGCGTCACACAGGGAAGACTCCGCGCGATGCGGGCCGAAGCCGCCACCGGCTGGGTGTCAGTCGAGCTCTCGCGGGGCGGTGTGCTGCTGCCGACGCTGCATCTCGTGCAGGCCTCGCTCACGGGACGCGCGATTGGCCAGGTGGTGGGACCGCATCACGAGAGGGTGCCGGGCGCGACCGTCGAGGTGGCCGATGCCGATATGCGGACCACCACGGACGACAACGGCAAGTTCGTCCTCGCCGCTTTGCCCGAGGGTACGCAGACGCTCGCCGTACGAGCCGCCGGCTACGCGCCCACCACGATGGTCGTGGAGCTCGCGGCGGCGACGCCGTGGCAGGGTGTCGTACAACTGGGGCCCGCGCCACCAGTCCTCTCGACGGTTCATATCCTCGCGGAGCGACTCGCGCCGGGCTACGATGCCGTTGGTTTCAACGAGCGACGCCGCCGCGGCATCGGCACCTTCATGGACATCGAGGATATCGACCGCAAGCACCCGCTGAATGCCACCGACGTGTTCGAATCGGTGCCGG
>Ga0210387_10000944_pt1 | contig 21396 bp, 21 predicted proteins | sample IncBWC7OmetaG_FD_160108 | JGI IMG/M metagenome (GOLD analysis project Ga0210387, IMG submission 160108) | Forest soil microbial communities from Barre Woods Harvard Forest LTER site, Petersham, Massachusetts, United States - Inc-BW-C-7-O ...
AGGATTGCACGCGTCGCAATCTCATCGAGAGACGCAGCGTTCTGGTCGTTGGGCGAAGCGGCATGGACGACGGCGTCCACGCCCCGCACCGTCGAGGCCAAGTTCACCGGGTCGGCAAGCTCACCTATCTCCGCCACGAAGCCTCGGTCGAGCAGCTTGGCTGCGCTCGCTTCCGACCGGGCGAGCCCCACGATTTCATGACCTCCCTCTTTTAATCGATGCGCTACCGCACCGCCGATCAAGCCAGTCGCGCCTGTTACCAAAACTCGCATGTCGATCACCTCTTCAATTTCGGTGAATCCAACAAAGCGGAACGGCAATGCGGATGGAAATCGCGAGTCCTGATGTGGCGCTATCGATCGCGCCGATGGCGTCAGGCCGAGGCGGCGATTTTGGTGATGATGCCGCGGAGCCAGGCGATAGCCCCATGCGTATCCGCCCGCCGGTGCCACATCAAGTGGAGTGGCCAGGTGGGCAGTTCGAGCGGCGGATTATACATCGCTATGCCAACTCCGGTATCAGCGAACCTTCGTGCGACCCGGGAGGCCAGCGTCGCGACGAGGTCGGTTCCGGCGATCACGAAGGGTGCGGCCAGAAATTGCGGCAGGCTCAGCACGACGCGCCGTTCGAGGCCGAGATCGGCAAGCCTTAGATCGACGATCCCGGAGCGGTCGCCTTCCGGAGAGACCAGAAGATGTGGCGCCGCTGCGAAAGCCTTGATGCTTGGACCACCTGCGAACGCCGGGTGTCCCTCCCGCACGACGCAGGCGAAACTCTCAAAAAACAGCGGGCTGCTGATAATGCGCGCCGACGTCTCGACGGGGAAACCGATCGCGAGGTTCGCCTCGCCGCTGTCGAGCAGCGTGATGGCTTCGTCTCGTCCGAACATCCCGCAGACGCGCACGTTGATGTGCGGGGCATCGATGCTGAGGCGGGCCATGAGCGGCGGCAACAAGACGAACGCCGCATAGTCGGTCATCGCGAGCGTGACGGTATTGTCGGCCGTCGCGGGGTCGAAGCTATCGGCCTGTAACGCGCTCCGGAGAAGCCGGAGCGCATCCGAGACGGGACCAGCAAGGTCATGGGCGCGGGGCGTCGGCTGCATGCCTGAAGGCGTTCGCACGAAGAGCTCGTCCCCAAGAAGCTCTCGCAAGCGCGTGAGTGCTCCGCTCATCGCCGACTGGCTGAGGCCGATCCGCGATCCGGCGCGCGTCACGTGACGTTCCGCGTACAGCGCATCAAAGGCCTTCATCAAGTTGAGGTCGAAGCCCGCTATATCCATGTGGCGATCATAAGGGGATGCGCTCAACGGGGACAGCGGCTTGAATCTGGCGCGGCTCCCATTCACTCCCTCGGGCCGTGTGAGAGTGGGTCCCAGGCTTCGCCGGGCGCGGAGTTTGGGGCCTCTCGCGCCGGCTAAAATTGTTCTTGCCGGAACGAATATCTTGGAGTTCGATAGTTGCGCGCCTGTTTAGAGAAGTCCCAAGCGCCTCCAAGCCTCTAAGCATCCGCATCTTTTGTTGACCTGTAATCCAGCACTACCCCAGGACCTCCACCGTCCCCCCGGTGGAGGTCCACCCCGGGGTCGGTCATTTCGATCGAGGTCTTATTGGTTTGAAGTAATCAGTTTCAAAAAGGCGTTCGCTCGTGAAAACACCAAAGCGAAAACCCGGCCCCACTAAAGGGCAACCCACATTTGGGAAAAGGATCGTTGCGCTCGCGAATAAGCCGCGCGAACATTTCATGCGCACTGTCGACGAGCAATTCGCCAAATTTGAGCGCGAAGAACGTGCGCTCCGGCGAGCGGAACGAGACGAACGTGCGGCACGTTTGCGATTCCCTCTCGCTCGCGAAAATCTGCCACCTGCTAAGAACGACGAGCAGCAGTAGCGCTTCGTGGAAAAACAGAGCAAGACAACGGCCGAGCTGGAAGAGATCGTGAAGCAGCGAATAGGCGCCGGCGACTTTAAGGTGACCGTGCACCGCAATCCGGAAACGGGATGGCACGCCACGATTTGCGGACGCCGGCCTGCAGAAGTTCATCGTTGCCAAGTCATGGCAGACACGATTGCCACCGAGTTGTGCCAGTTTTACGACCTGGACGGCGACTAGCCGTTGGCAGCGGGTCTCGACGCTGAGAGGTGTGGCTCAGTGTAATGCTGGGTAGACGCTGTGACAGGAAGGCGCTCTTACAAGGCGGTACTGTAGGAGGTATTCGCCATCGCGCGGCAGAAGATCGTAACCGCAATGCGGACATGTCGCCTTCGCGCCCCTGCGGTAAGGTTCCACGATTCGAGTAATGGATAGCCTCGCATCACAGATTCTGCAGTTCGTTTCCACCGGGTCGCCCATCCTCTTAGGATAATCTGAAAACGGGCCGATTCGCAATTTTCGCCGAAATCCCTATGTTTCGGACATGCCTAAGTTCGAGTTCTGCATTCCCACCACCGCCAAAACCGTGCCTGCCGGTACCGAGTGGTTCCGCGAAATCAAATTCGATGGCTATCGCCTTCGCGTCGGGCGCGACGGGGGACCGCGTGCGCCTGATCACACGCGGCGGCCATGACTTGACCAAGCGCTTCCCATGGATCGCCGAGGCCGCGCTGAAGAACCGCCGCAGCCAATTCGTGATCGATGGCGAGGCCGTGATCCTCAGTATCAACGGCACGTCCGACTTCAACGCGCTGCATTCGCGTAAACAGAACCACGAAGTCCAGCTCTGCGCCATCGACGTGCTGGCGATGGACGGGGAAGATTTGCGCAGCCTGCCCTGGCAAAGCGCAAGACGAGCCTCGATCGGCTTCTGCGCGGCCGGTCGGACGGCATCTTCGTGAACCCGTTCGAGACAAGCGCGATAGGGTCCGACCTCTTCCGCGCTGCCTGCGACACGGGCCTTGAGGGACTGGTGTCAAAGCGTGGCGACAGACCTTACCGCGGCGCCAGATCGAAAGACTGGATTAAGGTGAAGAACCGGCACCACCATGCCTATGACCGCGCGTGAGGGAGGCATTCACCTAGTTGGCAAGCGAGTATTCGCGGCGCAGCCTTTCCTCAACCTGAGCCAGTTTCTGGAGGAGCTTCCGATTCAAGCGGTTGCGGCTGGGGCTCGCAATAACCGAGCGCCATCCCAGTTTTTCGTCAGACACAACGGCAAGCGACGTTGCGAAATGAGGTCCCAGTTCCTCTCTCAATGCTTCCGTTATCAGCCAAACAAGCTCAGTGGCTGAAGCCCTTTTGGCCATTTTGAAAATCCCTCCACTCCGCCGGCTTCTTTCTACTGCTGAAGCCGCGGTGCGCAAGTTCTAGGGCCGGGCAGCACAAGCTCAAATAGTGATCCAGGTCACTCGGCAGATGAACGCGCGTTTATGTCGCTGCGTCTATCGCGCGTGAGACATCGGCTCATGCTGAACCGTGTTGTTCACAACCCAACAAACTGAAGGATGACTGGCTATGACAAGCAATCCGTGGTCGGACGCTAACAATCAGCGGATCGCTCAAGAGAATGGTGCGGAAGGCACCTTTGGTGGCAGCATCAGCCACCAGTTGGTTGGTGGCGGCCCGGACGGCTCTCTGGGCGGCAAGCCCTTCGAGTGGCCATAAGCCGCATGGCTAAAGGCCGGCGAGAAGGCCGCCTCCGGGCGGTCTTTTTGTCTGGATTCGCAGTCGGCGCCCCCGTCGCTGGAGGAGCACGGGTCAAAAAGTTTGGGAAAAGTGCTCGCTGCGCCCGAGTTCCACATTTTGCGAACGGATTTCCTCCGCTAGTTCTCAAGGGTCCGTGCTGCTGCGCTCGTTTGTCTCACAACGGAGCTTGCCTTTGAACATGCCAAAGCGAAAGCAGTCTCCTACGAAGGGGAAGGTCAAATTGGGAATGAGGATAGTCGCCCTCGCGGAAAAGCAGCGCGCGGAGCAAGCAGCCCGCTGTAAAGAGCTGGAGTTGCTGTTCCGGGGCCAAGCCCCCAAATCCAGCACATTGCGTTAGAGTAGCCGGGCGCCTTCGTCGAGAGCGTCACCTTCGACAGCCACAAGCTGGCGGAGAGCTATATGACCACCGCTTGCACATTTATGCCGCTCAGGCCAAAACGACTTCATGAACAAATTCGTTGAGCCTCGGCCCTACGCCGATCCCGACGTCGCCGCGCGCAAGCCCCTCGAGATCGCCAATGCTCATGAGCCCTATATGGACGGCCGCATTCTGATCGAGCGGCTCAACGGGGCGATGCTGTTTCACGAGAGAGCGACGCCGGCCGAATACAAGGCTGGCCTTGATCGCGCGATCGAGCGCGGTTGGTTGGAATTGCATGAGAGCGGTACCTTTGTACGCTTTACCCAGGCCGGCGCAGACCTGTTCGCCTGAGGAACCCACGGATGGACCAGGGATTGAGTCGGGCGCGGTCCCTTCCCCCCCGTCCGGGCCGCGCTCTGTAGCGGCCCCAGGCTCCTCCGCTGGAGCTTGGGGCTTTTCGACGAGGGCACCCGAGGAGTAACGCGTGGCGAATCGCTGGACGCCTGCGGAAATAGCGCAACTCAAGGATTTGGCCGCTCGGCATTCAGTAGCTGAGATTGCGGAGAAATTGGATCGCACAGTGGGCGGCGTGACATTCAAAGCGCACCAGATTAATCCCACACTTCTTTGCGCACCGCGCACCAACCAGACCCATCAAGCCGATCGAACTACCGCCCGAGGTCGCGCCAGTCCGCGACATCCGCATTAGGGCCTCGGGGCATTGCTACTTCTGGGACCCAAGATAAGTGCTCCATACAGCGCTGGCTAATGTCTGCGAGGTTTGCCTACCGCACATTTTTTTAACCTCAGGCACTATCGCTGCTAAATCGATTTTCGATTGTGGTTGATCACTGGCTACGGCAACGTAATTGAGTCCGGTCCAGAAACCGTAGATCCAGACGGTTCCTTCCAATAAACGCTCGTTCGTAGATAGCCAATGGGCGCAACTCATGCCGCCTATTCCGATCATGTCGACGGAAACCCTGGCATCCTGCGCTGAGACCAAGCAGGGCGGAGTAGCAAAGACCAACGCCGCGATCAAAACTCGCTTTATCATGCGCCAAATCCGGGGCGCCCCTTCTACAGCAACGCCTACAAATCAGGCCGCAGCGTGACGGCTGATCGCGGATGCAAACGACCGCTCGACGATCCGAACAGCGTGGCGTTCGAGTATCCGGTGGTGGACTGAGCGCGAATTCCCTTGCGCGCGCCCTGAGGTTGCGGGAAGCATATTGCCACAGGGTAAGAAGCTATGGCTGACGAACAAAACGAACTTGCTGTCGCCGCAGAGTCGCTCGACGGCGGCCACCAAAAGTGGACCTTTGGGAGTTCAGAGAGCGCACTGAAAGCCCTCAATACCCCGCTGGCAAAAGAATATGCCGAAAATCTCCTCCTACAGGCGGACATGCGCAGAAGTCTTGATGCGATGGAGTGTTGGGAACGTCGTTTCGCGGGTGCATCAGATCTCGAAGATCGGTTGATTGGAGCCAGTCTCTTCCGCGACGCGATAGTTCAATTCGTAGGGTGTTTCGATAAATCTGCGCAATTTCCGCTTAGTGCCGAAGCAATCTACGGTGCCGATCCAAGTGGCTTAGCATCGTTTCAATGGTTTAAGGACACCCGCGATGCCTATGCCGGCCACAAGTTTGGAGCTCAACGCCAGTGCGTCGTCGGCGTTGTGGTGAAGAACAGTCAGAGGGGTTTCGGCCATCTCGTCGCGAACTATCGCGGCCAAAACAAAGAGATGGTCCGCAGCTACGTGGGTTTATGCAGACGGCCGCACTTCACCTTGACGCGCGCGTCGAGCCGCTCTCAAAAAGGTTCGCAGAACAGGTAGAAAAGTTGTCGGAAGAAGAGATCGCAAAACTCCCTGTAGCCAGCGTGTGGGATAGGCACGGCAAAGATGCTCCCGAGGAAGGCGCCGCACATCATATACGGGCCCTTGGGTACGATCAGCTGATTGCCGCTGATGACGGCGCTGGATGCGCCGTTGGGGAAGGCCGCGTTTTGCGTGAGGCGATGAGGTCCCTCAGATCTTTACACCAAAACCGCGCCTGCGGCCCTCAGAATTTCTGACACCTTCGGCAAAACGACTTTTGCAACACTATCTGCCAGAAGCCGACTTCTTAGGAACGGCCGCTCTCGGCGCGAAATTGGCTTCGTGCGCGCTCAGGAGGGTTTCAAAACCGGAAGCGCAGCCCAACCGTGGGATCGATGTTGTTGTGCTGGAGGAAGCCGAAGGCCAATCCTCCATTCACCTGATTGAACATCACGCCGAAATAGAGATCCCATTTCGGCGCAAAGCGCCAATCGACCGCAGCGGAAATCGAATCGTACGTCCCGGCGCATTGTGCGTGTTCGGGGCCGAAACAGGTGGCCAGCCCTAACGCCGCCGTGCCGAAATAGGAATTCTGGATGTAGTGATAATAGCCAACGATCATGTCCAGTTGGTCGGTCACGGCGTGTTTCGTGCCGATCCACATCACCTGCAAGATCTTGTTGCCGAGCCCGTTCACGCCGAACGCCAAATTGTTGATGTTGGTGTTGTTGAACGCCGTGCAGCCCGCGCAAACGAAGTTGCCGGCGATATTGGTGAAAGCAGTCTGGGGATCGCTGGGCGCGCTATAGCGGATGTATTCGTAGCCGGCGAACAGCTTCAGCGCGCCATCGGTGTATTTCGCCACAAGCATCGCAGCATCGTTGTTGGAAATCGTCGCAGTCAGAGTCTGCGGCAGGAACGGCGGGATCGGCGTGCCGAACGCGTCGTTGGCTCCCGGCGCAAGCGCGACCGATACAGAATCGCGCACATGGCTGTAGATGGCGTCGACAGCGAGCACGCCCTTGCCCCAGGTTGGGATGTCGGCGCCGACGCCGAATTGATAGGCTCCGTTGGAGGCGTTGTTCTCGGCGTAGCCGCCGAACTGCCAGAGCGCAGCCAGGCGGAAGTGATCGATATTGACACGGTATTTCAGTGACGTCGAGTTTCGGCAGTTTTCGGTATTGCCGCCGCCGCAGGTTATTCCCTGAAAGCCGATAGGTGAGAACGCATAAGAGGCGCCGAACGGATCATAGTCGAAGACGGCGTCGAGCGTCAGCGAGTTCTGACGGAACAGGGTCAGAGTGCCATAGGTCGGAGAACTGACGCCGACATAACCTTGGCCATTGTAAAACTGGCCCGCGCGGCTTGAATCGGAGTAAGCGGTTTGCAGGTTTTGGGGGACGCCGGCATTCGCAGCAATCGATCCCGGTCCATTAGAGAAGCGCAGGGAATAGGGATCGAACCCGGCGTCCAGGTCGAACACGAGGGAAAGGTCGCCGGCGATCGGCTCCTTTCCCTTGATGCCAATCGTGGAGTTGCTCAGCGCGTTCGGCGCCAAGCTCCAAAGCGCCGACCTGTTCTGTTTCTGGATCAGGTACGAGGCGCCGACAGCGGATCGCGGGTCCCACGGCGCGCCGTGGCTCTGCCAGCCGCCGCCCATGTCGACGATGCCGAACAGCGTAATACCATGCCAGGTCAGCTGGCAGTTGGTCGTGATGAAGTCCGAAGGATCGGTGCATGTACGCGGCGGCGCGGCTGCCAAATCAGTCGGCGCTGGCGGAGCCTTGGTCGGCATGACGTCCGAGGCCCACGCATCCGCTGTGCTTGCGGCACCAACAACCGTGAGAAGGAATGCGGCACAGATTCCAAGCTTTGCCATGAGAAAGCTCCCAGGCGACCCGGACCACGGTCAAGTTTGGCGTGTTAAGTGGCTGCGCCGCAAGCAACATCCCGCAGCTTGTCTAGAGCGTGGCGCGGAAAATTGCTGACAGTGGCGGTCGGGCCACACCGGTTTTGAAGGTCGATGAGAAAGCCTCGCCAGGCCCGCAAGCTGGCCGCGGAATGGAATAACCTTCGGTTCCGAAGGCCACCTCTGGGCGCGAAGCGAACATGTGCCAATGCTGAAAGTCGGCTGAGTGTCAACAACGGTCCTGACAGCGCTGAAACCGGACTTAGACATTCGCAGTGCTCGTTGGCATGTCTCAAACGTGCCGCCAATGAGCGACATTGAGCTTGTGGATTGGAGACCTCACACTGCCGACAACGGCGAATTAGAACTCTATCAAAGGTCGCGTCGAAAGACGCTGAACTGGAAAACCTGTTGCGAGCCCCAAGGGGTCGCGTGTTCGTGTCGCAGCGTGTGTCCCAACTTAAACTCGGCTCCGAGCGTCTGCCCGAGGCTTGCAGCGTCATAACGCACGACGCGTAAGCCGCTGCACTTCTCGGGTGCCTCCAATGCGAAGGTAGCGATGATGGCGTGTCCTCCGACCTTCAAGGCGCGTCTAAGGCGTGCGACGTAAGCAGCACGATCCTTCTCTTCCGTAAGAAAGTGGAACGCCGCCCGATCATGCCAAACGTCGTATTCCTGAGATGGCTCCCACGTCGTGGCGTCCGCAACAAGCCAACGCACAGACGCGGCACCGTGACCTAATCGCGCTTGGGCCATCTTCAATGCCGTCTCCGACAGGTCAAGCACCGTGACCGCCCGAAAGCCCTTCGCGACTAGACTATCAACGAGGCGTGAAGTGCCCCCTCCGATATCAATAATGGCCGTGTCAGGGCTCGCCCCTATTTCGGCGATCAATTCAAGCGACTGCGCCGGATTTTCCTGAAACCAACTGACTTCATTCTCGCCCTTTTTGGTGTAGACGTTTTCCCAGTGGGCCCGGCGGCTTTCACTCGGCATAGCATCCTCCCCGACTGATCCAAGGTTATCGCACAACATGGTCACTCCCCCTATCCTCGACAACAAGCGCGCATGCGTGCCGTCCGTATTCGCCCCCGCTGCCCTTCTACGAGAAGCAAGACGGCAGAAGGGACTCGATACCGTGGATGTGCCGAAGGTCTGCATTCTAGACCCGGATGGCGACTTGGTGCGTCAGTTGCGACAGATAGGGAAGGCAAAGCCGTTTACGGGTTGGCCGTGCTACCACACAGAATTAGACACGTTCGATCTGGGCGGCCATCAGGTCGGAATTGTCGGCCGAGTTGTCGGCGCGTCCTTCGCCGTCCTCGTGGCCGAAGAGCTTTTCGCCAGCGGCTGCAAGCTGCTGGTGAGCCTCACGTCGGCTGGTCAGATTATTCCAGCCGGACCGCCTCCCTACTTTGTAGTGATCGACCGCGCACTTCGCGATGAGGGCACAAGTTATCACTATGCCCCGCCTTCCGAGTTCGCCGACGCGGACCCGAGACTAGTGAAAGCCGGTGCCGCCGCGTTGGCAAGGTGCGAATTGCGTAGCGCAGTCGGAGCAAGCTGGACCACAGACGCGCCCTTTCGAGAGACCGCCGAGGCTATCGAAGCCGCGCGCGCCAAAGGCATCCTCGCGGTCGAGATGGAGGCGGCAGCACTGTACACATTCGCCCGTATCGTTGGCGTCCGTGTGCTCTGCCTCGCTCATGTAACCAACACCATGGGGCAAGCAGGAGACGACTTCGAGAAAGGCGAAGCAGACGGCACGCGCGATGCTTTGGCCGCACTGGATGCGGTGATTGCTGGTTTGCAATCGGTCGATTAACGGCAAGGTACCAGATCCGCTAATGGGTCAAGCGAGTAAAGCTCAACCGGAGCAAATGCATTCTGCATGAATGCTGGAAGCGGACGTTGTCGTTAACGCGTCAATGAATCTCCGACTAGCGAGCCGTCGGCGCCTTCCGCACAGCCATCTCGGCCGCGTCGAGGTCGATCAGAAAGAAATGCGCATCATGGGGTCGAAAAGCCTGCTCCTGCGCACGCTGGTCGCTGCTTCAAGCGCAAAAACGGCAGGTTTTGGCGTGCCCAGTTCTGTAGCGAAATGGCGCGCCACTTCGTGGAGCTTGCCGGTACCGGTCAGTTCTTCCCGCCCCTCTGCCGAGACCAGGTTACTGCGGCCCGTCGATGCATGGCCGGCCGCCTTTGTCCTCGCGCCAGTCGGCTCGCGCCGCAACTCGTTTTACGACCTCATTTTTCCGTTGCGAGGACAACGAGCCTGGCTCGCTGGGCTAATACCCCTGACAAAATAAAACGGATGATTTTCCCGGCATTTGTGCAAAGGTTTGCGCATTGCTAAGCGAGCTGCAACGCGATAGCGCGCCCGTCATCGGACGTATATTCGCTGTTTTCTCGACCGAAGCTACATATCAGCTGAGCCGGACCTCAAGCCCGGTGACTGCTTGCCCCCAACCAAAGGAGCTCTCGACATGAGCAGGACAAGTATTCTGGCTCGGAACGAAACGAGCCGTCTCCATCTTTTCTTCCTTCTGGCCTTCGCCACACTTTTGGGTTTTCCCGCCGCTTCCAGGGCAGACGACACGTCGATTGCTCAACAGGTGGCGAAGAAATTCGGAATCGATTCATTCGGCCTGGTCGAGGGCATGCGCTACACTTGGAATCTTGAATTGCCCAATGGTCACACGATCTCCAACAAATGGGAATGGAGCCCGAAGACCAACACGGTCTCCTTCGACGGCAAGGACAAGGCGGGCAATGCGGTCAAGGTGACCTATGACCGCTCCAAGCTCGACAGCCAGAGCGACGCCGTCAAGAAGGAAATCGATCCGCAATTCGCCAACGATCAATACTGGGTGCTGCTCCCCTTCCATCTGCTGTGGGACGGCGCGGCCGCGACCGATGATGGCCAGCAGAAGCTGCCGATCGGTGACGGGTCTGCCCAACGGATTGCGATGAAATATCCTTCCGAAGGCGGCTATCAGCCCGGCGACACCTGGGATCTCTATGTCGGCCCCGACAAGCGCATTGAGGCGATCACCTATCACCGCGGCGCGCCCACTCCGCCGCCCCACCTCGTGAGCGCGAAATATGAGGACTACAAGAAGGCCGGTCCACTCCTGATCTCGACGAGCCATCCCGGGATCGCCGATGGGAAACCAATCAAGCTTTGGTTGACCGATGTGTCGGTGAAGCTCACGGGATCGGACAAGTGGGTCGACGCGCAGTGAATGTCAGCCGTCGTTTGAGTGATTGATTGTCAAGGTAAGGTGCGCCGCCGATCCCCTTGGGCGGTGCGCCTTGCCGGCCAGCCGGCACGCAAAGTAACGATTCGACCAGCCGATCCGTAGAAAAACCATTCCTTCCCCCGGGAGCGCACGCATGCCAACCAATCCCTTCGTCGACATCCTGCATTTCCTGACCGGCGACACGAACGACTATATGCACCAGGGAGGCTGGCGCTATGTGATCCTGGCGCTGTTCTGGGCATTGATGATTGCCAGCATCGCGATGGCGGTGCGGAATTGGCAGCAGGATCCGACGCAACGCACGAGCCGGCACCTGGGCGTCTGGCTGGTCAGGGTGCTGATCGGCTGCATGTGGTTTCAGGGCATGCTGTGGAAGCTGCCGCTGCCCGTGTCCGATGGCCTGCAATACTGGACCGAGCAGGAATCGACCAACGCGGCATTCGAGTTTCACCGTACATTCCTCAAGGACGTCGTACTGCCGCACATGACGATCTTCGGGCCGATCGTCTTTCTGGCCGAGTTGGTGTTTGCGGGATCGATGATCCTCGGGCTTGCAGTGCGGTTTGTCGGCGTGCTGGCCATTGCCTATACGCTGCAACTTTGGCTCGGCCTCTACGGCAATTCCTCCGAATGGCCGTGGACCTACATGTTCCTCGCGCTGCTGATGTTCCTGTTTGCCGTTGACGCCTCGGGCCGTAGTCTCGGCTTTGATGCCTGGCTGCGCCGCGACGTGCCTGCCGTGCGCGACGGCAAGGGTTTTGTCGGCTGGTTCTTCGACATGGCAGGCTAGCCATCGTTCTCGCAGCGCTGGTCGTAAGTCCCGCCCGCGCGGCCGACATCGGTTATCTCGCTCCGCCGGGCGCCCCGGCGCCGGAATTTCCGGCGCCGCAACGTCCCGTCGCGCCGATCGTGAGCCCAACCCGCTCCGGCGAGCAACGCCGCGACTTCCTCAACGAAGACGGCGAGATCGCCCGCATTCTTGAAATCAAATCCGGCATGACGGGCGGCGACATCGGCGCCGGCAGCGGCTATCACACGGTCCGCCTCTCGCCGTTGGTCGGCCGCACCGGTTCCGTCATCGCAGAAGATGTTACGCGGGATTATCTGGTCGAGCTTGCCAGACGCGTGACGCAGCTGAAGCTGGCAAACGTGAAATTGGCGCTGGGTGAACCGCACGATCCGCGCCTGCCCGCCGCTTCGCTCGATGCCGCGATCCTCGTGCATATGTATCACGAGATCGCCCAGCCCTATGCCTTCCCCTACAATCTCGCGCCGGCCCTGAAGCCGGGCGCGCCGGTCGGGATCGTCGACCTCGAGCGCCCGACCGAGCAGCATGGCACGCCGATCGAGCTCTTGCGCTGCGAGCTGTCCGCCGTCGGCTATCGCGAGATCGCCGTCTATCAGCTCGCAGAAGATAGCGGATATCTCGCGGTGTTTTCACCGCCGCAAGAAGCGAGCCGAAAATCCCCTCGCGATATCGTTACTTGCACCAATCGCTGACTGTCACACTTCATGGCCCGCGGTAACTTCGCAGCTCCAGCGCCAGACGAACGAACGTTACCGAAATGGACCAGGCGGCCTTGAGGCCGGCCGTGAGGTTACCGGAGACCTTCGACACGCCGCCGACGCGCCGCCTCTGTCCCACGGCAATCTCCCGCGCCGGCAAGCGGGCGGCCGCGACCCGCATCAGCATTTCCAGATTCCACCCATATGTCTCCTCGTTCATGCCGAGACGAGTAAGGTCGTCGTGCCGTATGGCGCGAAACGGCGACAGGTCGGTGAAGCTCGCGCCGTAGACAAGGCGGAGCAGCAGTCCGCCGATATGGCCCGCCACGATCTGCTGTGGCGCGAGGCTGCCGGGTTCACGATCCCCGCGAATACGCGAGCCGAGAACGAAAACGGCCTCTCCAGCGAGGATCGGCGCCAGCAACGCCGGAATGTTCTCGGCGGGATCGCTGCCGTCGCCATCGAGGAAGACGATGATATCGGCGTCGTCGCGCGCGGCCGCAATGCCGGCCTGAATGGCACGGCCATAACCACGCCGCAGCTCGACGATCACGCGAGCGCCGGCAGCGCCGGCCCGTTCGACGGTACGATCGCGCGAGCCGCCGTCGACGACGATGACCTCGCTCACATCGTGCGCAAGCACGGCAACCACGACCTGGCCGATAGCCGTCTCCTCATCGAGGCAGGGGATGATCGCCGAAACGACGGCCACGTCGCTCACAGGCTCCAGCGCAGGCCGCAGTTGGCGCAGCTTTCGGGTGGCTTGTCCGAAAGTAGCGCCGCGCGAAAGTCGCGATAGGCCGGCCCGTTCCAGATCTCCTGCAACGACTGCTGCCCCGCATGGCCCAGCGTGTAATTTTCATAGCCGTGCTGCGAAAACGGCGCGATGCAGCAGGGCAAGGCGCGGCCATTGGCCGTGAAATACATCAGCGACCACGGCCGCCGGCACAGCGACCACGGCGAACCGTCGCCGTTGCTCTTCAGGCTAAGGCCCGGCTCGCTCGCAGCGCCCGACGCACTGAAGGTCAACCCGAGGGAACGCGCCAGCTCTTCGGCCTGTTTCAGACGGGCCGCCTCCTCTGCGGTCAAGCTTTCGAACAGCGCCTGATCCTCGCGCGCCTTGCCGATGGCCGCTTCGTTGAAAAACACCAGCCGTTGCAGATAGACTTCCTTGACGCCGATCTCGGCTGCAACCTTCACGAACGCCGGCAGTTCCTCGACCGTTTCCTTCAGCCCGGTGAGCCAGACCGAAACCTGCGGCTTGGTGTGCCCTTCGCGCTCCTGCAGCTCGCGAAACGCGCGCACATTGCGGGTGATGCGACCGAAATAATCTCTGCCGCGGATCGCCTTGAAACTCTCGCGGTTGGAGGCATCGAGCGACACGCGGAGCTCATCAAGCCCGGAATCGATCAGCGCGCGGCCATTGCGCTCGCTGAGCACCGTTCCATTGGTGTTGAACAGGACGTAGACGCCCCGGTCCTTCAGGTACCGGACCATCAGCGGCAGGTTCGCAACCAGCATCGGTTCGCCGACGCCGTGCAGAACGGCCCGCGCAAGACCAGGCGCCTGATCGACAATCGAAGTGAACAGCTCCCAGTCCATGTCGGCGGGCGGCTCCAGCTCCTCATAGGTACGCGGACAGGTCGTGCACAGGAGATTGCAGCGGTTGGTCACCTCCAGATAGAGACAGACCGGCGGACGCGTGGCGACATCCGTGCGCTCGCCCGCGACCGATTCATGATAGCGACGCGGATCGACGTGCGCCTTGGCGTCTGCTCCCCCGTCGGCAATGCTCATTGCGATACTCCCGGTTCGGCGGAACGCTGCATGCGAGATCTCCAGGCCATCACGCTCCAAGTCAGCAAGAGTCCTCCAAACAAAATTGATTTCGTCACCATTCTTGGAATGTAGAAATCCCAGTCAAGTTGCTCGGACAGCAACAGCGCCAGAATCGAAACGACCCAGATCGGAGGTGAGCCGCACACGGCAACGAACGGCATGATTACGAGAAAGTACCAGGGGTAGTTCGGCGACAACAACAGCAGCGTCAGCAGTAACAGCATGTTGATATCGTCCAGACTGGAGCCGATCGCGCGATCCGGATTACGGGCCACGGCAAACGCCTTGAACAGCAGGATCAGCGCCGCCGTCGCGACGTAGATGACAACATCGCCGTGATGCTCGCCGAATACCAGCCGCCACAGCGACAGCAGCCAGAGGTCATTGCCTGCACTGATGCCCTCTTCCATCAGGTAACCCTTGGTCAGGAATCCCAAGACGCCAGAGCCGACCGACAGATACGGAACATAACAAAGCGCCACGATGGCGATCACGACAATCGGCTGTTTGATATCCCAGGGACACCAGAACCCCGCCAGCACCGGCGCGATATAGGGTTTCACCAACATCGAGAACGCGATCACGGCCGCGCCGCGAAGCGCGCGCCCGCTCAGGGTGATCCACAGGCCGAGCATCATCAACGCAATCATCAGCGCGTCGACATGTCCGCTATTGGCGATTTCCCACAGCGGCAGCGGATGCCAGAGATAGGCGACCACGCGCGTCACCGGGCGGTTCAACCGCCGCAGCAACAGCATGATCACGGTAACAGTGACGGCTTCGCACCCAATCAGCGCCAGACGCATCACCGTCACGTTTTCACCGATCCGCGTGACAAGGAGGAAGAAGAATTGCGCCACCGGCGGATAGATCGTGACGGCGGTATCGGCGCGATTGATATGCGGGAAGATGGCGTCGTCGCGCAGAAACGCCAGTGCCTGATCGGCGGGGAAATAGCGATACGGATTGATACCGGCGGCTTGCACTCTGCCGTCCCAGACATAGCGGTAGATGTCGCTCGACAGCAGCGGGTCGAACGCCAATACATAGGCCCGCAGGAGAATAGCCAGGGCGAAGATGAGCCAAAGAGCGTATTTCTGTTGCGCGCGTTCGGCGACATAGGTGGCGGCGATGGTCAAACAGCCCGCCGGGATCGTGAGCGCCATGAAAGCGTTGTCGCCGAGATTTTCGAAGGCCGTCGGGGTCGCGAGTGTCAGGCCGACGATGACAACGCCGATGCCGGCGAGGGTATAAAGCGGCGCAATCCTGTGGGTCCCGCGCGCCAGTTGATCTGATTGCGTGGGAAAAGCGTCGGCCATCGGCTCACAGGCTTATCTGCGACCCGGCCTTGAGAAAGGCCCGGCTGGCCGGGGCCGCCCCGCCCGCACGAAAACGAGTTGAGTGGCCGGCCAATTCCTCCTGCAGCCAGCGCAAGGTCTCGATATCGTCGACATCGTACCATTCCGGAAGTAGCGTCGTGGCAAGACCGATCTCGGCGGCCCGCTCGCATGTAGCGCGGGCGACAGTGTCCGTGCCCCAGGCGATGCGCGCGAACAGCTCCTGATGCGGCTGCTTCAGCCCGATGAGATAGTAGCCGCCGTCGCTCGCCGGCCCCAACACCATCCGATCGCCAGGCGCGCGCAAGGCCTCTATCGCTTGCGTCAAGAGACGCGACGGCAAGGTCGGGCTGTCGCCATTGACGAGCAGCATGCAATCATGTCCGGCGTCGAGCAGCGCCCGCGTCGCGCCAATCAGGACATGCCCGAGGTCGTCGCCGGCCTGCAGCAACAATCCGAAGTCTGCAGGAAGCAACTGTCGCATGATGCTTTCCGTTCCCGCCGGCGCATAGACGCCATAGCCACGCCTGCCGAGCGCTTGCGGCACCGCCTCGATCGCCGCGGCGACATCGCGCAGAAAACAGGCAGACAGCTCCGACGCGCCAACTGCGCCGACCGCCTTCGCAAGCCGCGTCTTCGACAGGCCAGCCTGCGGCGCCTTGCAGACGATGCCGACCGCCGCGCGACCTGCGGCGATCGAAGTCAATTGCAGCGTGTCGTCAGCCTTGGCCGCCATGACGAACAAACCTTTCCATTGCCGGCTCATTGGTAGCGTTTGGTAAGAAAGCCGGCAAGCGCTGCCGACTTATCGTAGCTCAAACAACGGCTTCACGAGTGTCAAAAAATTTTGCAAGAGGTGTAACTAAACGGCCTTCGCGAACGTAGCTGATTTGGCCCGTCTGCGCAGCGGCTGCGATAACGGCTTGCCATGCCCGAAGCAGGTCGCGTAGCATAACGAGCGGAAACGAACCGCATGGGCAAGGTGTCGAGGATCGCCATGAATCACGAAACCGCCGTTTCAAATGCCAAGGACATCGCCGATCGAATCCTCGCGCCGGCTGCGCGACAGAACGACAAGGAAGCCCGATTTTCATCCGAGGCGATCGCAGCGCTAGGACCGGCGGGATTGCTCGGCATCATGCTGCCCACCGACGTTGGGGGAGCGGGCCTCGGACCAAAGACCCTCGCCGCAGTCGTCGCAACGTTCGCGGAAGCAGACGCGTCCGCCGCGATGGTTTACCTGATGCATGTATGCGCCACCGCGACCATCGCATCAGCCCGTCCCGATGCAGCGGTCGCGCAGACGCTGAAGGACATCGCGGCTGGAAAACATCTGACCACACTTGCGTTCAGCGAAGCCGGATCGCGCAGTCACTTCTGGGCGCCCATCTCGCGGGCGAAGCGCAACGCCGCCGGCGTGCATCTCTCGGCCAAGAAATCCTGGGTGACAAGCGCCGGCCACGCGCAGAGCTATGTCGTCTCGGCGCTATCTCCCGAAGGCACAAGTCCCACTGAGTCGACGCTTTATTTCGTCGCCCGCGACACGCCCGGCCTTTCGGTCGCGGGCCCGTGGGATGGCATGGGGATGCGCGCCAACGCGTCCGCGCCGATGACGCTGGAGGATTGCGCGATCGCGCCGGGCCTGCAGTTGACAGATGACGGCGGCGGCTTCAAAGCCATGCTGGAGATCGTGCTTCCGCTGTTCAACTTGGGAACATCGGCCGTCGCGCTCGGCCTCTGCCGGGCTGCTGTCGCGGGGACCGCGGGTCATCTGGGCAGCGCGCGCTTCGATCATCTCGGCCAGACCCTTGGCGAAAGCCTGCAGACACTTCGCGCGCAGCTTGCGACCATGCAGATCGACACCGACGGGCTTGCGGCGCGCGTTGACGATCTCGTCGATCACCTCGAACGACCCCGCCATACGACCATGCTGCGCGTGCTCGAGAGCAAGGCGGCGGCGGGCGAAGTCGCCATCTCCGTCACCTCGGCAGCGATGCGCGTGTGCGGCGGCGCCGCCTTTTCAAAACATCTGGCCATCGAGCGATTGTTCCGCGATGCGCATGCGGGCGCGGTGATGGCGCCGACCGGCGACGTACTTCGCGATTTCATTGGCAAGGCCATTCTGGGAATACCGTTGTTCTAGACGCGATACGCGAATTGATTGCATCATCGAAATCGAGCGTGACAGGTGAATCATGAGCCGGACAATCTGGGTGGGTGCCGTCGCCTATGATCCGAAAGTGGTCAGCATCTGGGAGGGCATGCGACGGTACTTCCACGAAGAAGCGCACCTGCCCGTCGAGGTAGTGCTGTTCCAGAGCTACGAGGCGCAGGTCGCCGCACTCCTCGCCGCACCGGGCGATGAGCTGCCACGCATCGACATCGGCTGGAATACGAACCTCGCCTATATCCAGTCTGACGTCTGGAGCGAGCGCCGCTGCCGGCCGATCGCGATGCGCGATACCGATCTCGGCTGGATGACCAAGATCGTCGCGGTCACCGGCGGTCCCGTCGCCGGCCTTGCCGATCTCAGAGGCCGCACCCTCGCGCTTGGCAGCCGCGACAGTGGCCATGCAGCCATTCTTCCCGTCTATTTCCTGCAGCGCGAAGGGATGGTTGAGGGCAAGGACTACCAATCGCTGCGCTTCAATAGCGACGTCGGCAAACATGGCGACACTGGCGCGAGCGAATCCGAAGTCGTCCGCGCGCTGCTCGACGGCCGCGCTAATGCCGGCGCCATCGGCAGCCCGTTCTGGAATGCCGTACGAACCGGACGGCTCGTGCCGGAAGGTGCGCTGACGGAGATATGGTCCTCACCGCCCTTCAATCACTGCATGTTCACGGCCCGCTTCGATCTCGATCCCGCACTCGAACAGCAATTTGCCAAGGCTCTGTTCGGGATGAGCTTTGACAATCCGGTCCATCGTCCCATGCTGGAGGCTGAAGGTTTGCGCGAATGGATCGCGCCGCAACTCGAGGCCTATGCGACATTGCGGGAAGCGTCCGCGCAGCAGGGCTTTCTGACGCGGACTGCGGCGTAGCTATCTCAAGCGCAATTGAATATCTTGGCCAATCTGTGCTGATGATCGAACTCGCGATCGACGGCACGGCGCACGGCGGCAAAAGATTCGGCGAGAGGAAAGATCTCGCGACTGACCAACAGATCGTTGTCCTCGGCTCCGACCGGATGCCAGAACACGCCGTCCGAGGTGATCGTCACCTCGGGCACCAGGTCAGCTCTTGCCAGGGCGATGCCTTCTGTCGCGACACCGCGCAGCGCGATGCGACGAATCACCCGGTTCTCCTCGCTGATTTGGTGGGTATCGAGGAAGGCACGAAATTCCTCGGCCTCCGTATCCGTTGATACTGTCGCCGCGAGCCGCACTCGAAATCCTTCATCGCGCGCTCTCTGAATCCCATTCCAGGTACGCGCCCATGTCCCCTTGCCGCGATGGCTTTCGTGGCGCTCTGGCGTCGGGCTGTCGAGGCTGATCTGAAAGGTGATGCGCTCGCGCGGCAACGCGCGCAGCGTCGCGAGCCGGCTTCCCGCAAACAGCATGCCATTGGTGAGGACGATGGTCGGCGCCGCCGCGGCACAGGCAAGCAGTATCTCGCCAATATCCGGCAGCATGAACGGTTCGCCGCCGGTCACAAAAATCTCTTTGACGCCGAACTCCGCCGCTTCGCTCGCGATCCGCCGTACCCGCTCGATGCCAAGCGCCCGCCGCTGCGCCTTGGGGGAAGAGCGCACGCAACAATAATCGCAGCTCAAATTGCAGTCGAAATTGGTGTATAGCCACAGCCGTGAGCCGACTGGCCGCTCTTCTTCAGCATCCTCAGGCGCTTCTCCGTGGCGCAGCACCCAGCGGGTGCGGCCCGCTTCGACCTCCGTGTCGATCAGACTGTTGCGGGTGAAGCGGCACCATACCTCAAGCTCGGGGCCGAGGTCCGGATCGCGGCTGGTCACGGCCACAAGCTCGCCCTTGCGGCTGCGACGTAGCAGACGGATCAAGTCCGGCAGGAGGCCGGAGGCAAATGTCTTCTCGCCGGCGTCGAGCTCGATGACGACGTTGGTTCCCATCCAGAAGACTATAAGTTCTGCCGCACGGAATCCAAGACTGTCCGGGATATTCAGAATTTGGCGTCAGGGCGGCTCGCACGGAACTCAGGAATTAGCCTACCTCGAGCTTGAGCCGCGCGCTTTCGCTCGACAATGACTGCGCTGCGACGAGCACCTAGTTTGATGCAGACCCGGTTTCGCTGGCGCCGCGTTGCGCGTCACCGATCCTGGCGGACACCTGCTGAGTGCCTTGCGCGGCCTGCTGAACATTACGAGAGATCTCCTGCGTGGCCGCCCCCTGCTGCTCGATCGCCGCCGCGATCACCGAGGCGATCTCGGGATTGCGACGCTATGAACGAACCAATCATACCTTCGCGGCCGACGATGGAAGTCTCCGTGATTTGCCTCCCGTCGGTGCGTGCGATGGGATGATCGTGGACTTCGGAAAATAGGCAAGTTCCATTTCCGACGAAGAGCTGTGAAGAACGTCACCGTGCTCGACCGTTATGCGGTTATGGTCTTCATATCGGGGCTTCAGCAGCTTGATTACCGCGGGCCCTAGCACGCGCAAAAGATGGTTTTCAGCGGCTAACGTAGCTCCCGCACAAGTTAGGCGGGAGCTTGAACTCTCTCTCTGTCACCGATGCCTGAGGCCGAAATCGGAGATAGACCACAGTAAGCGCAAAAGAAGCCAACAGCTAATTAATTGTGCACCGAAAGTCGGGTACCCGACAGTTCACCCCAAAATATTCCCTAAGCCCTTTGCAATCCAAACGTCCGATTCGGGTCAATCGCAGCAGGTCTTTTGCCGCCGATCCGGATGACAAGTCCGCTGCCCCCCAACCCGACCTGATTCCAATACCTGATCCGGCAGCGGCCTGCCTCTTGCGCAGGCTCCACTCCGGCGACCCAGAACTGCTTCTCGTCCGACAGAATGAGCCTTCATTCACTCTGCTGCTCGTCCAGAGCGGCGGCGTACCAAACATTATTAAATTCTTCTTCGACCGCCCAGCCGACGTTCCTCCCACGTGATCTAAGCTTGTCGAGACGCTCAAGATAGCTGGTGCGCTCGGCAGGAGGCAGGTTTGATACGATTTCGAGGGACCGTCCGTACATGCGGATCAAAGCAGCAAAGTAGCTTTCATCTTCCATGCTGCAGGATTCTAGAAAGCCGAATGCCTCCTCGCAATAAAATATCGACAGTTCCGCCATCCCGTCCGGGCGCCCAATGGCTTTTTTGTAATCCGCAATCGCTTTCTTGGCTTTTGAAACCGATATGGGTTGGCCCTTCATTAGGTCCGGGCAGATCCATCTAGAAATACTTGCTCTGAAGGGTTGGAGCTGATCATGACCCAAGCCCAAGCGGGTATGCAAGAATGCCCGGTTGTCTTTGCTCGCAGTGTAGAGGTCTTGCACGAGCCCCCGAAGGCCCGCGCGATCGAAGTCTAGGAGTGCGGCCCTAACGTCGCTCCAAGTTGGCGGGGCATTTTTGCTGCGGACCACGGCCATGAATCCTTCAAGGGTAGTTTTATGCGCGAGCTTCTCGGCCGGCTCAAGATACACGACTTCCGCAAAGGAGCAGATTCGTCGGATTAACGATGCCTCACCAGTGGCTCATGCTCTCATCGTCTATAACCGAGGAGCATAACCATGCTGGAAA
>Ga0210387_10000945_pt1 | contig 21389 bp, 37 predicted proteins | sample IncBWC7OmetaG_FD_160108 | JGI IMG/M metagenome (GOLD analysis project Ga0210387, IMG submission 160108) | Forest soil microbial communities from Barre Woods Harvard Forest LTER site, Petersham, Massachusetts, United States - Inc-BW-C-7-O ...
GTGAATTAGCTGGCGGTACCTGCGGTACAGTCTCTGCTTCTGGCGGTAGCGGTGGTGCGGCTTTGGTCCAGGGTGGATCGCCCGGATCTGTGGCTGGAGCAGCTGGTGGTAACGTAACTATTGCGGCTGGTAATGGTACAAGTACGGGTTCAGGCGGTAATGGTGGTACAATGACCATATCGTCGGGTACGGCTAACGGTGACAATACCGTAAGCAATACTGGCGGCTCTATGTCCATTTCTGTTGGCCATTCAATGGGTTCAGCTTCTGGTTCTCAGATCACTATGACTGCAGGTACTGGAGGCGTTGGAACAGGAACTGCTGGAGCTAATGGTGGTAATACCGTAATTAACGCCGGTAACGGCGGTATCGGCTCATCTACGGGCGGTAACGGCGGTGCCTTACAGTTTAATGCTGGAACTGGTGGTAATTCGGGCACTCCTGGAACTGGTGGTATAATCCAGTTCTTTACTGCTTCTACTACGTCTCTTATTGAGAAACTTCGCGTTTTGACTACTGGCGTTAACGTAATGAACGGTCCTTTAGGCATTATAACTGCCGGTAACGGACTTCAAATTGCCCATGGTAGTAACTGTAAGCTTGGAACTACTGCATTAACTGCAGGTTCAGCTACTGTTTCTAACACTGTTGTAACGGCTAACTCCTTGATTTTCTTGACTTCTCAAGCTGATGGTGGAACTCCTGGTTTTGTACGTGTAACGGCTAAAACGGCTGGTACTAGCTTTGTAATTACTAGCTCTAGTTCTACTGATACTAGCACGATTGCTTGGCTGATAGTGGAAGGTCTGTAATGGCTAATTTTTACGCTTTTTACCCTCCTAGGGGAGGCGGCGGTTCAGGTTCTGGAGTATCCAGCGTAAATGGAGCTACAGGTGCCGTAGACATATTAGCAGGTTCTGGGATCACGGTAACTACTGTAGGCGACGATATCACTATATCGAGTGCTGGCGGCGGTACGGGGATAATTGTTCAATTATTCACGCTTACCCCTCTTGACATAGCCAATGGATATGTTACACTTAGCAGTGCTCCGACGTCTCAAATGAGTACAATTTTGTTAGTTACGACAGGTCCGAATCAATTTTATGGTTCGGACTTTATTATAAATGATGGTGACCATTTATCGTGGGCTGGACTTGGTCTAGACGGCATCTTGGCATCAGGCGACACTTTAACAGTAAGTTATTTTTAATATCTAAAGGAGATATACAATGGCCCAAATTCAAACTAAGTTTATCGCTAATAACGCGGTAACAAATGCTAAGCTGGCACTTATTCCAGCCCATAGCTATATCGGTAATAATACCGGTTCGTCCGCTACAGCAGCTTATATCACTAACACTCAACTCACGGCTGATCTGAACTTGTTCACGTCCAGTCTGCAAGGTTTGGTTCCCGCTTCTGGTGGTGGAACTACTAACTTCCTGCGTGCTGATGGTACATTTGCTGCACCGCCTACTAGCAGTGGTACGGTAACTTCAGTCGCTTTGGCTGATGGTTCTACTACCCCTATATTCGCTATTAGCGGCAGCCCTGTAACTACTTCGGGCACCTTGACCATGACTCTTGAGAGTCAAACGGCTAATACCGTATTGGCAGGACCTGCTTCTGGCGGTGGTGCACAGCCTTCGTTTAGACTGTTGGTATCGGCTGATATCCCGAATAACGCTGCAAATACGACTGGAACGGCTTCAAACGTTACTGGTATCGTAGCTATTGCTAACGGCGGTACAGGTCAATCGACGGCTAATGCTGCCTTTGCTGCATTGTCGCCTATGACCACTGCTGGCGATTTGATCTATGAAAACGCTACCCCGGCACCTGCTCGCTTAGGTATTGGATCGGCTGGTCAAGTATTGACTGTCGTTTCTGGTCTCCCGGCTTGGGCTACTCCGGCTACTGCTGGCGTGTCTGTTGTTGGTACGTTTAACTCGCAAGCTTCTTCGGCTAACGGTCTGGTCATTTCTGGTGCAGATATCTATGCCCAGGCGCCCACTGCTTCTAACCCTGGTATGGTAAGCATTCCGGCTTCGGGTTCAGCACTTAGCTTGTCGACCGCAGCATTGTCTGTGGCTGTTGACGCTGCTACTATTGCTATTAACGGATCGAACCAATTGACTGGTTTGGCACCGACTGAGCAGAACATTACCTTGGCTTCTGGCGATATCACTAACCAATACGTGGACTTAGCTCACCCGGTTTATGGAACTTCGGCTTCTGCTAACTCGATTGCCCTGTCTGTTGTAGGCGGTCCTGAGCAGCAAAAAACTGTTGACTATACCGTTTCGCTGACTGGCGGTTCTGGTGGTGTTACCCGCGTATCATTCGCTGGTGATTTAGCTACTGGCGGTAACGCTGCACTTGTATCGGGAGATATTCTCATGATACAGTATAGCTACCTGCTCTAATCGTTAATTAAACCCTAACCGGATGGCGTCATGGCCATCCGATGTTTAAATATAGGATAATACCATGAGTAAAGTATCGAATAAGTTTCTGGCCCAGGTTCCGGCTGATACCCTAAAAGGTAACAACACGGGCTCTACTGCCAATGTAACCGATTTGACTGTATCGCAAGTACAGACTATGCTATCCATACCAACGAGTTCGTCTCCTTTATCGTTGGCTGCGGGTGGTACTGGCACTTCTGCGGCTTCAGCCAATGCAGCATTCGATGCTTTAAGCCCTATGACTACGGCCGGGGATATCATTTACGAAAATGCTACCCCAACAGCCGCTAGATTGGGTATAGGAACTACCGGACAGGTACTCACCGTATCTTCTGGACTTCCTGCGTGGGCTACTCCGACCAATACTGGGACGGTGACTAGTGTCGCTATGACTGTTCCTTCGTTCTTATCGGTATCTGGATCGCCTATTACTACTTCCGGTACTTTGGCCCTGACTCTATCTGGAACAGCTTTACCTGTAGCCAATGGTGGAACTGGCGATACTAGTTTTACCGCCTATGCCGTAATAACTGGTGGAACTACTTCTACGGGAGCGTTACAGAGTGTTTCTGGCGTTGGTACTTCTGGTCAAGTCCTGACTTCTAATGGTGCTTCTGCATTGCCGACATGGCAAACTGCTAGTGCCAGTGCTTCGCTTAGCTCTACTAGCTATTCGCAGATTACGGCTAGTACGCTTAACACTACTAGTCCGGGCGCTATTATGATCTATAAAACATTGCAATTCAATGATTTCTCGGGATCATATTCGACTACTACGGGTTTATTCACTGTGCCAAATACAGGTCGTTATCTCATATGCGTTCAAAGTCCTACCTTGACTAACTTCTCGGGTGGAGAAGAAGCATACGTAGCCATCCAGATTAATGGTTCTGGCATAGCTCAGCGTCTTAGCCCTAGGGTTTGGATACAGTCAAGTAGCACTACTGGTTCAATCGGTGGTTCTGGTGTAATTGCCTTAACTGCTGGTCAAACTGTAGGGTTTTTGTTGGCTACCGATAACCAGGATACTTTAACTGTATCTGATGGTTCATCTAACGTCGCTTACTTCAGCATAACACAAGTCCATTAAGAGGTTTAAATTACATGTATGCCAACTAACAATCGTGTAGACGAAAAACTAGATAAAATTCTTGAAAAAATCTCCAGCATTGATGTTACTTTGATTAAACAGCATGGAAGTTTAGCTGAGCACATACGTAGAACCGAAATATTGGAAGAAAAAATAAAGCCTATTGAGGTTCACATGACGGAACTCAAGGGTATCGTTAAGTTATTGAAACTAATAGGAATATTCGCAACTATAGTGGAAGTCCTCCACCTTTGGAAGTGGTAAATGGCACGATTTTTGCGTGATCTTTTTTCAGACCGTGGTGGAGTGTCGATGGTCCGGGTTATGTCGCTTATAGCGACGTTTATAGCTGGATATGTCGCCATTCGTGGTTTAGAAGAACATGCAGATTTGAATAGTCTTGCGATGCTTTGCGGAACGTTCTTAGGTGCAGCATTCGCTGGCAAGGTGTCTCAAAAAATGGTCGAAACGAAGATAACCGATAAAAGTATTAATCAGTCCGCAGAGGACATAAAGGAATAAAACATGTTTATTATTAACAATATCGAGAGTGCTAAAGAAATCTCGAATTTGGACACTTACCAGCATACGACTAAACTTGCTAGTTTGTACACTGTGTCGATCCAACTTAATGAGATCCCGCCTTCTGGTGTGTCGATTGTCATTAAGCAGAATGGTACGACAATGGCTACTAGTTTAGCTCCTTCGGCTGTTCAGTCGCATATTGAACTCTCGAAATTGCTTAATTGCGCTATCGGTGACGTTCTTCAGGTCGTTATTAGCTCATCCAGTCTTAGCGATACTGGCCCTAATGCCATTAAAGCATTGCTGAACATTCGCGTTGGTCAAGTCTAATACTTAGACACCTTAAAAATCACTGTTACTCCAAGGCGCTGTAGTCTCTCGTAAGACGCCTTGGTTAGTCTCCTGACTATGATTACTTTGGGTAGTTTCATGCTGCTGCTATCATCTGTATGCAAAGTATGACAGCCAATGCCACGCCCACGCCGATCCGTCCACCTAAGCAATATCCAGTGAGTACGATTAATGATTGAAAATATAAGGCGCCAGCATTGCGTTTAAAAAAGTGTTTCATACCAGACTCCCATTATTGATGTAAGCTGCCGTATCTACTGCAGTATCTTGGTTATAGTTCGTAAATACCTGCTCGCCAGCATAAATAGTCTTTAAAGCTGTAAAAACCATCATTTTTCGACCTGCATAGTCCTCCAGTTTATAGGAGGCGTTGGCATCATCAGAATGGTTAAAAATCTCGCCCAAACCCAATACTAAGCAGTCCTGAGCCGTCTCCTTATTGTATACGAATGTATAATATTGCAGTTCGGTCTGATTAACTAGCTTTGTATCTTCAGGAGACAAGGGCAATACCTCACAGATGGCTATTACGTCACCTGCATGCATATGCTGTAGAGCCATTACGCCGCGTCCCATGCCTTCGTACATTGAAACTGCTATCTTGTTCACAATTGTGCTCCTTTAAAGAGTTCGGTCATATATTCTTGTCGGTTGTTCTGGTAAAAAATGTAGTCTTGGGCATTATAATAATAGACGCCAGCCGAATAATACATGATCGAATTTGGTACGCCATCCGGCTGCGTATCATTACGATGCACGCGGCCTAATACGCAATGGCCTAATTCGTGGAATAACAGGGCTTCTTTACCTTGGTCATTAACTGAATTCCAATAGATAGGGGATATATCGATTATGGGCGTGCCATTGGTAAACGTGGTGCAGCGGCCATCTTCGCTAGAATTAGGCAAGGATGGGTTAAATTCAATGATTAAATCGGTTATTTGGATGCAATGGCCCTGCTGGCAGCTTGCCTCCTGGAAGGCACTTACCTGCGTCTCAAAGCCAGTTATTTGCAACTGTGCTCCATGGTGAGGAGCACACGACGTAATCGTCATGGCGATAAAGACAAAAAATGAGAAGAACATTTGCTTATCCATATTAACCTCTATACTCCTTATCGGCAGTACTGCATAGAACTTTAGTCTTCATCTTCATCTAAATAATAAACATTGTCATTATTTGACTCATAATAAGCCATTTCAGAGTCAATGGCGCGTGCCTCTTGGTTCCAGGCATTAGAAATGGTCTCTTGGATTAAATCTTTAATGTAATCACGTACATAGGAGTTACAGTCAACTTCAGCATCAAAGTTCTTGGCTATGCAGAAGTCAATCATGACTAGAGGGAAGTTGCCGTCCCATTGCACGGTATATTCGCCATAAACGTCAACAAGATCATCATCCCGGACGTTTAACTGCTCAAATAATGGCCTAGATAGCTCATATGAGCCTAAAAGACCGCTAAAGGTACTACCTTTGATTGTAAATTCGTATAAGTCCACAAGTCCTCCGTTAATTAGTATATCGGAGGTATGCGGTAAAACTAAAGATAATTATTGATCGGGGTAAAGATTTTTGATTTCTTCTTGTTGACGGCGTGCCTTCATACGGTCGAGCTGCCGGATAATAGCTCCATAGCATGCCTGATAGCCCATTGCCCATCCTAGTACATAGGCTACTACGCCTGTCGCAATATAATACATCATTGCTTTGGCTCAGTCGGAAGGTTAATGATAGGTGCTACAAGGGCGTTATCGCCATCTACAGCACTATTTACAGCGATTACAGTGCCATCAGGGAGCATGACTGGACCACCGGACATACCAGGGATGATCTGGCCATATACCGACCACTCAAAGTCACGAAAACCCAAGAAGATCAACCGTTTACAGTACAAATCGGCGCCCATCGGATACCCACAAGAAATGAGGTAAGGAGCAGCTTTAACCAGATCGAACAAAGCATAGGGATCAGTAACAAATGGGACTTTAGGGAATCGGGTTAAATTACCCGTAAATGCTCCGGTATCCATTTGACGGCTGGCATTCATCGGTTTAACGAAGATGCCCGTAGGCTCATTGTCACGTCGGCGTACTTCAACCTTAAAGCCGGGTTCAAAGATATTGCCAACAGCGGCTACCACGCAATGACCGGCCGTAATGACCGTGGTATCAGTAACAACCACGCCAGAGCAGAAGGTGTCACCGTTCTTAACCAAGCGGACGGCTATATCCTTATTAACATCGGCCGATACTTCAGCCTGGACAAAGGCCTGTTCCAAAGCCGCTTTTTCATTGGCTCTACGGACTGTAAACATGGCTGCCAAGATGAACAGAATTGATAGAAGAATTGCTACTTTATTCATTTTATACCTTAGATTACGGTTAGAGTGAATTGGTTATTATCAGCTTGCAAAGTCATAAATTTCTCGAACGCCAGCTTACTGCTGGTAATACTCGCGTCCCGTCCTGCAATCGCAGTTCCGAGCAGGATACAGCCATCAGAGTCATGATTGTAATTACCAACATGAAATAGTATTCCCGAATGACCTGGAACATTAGTAACCTCAAATGCTTCAAAGGGGGTAGGAGTATGGTCTAAACTATGAAGGCCCTTAACGCAGGTATAATTGCCATTTGGCAACTTAGGAGCATAGGAACCATCAGGTTGTAGATAGGCATGTTCTAGAGTTGCAAATAAGCAGGGGTTATCCACACTAGTTAGAATCCCGAAAATGCCGTTTTCTGTGAAATCAGTCCTATTTAAGGTTAGATTCATTGTAATATCCAAATGGCTAAATTAGTTAACATTTCAACCCAAAGCGGTGCAGTCTTAATAAGCAGCCCAATAAGGCCTAAAATGGCTACGTAAGCTATAATCATCTCAGTTTCATCGCTCATAAATCTAGTTTTACCACTAAAGTACGGTAATTGTCAACTAATATCTTCTTCTGGGCATTAAAATGCCGCAATAAGAATTTATGGCTGGTATCTTTAAAAATTATGACTTTGGCTGATGATTTGCCATTATAGGTTCTAACAGCCCTACCGATCTGCTGCATAAATTGACTTTTAGCCTTACCGGGACTAACCACGACGACATATTCGCAAGGCTTCGTGTCAACACCTTCTCCGATTACTCCGGTGGTTCCTATAAGGGTTTTAATCTTACCGGCATTAAAGGCTTCAATAAAGGCCCTAGATTCAGTGTCTTGACCATTAACAAACGGGAAGCCAGTGAGTTCTGATAGGATCTCCCCATGCTTAATCTCTTTAACTAGGCATAAGGTGGACTTACCCTCAGCATTAAGCCTAGCCAATAATATGCCTACTTGCTGGTTCCTATATTCATTATTGACTACTAGCTGGCTGTAGACTTGGCTATAGGTATAGGAATCGGTATGCTGTTTAGGAACGTCCACATAGTAACCTTCTACCGGAACAATAGCACCTAGGTCTACGGCATCCATATGGTCGAGTTCGAATATACAGTCGCCAGCTATTGACTCAAAAAGAAGCGTTTCTTCTTTATCATTCCTATAGGGAGTAGCCGTTGTAAAGCAGCGGTAATAAATATCATTCCAGGCCGTTTTATTAAGCTTCTGATAGGTCTCGGAGGCTGTATGATGGGCTTCATCAATAATCAATAAATCGAAATTCTTATGATTTTTCAATGATTTAGAATCGATGTTTTCTACAATGATTGAATCACCGATGCGCATCAAACTAGACAATGTTTCTGTTAATTGTCGCTTTAGTTCCAAATTCGGTACAATAACCAAGGTTCGAACATTCATGGCGCCTATAATGCCAGCTATCATCAGAGATTTGCCGGTGCCAGTAGCACTGCTAATAATGCCACGTTCTTCGCGTTTAAATGCCTCTATGGCGTCGATTTGGTAATGGCGTAAGGTAATGCCGCCTGGAACAAAGGAAGGCTTTATAGCTGGCTTTATGCGCAAGTCCTTAACTTCAAACTTTAGATTACTCCACAATAGATGCTCCAGTAAGCGGCTAATCAGTCCAGTGGGGAATTCGCCTCTTTTTGAGACTAAAGACTTCTTCCTAGGACCAAACCTTGAGAAACGGGCTGAACTACCCCCAACGGTATAGCTTAAAAAGGCCTTAATCTGGACTTCTTGAGCCTTACTTAAACCCCGTATAGTTGAGTAGCTATTGCCGATCTCAATCGTTATCATTTTTATACATCGCTGCGATAGCTTCTAACTCATCTGCTGTTGAACCGGGTAAAAGTACTTCATTCTGCAGGTCAAAGGGAATATCATCTTCTAGACTATCGAACAATAGGGCGCCCTGCGTACGGGTAAGGACGCAATACTTGTCAGTGCCGTGACTTATTCCATAAAGTGTATCTTTTACCTTCATTGGATCACACAATTAGGTAAAATTGTTAGGGTACAGCTGGCGTTGATGCCATCAGAAGTATAGGTTCCAGGAGTCAACAGTGAAAGGAACCCATCGTTAGCCGAATAAACGCCGTAAAGCTGGTTATCAATGCAAAGTGCTACCTCAGGGAAGGAAGATGGGTAAGTAGGCGTAAAACCTGGGCATAATTGAATTATGTTGACCACAGTGCCATTAGTTCCAGGACTTCCAGAAGGTCCTTGTGGCCCTACTGCTCCTGTATCCCCATTGCAGATAATCGTGATGTTGTTATTGATTGTTACCTCAGTACCTCCAAATGGACAATCGTTGTAGCTAGCTGGCTGAGTCGTTACTACCGGCGTTACTCCTGCTACCCCTTGGATACCTTGTACGCCCTGGGGACCACGTACGCAAGCTGTAAAGGCTATTAGGATGGCTACTAGAGCTAAAAGCATAAAAACTCCTATCATGTAAAGTTCGTCATAGGTCAACTTATGTCTACGGTGCATAAACCCTCCTAAATCAGCCTATAGGCCCTTAGCCCTAAAGTCAATAAAAATATTATAATAAAGTTCTTGACAAAGCCCTAAAACTTTGTTAAAATGAGCATAGTCGTTAAGCCAAATGCTGTATTGCCCTAATAGGAGACACCACGAGGGTTTAGGGGATAGGATCTTAGCTCTAGCCGTTTAGGCATTCAGACCTTCCACCTTAAGTAGAATACCATCTATATTATATAATTACAATATAAATCTTTAGGCCTTTAGTAAAATTTATTTCTTGACTCCTATACTTTCTTTGGTATTCTAGTCATATGAAATATACGGCTATGTACTTTTTAAAGAAGTTTGATGCTATTCCAGAAGATCAATGGATTACTGGCGAATTCGTCGATGACCTTGACCGCAAGTGCGTCTTGGGACACTGCGGCTGTAGATCATTCTGGGTTTGGTCTAAGCACACGCCGTACCCTAAAGAGGCTGAAGCACTCCAGGGCTTACTAGTAGATGCTCGCCTTGTAACTGGTATTGTAGCTATAAATGACGGCCAGTGTGATAGCGGTCTAAGCGATAGTGATAGCATAGATCCGATGGATCTCGGCTCTTCTCCCAAAGAACGTGTCATGAATCTCTTGTTTCTAGTTAACGCTGGAGTTAAATTCTAATGTGTATACTTTGCATAGAAATAGCCAAAGGTAAAATGACTGTAGCCGAAGCTGGCAGGGCTTTAGATGAAATGATTATTCCTGAGGAGCATGAGGATGAAGTCCACCAGCTTATAGCCGATACGTACACAGATCAGGAGTTATTCGAGTATTATTTAGGTAGTGATTTAGCCGTATGGCCACATGATGCAATCGATTATGGGGATATATTCTACAGGAGTTCTACCGATGTATGAAGATATTAAGACCGCTATTATCGTATTGGGATATTTGTTCTTATTTGTAGCGTTAACTGGCCTATTGGCCCATCTAACCCAATGAGTGTATTCTGGGAAGATGGCGATATGGAGGAGTTAGATTAATGAAGATTTATTATAATAAATTCAATGATACTTTGTACATGATTGGTCATGCATTAGTTCCTGAATACTACAGCTGTGCTGAAGGTTGGAAGTATTCTGTGGCGTTTTACGACTGGCTTCTTGATGGGGAGCTAGAACTTATTTATGATAGTGAGACGAAATGAAACTCATGATTGTGATCTTTTTCTTTATTATAGCAATTATTTACTTTGGGCTTACTTCTTACTTGCAGCAGCGACATAATTCATGTATTCTATTAGGGAGGAGTCAAGGCCATGTCTGTACTGAAAAAGAGTAAATTTCGCACTATTTACATCATGGGCGAGATTAATGAGCAGTCCTTTGCACAGTTCCATGCTGATTGTCAAGCAGCTTTGGATAACCAGTTAGGTCTTAACCTTGTTATCCATTCTGAAGGCGGTTTGTCTCTCACAGCACTTGCTTATTATGATCTGATTAAATCTTACCCCTTCCGTACTCGTTGTATGGTCCATGGCCATGCTCAATCAGCTGCTACCCTCATCTTTGCTGCCTGTAGGGAACGTTTTATGGGTAAGTCTGCTTGGCTTATGTTTCATGAAGATCAGCATGGGGATCTTCCAGATATGTCCACTACCGGTATTGAAGTACTAGCCGCTAGGGCACGTAGATTTGAGCAGCAATGGCTTCAGCTTATGCATGAGTCGACCGGTATGAGTATGGCAATGCTTGATAGCCTCCACACTCGGGAGACTTGGCTTAATTATGAACAGTGCTCGGCTCTAGGCCTTTTATCGGAGACTAAAGTATGACAATCCCTCAATTATCTCAAAAAACCCAGTTAATCGTACTGAGTGTTTCATGCTTAATCTGCTTTGCTTGCGGAAGATTCTTTGCTGGTAAAGCCGAAGTCAAGACCGAGCAGCAGATTACCGAGAACAAAACTGTTGACCAGGATAAGGATACCCATACCCATACAGTTACGGTAACTACCAAAGCTAAAGATGGTACTACTAAGATCACCCAAACCCAGGATAGTGACACCATAGATATTAAGGATATTACCTCTAAAGTCCAGGAAGATACTAAGACCGATACCATACCACCTAAAACCAACCTGACTAACGTGTCGGCTTTGGTCGGTAATAACTTCTCAAACGTCTTTGCACCAGTTTACGGAGTGTCAGTTACCCATCAGATTTTAGGTCCTTTTACCGTGGGCGCGTACGGTTTAAACAATGGAATAGTAGGAGTGTCAATTGGCGTCAACTTTTAAATTCAAATACGGCACAATGGTAACTGTTATCAAACCCGGCTTCTATGAAGGCGTTGTTGGCATGGTAATTCGCTATGACGAAGCCCAACCTAACTATTATGAAGTTGAATTAGGCGCTGGACATATGATTTGGCTTGATGAAACTGATTTGGAGCTACTGTGAGAAACTTTAGTCAATTAGAAGCTAAGATTGAAGCATCTTATACTGAGGGAACTTCTACTGAACAAGCTGAACTGCTTGCAGCTGAATTTCTTCATGCTCAACTCCACGTGTCTGATCTGCTTAAGTCTGCTAGTCTTGATGCTAGTATGCGTAAGTCAGGTCTTAAGGCCATCCGGGCAGCCGTGTACCTAGAAGCTGCCAAGGCTTCAGATAAGAAGCCGTCCGATGTAATGCTTGCAGCAATGGTCGATTCACATGAAATCGTCCAACAGGAGCAGGAAGCCTATGATAAAGCCATCGCAGAATCTGAGTATTTAGAGCGTTATTACAATATATTCCAGAATGCTCATATCTATTATCGTGGAATAGCCAAGGGGAGTTTTGGATCATGAAACACTTTGGAGCACGGGAAGCCACACAATACACACTTAAGGGCATACTGAAACGGATTAAGGATGATGCTAGTCGGGGCGGTACATACATACATCTGAGTGAAATTACTGAGAGTATTAGAGCTAACTTATTGGAACTAGGTTTTCATGTAACAAGTGTACACACATCCGAAGGTTTGTTATTTAAGACTGAGTATACATATCATATCGTACGTTGGGGATAATAATGGCTAAATTTGATATTTCTGGCATTGTAGCCGATGTACAGAAGCTTTATAATAAAAAAGACAGTATGTCCAATGTAAGTATCGGGGATGGCTTAAAGTCTATGACTGAGGGTGATTTTATCACTATGCCAGAATGGTGGAAGCTAGCGACTAATACCCCCGGATTGCCCTACGGCGCCATGGTCATGATTGCTGGAGATTCTGACTCTGGCAAGTCCTCCTGCGCTATTACAGCTATGAAGGCAGCCCAAGAACAAGGTGCGGCTGTTATCTATGTAGAAACTGAGGGTAAAACCACTACTCAAGACCTAATAAATTGGGGAGTAGATCCAAGCCAAATCATGCTTGTTAAGAGTTCAGTAGCCGAAGAAGCATTTGATAGTCTCTTTAAGCTTTGGGATGGCTTTGCTAAGAAGTACCCAGATGCAAAGCTTTTAGTGATCTTTGATTCTATCGGTAACGTAGTCTCTAAACATGACCTTGAAATGGATATGACTACCACTAACCAGAAGCCGGGTGGTAAGGGTAAAACCAACCGTCAAGGCATTAACTCACTTATTGCCAGAAGCCGCAAAGGTAATGCCGCTACATTGGTTATAAATTACACCTATGACAACATGGGTAGTCCTGGTAAGACGAATGCTGGCGGTAAAGCCCTAAATCTGTTCTCATCTCTCACCTATCAAACCTCCCGCAAAGGCTGGTTAGAAAAAACAGTTAAAGGCCAGAAGGTCCGCACCGGAGCTAAAGTCCAATGGAAGCTGTATAAAAACCATATCGATAAGTCGAATCCAGGCCCTAAGCTAGTTGAACTTGATATCACTGCCGATGGTATTGAAGTAGCTGGATTAGCCAATGAGTAAGCCAATAGCTGTTCTAATTTCAGATATTCACTATAGTTTACAGACACTTGAGTTAGCTGACAAATCGCTTAGGATGGCTATTGATAAGGCCAATGAATTGCATATACCATTAGTAGTAGCTGGTGATTTACATGATACTAAAGCCAATCTACGTGGCGAGTGTGTAAATGCTATGCTTAAGACGTTTAGATTGTCGCAAGTGCCGACGTTTGTATTAGTAGGTAACCACGATAAAATTCATGAAAAATCTAATGAGCATTCACTTAACTTCTTAAGGGATCATGTAACTATTGTAGACCAGGCCTTCTCACCGGGCGTTCTACCAGAAGTACACTTCATTCCATATCAATCAACAGTAGCAGATTTTACTTGGGAGCTAGCTCGTCTTAAAACTAATAAAATAATCATATGCCATCAGGGAGTTACAGGTTCCGTAGGCGGCCATTATATACAAGATCCAAGTGCTGCTAATAAACACGAAGTTGGTAGTTTCAGATTCATCAGCGGTCATTATCATAGCCGACAGGATATAGACCTTCCATTTGATGGTAAGTGGTCTTATATTGGTAATCCGTATACATTGACCTTTGGAGAAGCTAATGATCCAGAAAAAGGGTTTCAAATTCTAAACGAAGATGGCTCATTGACCTTTGTTCCAACTAACCTCAGGAAGCATATAGTTATTGATGTACATCTATCAGATTCGGACGAATTAGTAGTGCATAATGGATATTATGAAGTTAGCGCACAAGATATAGTTCAAGTTAGACTTAAAGGTTCTAAGTCACAGTTACCACGTATCAATAAATTCAAAGTCGGCCAAATACTTGGATTACAGGACTTTAAACTTGACTTAATACCAAATGACGATAAACTAGAGACTGAAGGCCTAAAAAATCTGTCCCAAGTTGAGATTTTAGATGGCTTAATCGATAAGTTACCAGAACACGCCGCTAAGGATGCTCTAAAGGTATTATGGAGGAGTTTAAATGAAGCTGCTAAAGGCAATGGTAACTAACTTCGGAAGTTATAAGCATCTTGAATTTGACTTTAATAGCAATGGTTTAACTCTCATTAGCGGTCCCACCGGTTCCGGCAAATCAACTCTATGCGATATAGTTCCCTGGATCTTATTCGGCCGTACCTCTAAAGGTGGTGCTGTAGATGAGGTACGTTCCTGGGACGCAGAAGAAGCTACCACTGGAACCCTAACGCTACACGGTATTAGCATTACCAGAAGCCGCAAGCCCAATGATCTAACCATCGACGGTAGGCGCGGTAAGGACTTAAACGATACCCAGAAGATGATAAATGATGTAATAGGCATGGATTATGACTTGTACTTGGCTGGTGCCTATATGCATGAATTCAGCCAAACCGCGCAATTCTTCACTACCACAGCTAAGAACCGTAGAATATTGACTGAACAGCTGGTGGACCTATCATTAGCTAAGAACGTGTCTCTGGCGGCCAGGGATAACCATAAACTACTTCTAGGCAGTCGCAGTCGAATAGAAGCTGGCATTATGAAACTCAATGCTCAACTTGATACAATGGAAGAAATATACAGAGACAATGATGATAAAATCAAAGCATGGCGTAAGGGCATAAACGACGATGTGCGCGAAGCTATTAAGATGTTTAGAGTTTCTAAAGCCAATAATGAACGTAAAACCACACTGTTAAATGCCGATATTACAGCCATAGATACTCACCTAGCCGATGTAAAGAGTGAGAAATGCCCAACCTGCGGCCATGAGACTAGCGATCATGATAATATAGGTCAATTACGTCAATCAAAGCTGGTGGAACTCAGCTACTGCATGAAGGGCATAGCCAAAGACCATGCAAATCTGTTTAAATCAATAAAGCTGTTAAGAACTCAAGTGAATCCGTTTAAACGGGATATCGACCTTGGTAAGATTAATCAGTTGAAATCTAATATAGATGCTTTAAAAGATTCTAAATTTGCTACCGATGTACGCCTAGCCGATGTAGAACAGATTCAGGACTTAATACCTATATTCAGAAATGTTTTAATAACTGATACTATCTCATTCCTAGAACACAAAACCAATAACCTGATTTCTCAGCATTTCGATGGCGAGTTCTCAATTAGTCTTAAAGTAGAAGAAGATGATAAGCTAGAAGTCGAAATACGCAATGGGGAGTATCTTTGCGCATACACTCAATTATCCAAGGGCCAGCGCCAGATACTGAAACTTAGCTTCTGCGTGGCTGTAATGGAGTGCATTCAGAATCACCATGGCATCCAGCTAGATACTTTGTTCTTCGATGAAGCACTTGATGGTATGGATGATCTATTTAAGACCAAAGCATTCAACCTCCTTGAGAAGTTAGCTCTAAACCACGACAATGTATTCGTGGTGGAGCATAATGAGAACTTAAAATTACTATTCAATAGCCGTATTGACGTAAAACTAACTAGTACCGGTAGTCAAGTGGACTTTACCTAATTATGCCAAAGTTAAACAAACTTTACTCACGTAAGCAAATTGATCTGATTAGGAATGATCTAATAAACCAGCATGGCGACCAGTGTTCTATATGTAAACGCCCTAGATCAGACTTTAAGAACCGTTTATCAGTAGATCACAATCACCGCACCGGCCGCGTTAGAGGCTTGGTATGCTTTTATTGCAATAAATTTAAGATCGGTAGGCATTCAATTGAGACTGCTCAAGAAGTACTTGACTATCTTCTCAAATACGATATACCCTTTACTAAGGAGATAAAATGAGTAAAAAAGTGTATAGTAAGATTCTTGTGATTCCTGATGCACACGCTCCTTGGGTTAACTGGCCAGCGTTAGAGGCTGCTCATAGATGGTCTAAGATCCATAAGCCAGATTTAGTCGTATGCTTGGGTGATCTCACAGATCAGAAGATTTGGAGTCGCTGGCCTAAAGACACCGATGATGCCAGCCCTTCCGACGAGTTTCTGGCAGCTGAGAAATGCCTCAAAAAACTACATAAAATGTTCCCTAAAATGACCATTATTCGCGGTAACCATGATGTACGGATCATCGCTAGGGCCATCGAAGCTGGCATCCCTGCCCAGATGTTTAAGGATGTAGACCAAGTATTTAATTATAAGGGCTGGACTTGGGTACCTCAGAATGAGAAGCTTATCATTCAGACACAACGTGGACCAATCTTATTCGTACATGGCGACGAACAAGGCGGCACACCAGCCCAGAAGTCTCGTATATTGGGTATGAGTTTAATTCAGGGCCATACACATAAAGCTTCTATTACGTATACCTCAGTCCTTAAAGGCACTATATTCGGTGCTGAAATGGGCTGTATTATGGACGTTGGTTCTAAAGCCGCTAAATATGCAGCAGCCAATCCGGTTGGCTCATCTATTGGCTTTGGTATCGTCAAATACGGTATACCGTACTTCGTGGACTTTCGTCCCGGAATGAAGGTCTAAAACGAGACGGACTTGAGTTTTTAGCCGAAGTGACCGATAATAGTAGTATGAACACACTAATGCTACTTTTTATGATGGCTTCGGCTCAAAACAACCTTCCCCAAGGTCTGTTAAGCAGTCTCTGCTATATTGAATCGGGCCATAATGTAAAGGCCTTCCACCGTCACGACGGCAAGGGCAATTCTGTTGGTATTTGCCAAATCAAATTGGCTACTGCTAAAATGCTTGGTTTTAAGGGCACTGAAAAGCAGCTTATGGAACCACAAAATAATATTGAATATGCAGCAAAATACCTTGCAAAGCAAATCGAACGCTACCATAATATCAACAGAGGCGTTATTGCATACAATATGGGTAATGCTAAAAACTTGACTACTAGTCAATACCAAGTTAAAGTATTTAAACACTGGAAGGGTAAAAATGTGCAAAGTAAAAGACGGTATGTCTGCTCAAATTGATGATTTAGTCAATGAGCATTACGGAGTAGCCCATATGGCCCAAGCCATGAATGCAGCAGCCAATAATAACCAAGGCAATGGCAGCTACAGATCAGGTCCGGGCGGCTTGATTTATGAAGCATCAAAGTCACAGTTCACGCATAATAATACCGGAGCACAAAGTACGATTAAGATTCAGAATGGCGTTATTACTGATATCACTACCGGTCCTATAGAACAGCCTACCACTAAGACCAATGAAGGTATTAAGCACGATAATGAAAAACCAGACCTTAGTCTCCTTCCCAGGGAATTCCTGGATGAAGTAGCTAAGGCCATGATGTATGGGGAGAAGAAGTATGGTCGTTACAATTATACTGGCGGTATGGCTTGGCATCGTATTATTGCCGCTTGTCTGCGTCACGTTACTGCATTTGCTTCAGGAGAGGATACTGACAGGGAATCAGGCGTATCTCATTTGGGCCACGCTGGTGCTTGCGTCCTTATGCTTACTGTATATTACAAGCGTAATTTAGGAACAGATACTAGGGAGAAAAAATGAGACAGATTAAGAATAATCGCACTATCTTCTGCGATGTGGACGGCACTTTGGTAGTCCATACCAATGATATCGCCCAGGACTATATTGCCGTACCGGATTGCGTCAATTTGGGTAAGTATGTTAAAGTTATTCCACATTGGAACAATATACGTATTCTTAAAGAAGAACACGTACGTGGCGCCTTCGTAGTAGTCTGGTCTAAGGGCGGCAATCAATGGGCTGCTGATGTGATTGTGACACTCGGCCTAGAATCATATGTCGATATTATCATGGATAAACCCACAGCTTATATCGATGATTTGCCAATAGAAGTATGGTGCCCAGATAGAATATTTATTCCTATTGACAGTGCGTATAAAATCATAGAAGATAATCAAGGAGGTTCCAATGAATGACGGAGAAAAAATGCTGATGCGCTACGCGACGGCTGCTACTAACCTTGCCGATGCTATGCGCGATGATCTGCACCACAACGACGGTGTTTATAGTGAACGGACGCTGCTGGCCTATAATGCATTTGTGATTGAATCAAATGCAATGAAGGCCTTTACTGATGGTTTAGAAGACGAATTTATTAAGTATAATAACTAAGGAGTTATAAAATGGCCTATAAAGAAGTATCGGATCTATCTGCAGATACCACCATTAGCTTGGGTGGTTCGAACCGTAAGACTGGTAAAGCTAACCCTACCAGCATTGAAGGTTACTATTTGGGTAGCCGCCAAGTAGAAGATAAGAAGAAGAAGTCTGGTCTGTCATATATCTATATCTTCCAAACTGCCAAGGGCAATGTTGGAGTATGGGGTAAGACTGATATGGACCGTAAGATGCAAGCTGTAACGCCCGGCCACATGGTTAAGGTATCATTTGATAAAATGGTTCCGACACCTAATGGCGAAATGTACAAGTACAAAGTCCAGTTCGATGAGACTAATACGATTGAAGTCGTAGGTGGTAATGAGACTTTGGAAGCTGCGGCTGAGCAGGACGAAGCCGAGCGCACATTTGATTCTGAACAGACTGAAGAAGCCGAAGAAAGTGATGACGATGTAATGGCCCGTTTGGCAGCAGAAGCCGCCGACCGTAAAGCCCGTACACAAGCCATCCTTGCTAAAGCTAAAGCCGCTAAGAACCAGTAATTAACCGCCTAACCGGGAGGGTACCATGCTATGTCGTTTGATATTACCCTCCTGGGCTAGGGAAGCTGATCCAGGACTTAAACCAGTACTAGAAGGCGAATTTACAAATGATGAAATCATTGATTACAATACTCAAGGTTACAACGTGTACTACTTGCCTAATCATCCTAGCACCTATCAACATGGCGTTATTGTCGATGGTAGTCATATTGACCGGTTTAACTGGGTTTTTGTTGATTGTGACCTTAAAGATAAGAAATACACTTCTAAGGAACACTTCATCGAAACAATTGGACTTTCTGAAATAGCTCCTACCAAGATAGTCGATTCTGGCCATGGCGTCCATGTATACTGGAAGGTATCTGATCTTACAGCCCAGACCTATCTCAGACTTCAATATCGTTTAATGCGTTTATTTAAGACCGATGATTCTATTGCTACTTTATTCCAGTTAATGAGACTTCCAGGAACAGTAAATACCAAGAATTGGGATAATTTAGTCCTCTGTGAGACTTTGCTAGAAGATGATATTACTTATACCTCAGAACAGCTAGATAAACTCCTGCCCAATATTACCCAAGAAGATGAGCAGCGGTGCGTAATGCATTATAATAGGACCTTTCATATAAACGAAGTTCAAATCGAAATAGATGATACCCTACCAGCCAAATTTGGCCAGCTAATTCAGGATAACAAGGAAGCTAAGGAATTATTCGCTGGCAATGTAGAAGATCGATCCAAGGGCGACTTTAGACTAGGCCATTTAATGTATGCAAATGGCTTCTCACGCGAAGAAGCTATGTCGGTCTTGGTTAACAGTGCCAAGGCCAGCCAAAGGGCTACACACCACCGCGCAAGCTACGCGCAGGGCATTGTAGACAAGATATGGACCTTTGAGCTAGGTACAGAGAAACAAAAAGCTGATACATCGCCTACGGTACGCTATATTCTTCAGAAAGGCGATAGCGCTCTAAAAGGTACTAGATTCCCTTGTAATAGACTTATTGACGATACAGTCCATGGGTTCCGTTTAGGACAGGTTATAGGCATTATAGGAGGTTCTGGTGTCGGTAAAACTACGCTTACTCTTAACACGTTTATTTGGTTCGCTGAGAACAATCCGGACTACCATCATTTCTTCTTCAGTTTGGAACAACCTGCGGGAGAAATTGCAGCACGTATCCAAACTATATGCAATGGTAACGAATCACTTTATGACAAAATACACGTGGTATCTAACTATGCCGATTCTGGCGATTTCATTAACTTTTCTATTGACGATATTGAGAAGCATTTACTTGATTGGCAGGAACAAACTGGTAAAAAAGTTGGTGCTTGCGTCATTGACCATATCGGAGTGCTATCGAAGTCTGACAAAAACGGAGAAAACGAAGGACTAATAGGTATTTGCCGTCGTATGAAGGCTATAGCCGTTAAGGTTGACATGATGCTTATTATGCTATCTCAGGCACCTAGAGAGAAGGCAGGGATAGGAGACCTTGAACTAAACAAAGATGCGGCCTTCGGAACAGTATTTTTTGAGTCATTCGTCGATTATTGCCTATGTCTATGGCAGCCCTTAAAACGAATGTACGCTGAAGGAGCACCGACCATCATGGCTCTTAAGTTCGCTAAAATTCGGCATAAGAAGCAAGGTCAAGACCGTATCCAGGAAGATGTACGATACCAGCTATTTTTTGATCCAAAGACTGAGATTTTACGTGAAACGACTCAAGATGAGGAAGTTTCAGCTAAGTTTTATTTAAATAAAGCAACTAATGCTAGAAAGTTGGACCGTAAGACTGATATACTCCCCTATGAATCTAGGCACGTATTTCAGGAGGGTTCTGATGAAGTCAAATCTAATCATCATTGACCAGATAGGTGATCTGCAGCTGTTAGAAGATTGTATAATTGATGCTGATATCGTTACATTTGATACTGAAACGACAGGACTTACTCGTTATGACTCTATTATTGGTTATTCTATTGCATTTGATGAATTTACTGGTTATTACATTATATTGGCTAAATATGACAAGGAACTCAAGAAGTTAGAGTTTAACCAGGAACTAGTAGACTACTCTAGAAACATCATGCAGCGGCTATCTGAGAAGCAGTTAGTTATGCATAATGCCGTATTCGATTGCATGATGGTAGAAGCCTATTTCAAGGTCCGGCTCATCGATGCCTTATTGATCGATACCATGATTCTAGCCCATTTATTGGATGAGAACCGTAGGGTAGGCTTAAAAGAACTAGCTAAAACTATGTTCGGAGAAGATTCAGCCGATCAGCAGAAGCGTATGAAGGAATCAGTAGTAGCTAATGGTGGTAAATTAACTAAACTTCATTATGAAATGTGGAAGTGCGATAGCCAAATAATGGCTGAATATGGCGCCCAGGACGCCATCCTAACCTATAAGCTATTTACAGCATTATTGCCTCAATTAGAAGAACAAGGTCTGTCAGATTTCTTCTTTAAAGATGAGTCGATGCCGCTACTTAAAGGCCCGACGTATGAAATGAATACGACTGGACTTCAAG
>Ga0210387_10000946_pt1 | contig 21370 bp, 16 predicted proteins | sample IncBWC7OmetaG_FD_160108 | JGI IMG/M metagenome (GOLD analysis project Ga0210387, IMG submission 160108) | Forest soil microbial communities from Barre Woods Harvard Forest LTER site, Petersham, Massachusetts, United States - Inc-BW-C-7-O ...
CATCGCCTCGACGCCGGCAAGAATCCCGTCGAGGTAGTGAAAGACTCGGTCCGTGGTCAATGCACGGCTGCGAATCAAGCGATCGAGCCCGAGCCCCCGAATCAACTCCATCACCAGGATCGGCTTCGGGCGCGCCGCCAAGTCGAACGTCACGAAGCGCGCCAGGTTCGCGTGCTGCGGCAGCGACAAGAGCGCGCCCGCCTCTTCTCGGAAGAGCTGCAAAAATTCTTGCTCCGACAGACTGCGCGCCGTCGTCGGATCATAGGCAGGGACTTTGAGCGCGAAGCCTTCGGCCTTGGTGTTCTTCCGCTCCTCGATGCGGCGCACCATGAACACGGAGCTTGCTCCTCCGCTGCCCAGAGCACGGACGACGTAAAATGCACCGATTGTCTTTTGCGGCAAAAGCCAATCGGGGAGCGCAGTGCGGCGCTTCTCGAGTGGAATCGCCTGCAAATCGCTGGGCGCGGCCACGGGCAGCCCCGAAATACGTTCGAGCACCCGCGCAATGGCCGACGCGATGGCCAGCGGCAGGTCCGCCACGACCTCTTTGACTGCCATGGCCAACTGCTGCGCGTTCGGCGGCACACCGGAACGCACCGTGCGCTCCACGAGCGCAGAGAGCGGCGGCACGTCAGCAACGACGGCGATGGCCATCGGGTCCTCTTCGACCACGCGACGCAGCGCGCCGGCGATCAGTCGGCGAAGCGCGTCGATTGAAAGCTCGAGCTCGGAGAGGACGTCGCTGCCACCGCCCGAATTGTCTACCAGCTCGGCCTGCCCGCGCGCCAGCGCAACGGTCTCGAGCGCACGCCCCAAACGCTGCATCACGCGACGCAAGGCTTCACCGCGGTACGAGCCACCCGCGCCGAGCCCGCGACTGAGCGTCAGTATCCGCTCGGCGACGCGACTCACGTCTTCTTGAGGGATCAGCTTGAGCCCCTCGAATACGTGACCTTCCGCCGCATCGGCAGACTCGAGCTGCGGGTTCAAGAAGCTCACGTACGCCGCGAGCACGGTGCGGACATCGGGGTTCGTGGAGGCTTCGGCAATCGACTCGAAGCTGTGTGGCTCGAACAGGAAATGCGCCACCGACAAGAGTAAATCGCTCGGTTCGGAGACGCCCTCCCTCACAGCGGAGTCGAAGCTGCGCGCCAAGGTCGCGCAGGCAATGCGGTGCACGAGGGGGTCCGGTTTGCTCGCTAAGCGGCGCAGCATGACCTGCACTGCGCGGCGCACCCGACCACGGACGCCCGTGTCATCCTCGCTGCGCGCGCCTTCTAGATCCACCAGGTGAAGGAGGGCTTTGAGCCGGCGCTGTTCACCGAGCGCGGCGCCATTGGAGTGCTCGGCTTGTTCAGCGCTCGATTCGGCATCGAGCACCCACGTGCCCAGGCGATCATACAAGCGATCGATCTCGGGCATCCCTGCGTCGTTTTCGCCCGGACGACGTCCGAGGAGCAGGAGCCCCGAAAGCCGCGGCGTTTCGAGCACACCGAGATCGAGATCAGCCAGCGCGCCGACGACGTACGGCAGCACCTGCAGATCGTGCGGGTCATGCGAACCGATGAAGTCCATCGCACGGTGCGCGGCAGCGAGCGCATTGGTGGCTAGCTCATGCGCCACGCGGGCACCTTTGGTCTCGTACGCAATGAGGGCGCGCCGCACGGCGCCGACCAACTCGGTCTCTTCGTCCAGCTCGCGGTCCAGAATACGGATCGTGCGTTCGGCGACTCCGCGCAGCACGGAGCCTTGAGTCTGAGCGCGCGACGCGAGCGTCTTTCGCAGCATTTTCGCGGCATTTTCGCCGAACGTCGTGCTCGACAGGTCGCTCAGCAACGTCGCGACGGCCTCGGCCACGTCGGGCCGGCGCGTCGCGGCGAGGATGTCGAGCAACGTTTCCGCGGTGTCTGGCTCGGCTTCGATAGCGCGAGGCAAACCGAGCACCATCGTCGCAATGATGCCTGGATCGGCCTCGGCGATTGGGCTCTCCATCAGCCGCCGACAGGCGCGAAACGCGCCGTCGGGATCGGAAGGCAAGGTGCCCACGAGAGACACTGCCGCGCGCCGCCACTCGGTCGGGCTTAGGTTCGGATCGAGCGCAATATCGATCTCCTCGCGCAGACCGCTATCGACGGCCGAGAGCAGACCGCGCGCGACCGCCGCGTGTCGCCAGACCAATGGTTCGCGATCCGCGAGCAGTGACAAGTAGATAGAGCGCACCGGCTCGGCGAGCAGCAGATCTTTGGGGTGGGAATCCCCTTGTTGCGCGCGCATCACCGCCTCGCGCGCTGCGTGCTCCATGAGCTTGGCCGCCAGTCGGCGCGCCGGCAGCGTGCCGCTGCGCGCGCGATCGAGCCAGCGATCCCGTAGCTCGCGGCGTGTGACGAGCGTGAGCGCGAGCTGATCCGCGTTCACCGAGGACCCGACCGGCAGGTCGAACAATAGCCCGATTCTGGCGCGAATCGTGGCTGCCTCGAGCGGGCGCCCCGAGCTCAACGCCATGTGGGCGACGACGGCTGCGAACGTGCCAGCGGTGCCCTCGTAGACGCGCGCGAACACACGGCGACCCAGCTCACGCCGCGGCTTGCCCTGCGGCAGCGCCGCAGTGATCTCGTACAGTGCCACGGCAGCGGGACCTGGCGCAATCCAGTCCAGATCGTCCACCAAACCCGTGTCGAGCGCGATACCCATCGCGCGACTCAGCACCTCCGGCGCGATACCGTCGAGCAGTGGCGGGCCAGACGCGCCGCCACTTTGGCCGAGGGCGGTCACTGCTTGGCGAAAATTTGCGCGCCGCTCCGTGTCGTCTTCGACACGCACCAAGGTGGCCAGAGCTTCGACTGGATTCGGGCGACTGCGCATCGGGACGGCTCGCTAGTGTACGGTCAACCGCGGCCAAACGCAGCGCTTTCTTCGGCTGACACACGAGCGCGCGTGTGTGCCAGCGTAGCACGAGGTGCGTGGACGATTCCCGTCACGCGCTCGTTCCGAGCGGCTCGAGAACGACCGTTCACGTTTCATGCGTTACCGCGCTTGCTCGATCCAGCGGAGCTCGTGCCTGAAATGCCGCGGATCTTCCGCCTCAGAGCTTGGCGTGGAGTTTGTACTCAGGTTTCGGGCTGGCAACGGCAGGCCTTACCGAAGGCGAGCACGTTAGGAGGAGACCACACACAATGTATGCAAGGACTTGGCTCTGTATGGGTGGCTGCGCACTCGCAATTCAATGGCTCGCCGGTTGCGCTCTGCAAAAGAAGGACGACGGGGAAGCATTCCGCGATGCAGTTCCTCAAAGCGAAGCAGTGTCGCTGTCCGGCCCAGACACGGCAAGTGGCATGACGTCGACGGCGTCGGCGCCGCCGCCGCGCAGTGCGCTCGATACGACGCCCAGTCCGGTACCTTACGCCAAGTGGTACGGCTTTACGCGTGACGAGCGCGACGGCGTCAACGCGATCACGGCGGACGTCTTGGGCAGTGTGTGGCTGATCATTCAGAGTGAGCCAAGCACCGTGATGCAAGATTCGGCAACCTGGGGTCCATACACGGACGAGCTGGATCCAGCGACGTATCGCTTCCGCGTCACGCGCATTGCACAGGATGAATACAACTACGTGCTCGAAGGCCGTCCCAAAGCGTCGACCTCGGATGCCGACTATCAGGCGGTGCTGACCGGGCACGGCTATGGCACGCCGCACCCGATGCACGGGCAAGGGACCTTCTCGATCGATCTGGACACCGCCAAAGCACTCGACCCATACAAGCACCCCAATGATTCGGGCTCAGCGAGCGTCGTCTACGACTTGCCTCATGATTTCTCGGAAAACCTCGGAGCTTTGCCGCGGACCATCACCGCTACCGTCACTCCCGCGGGCGAGGCGCACTACTCGGTGGAATCGATCGCAAACCTGGATCACACTGGCAACATCTATGTCACAGCTCACGTGGACATCGACCCGAGCATGCTGACGAAGCTCGAGGACGTCACGGTCAACAGCCGCTGGAACAGCACGGGCGCGGGCCGTGCCGACATTACGATCACAGGCGGCGATCTGCCGGCTGGCACGCCCGTCGTCAACGCCGTGGAGTGCTGGGGCACGGACTTCACGCAGAGCTATTACAACGATTCGGTCGATTTTGCGCCCAGCGCAGGCGACGCGAATGCGTGCGTGTACCAGAGCGCCGCGGCCGCGCCGTGAACGGCGGCGCGCCCGAGTCCGTGTGATACGCTAAGCGGGATGACGCCGCCTCGGGCTCGGCAACCGCTCAATGAGCCTGTGCTGCCGCACGCTCCAGGCAGTCCCGAGCGCGCGCAGGTCGATGCCGAGCTCGTGCTTCAGTCGGCTCAATCGGTCAGCCTACCGCTGGTGATTGGCGGCGAGCGCGTGTTCGCCGGCGCGTCGCATGCCTTCAGCGCGCCCCACCAGCACTCCCTGGAAATAGGCCGGTTTTGTCTCGCGGAACCGGCGCATGTTACTCGCGCCATCGACGCGGCGTTGGCTGCAAAGGCAGCCTGGGCAGCGCTCGACCTGAGCGAGCGCTGTGCTGTCTTTCGCCGTGCCGCTGATTTGTTGAGCGGCCCGCGCCGCGCGCGCTTGCTCGCAGCCACGATGCTGAACCAAAGCAAGACCGTGCACCAAGCAGAGATCGACGCGGCCTGCGAGCTCGCGGATTTCTTCCGGTTCAATGCGTTCTTCGCAGAACAGCTCGCCGAGCAGTCGTTGATCTCGAGCGCTACGGAGCACAATCGCTTCGAGCTGCGGCCGCTCGACGGCTTCGTGTACGCGATCACGCCCTTCAACTTCACAGCGATCGCCGGTAATTTGCCGACAGCGCCCGCTTTGCTCGGCAACACCGTATTGTGGAAGCCGTCTCCCTTGGCAGCGCTGTCTGCACACTATGTCCTCGAGTTGCTGGAAGAGGCCGGCTTGCCAGCGGGAGTGATCAACCTCGTGCACGGCGATCCGGCGCCGCTGTCCGCGCAGGTCTTGGACCATCCCGCGCTGTCAGGTCTGCATTTCACCGGCTCTAGTGCCGTGTTTCGCAGCTTGTGGTCGGCGATTGGCGAGCGCATCGGGCGCTACCGCAGCTACCCGCGCCTAGTCGGCGAAACCGGGGGCAAGGACTTCATCGTCGCGCACTCGAGCGCAGACGTGCGGGCGCTCGCGGTCGCGATCGTGCGCGGTGCTTTCGAGTACCAGGGGCAGAAGTGCTCGGCAGCGTCGCGCGTGTACCTGCCGCACAGCCTGGCGGCGTCAGTCGAAGCGGAGGTAGTCGCCATGGTCGCCGAGATCCGCGTCGGTGATCCGGCGGACAGCCGCAACTTCATGGGGGCGGTCATCGGCCGCGACGCCTTCAATCGAATTTCGGGCTACCTCGAACGCGCGCGCGTTGACGACCGCTGCCGCGTCATCTGCGGCGGCGCCTGTGACGACTCGCTCGGCTACTTCGTCGAGCCCACGTGGGTCGAAGTCAACGACGCAAATCACGCGCTGCTCCGCGAGGAAATCTTCGGTCCGGTCGTGTCTAGCTTCGTGTACGACGACGATCGCTTCGAACAGGTCTTGGACGTGTGCGATGAAGCAACGCCCTACGCGCTCACGGGCGCCATTTTTGCGCGCGATCCGCAGGCCGTGACCGCCGCGACGAGTCGACTCAAGATGGCGGCGGGGAACTTCTACATCAACGACAAACCCACTGGCGCAGTCGTCGGCCAACAACCATTCGGCGGCTCGCGTCTTTCCGGCACGAACGACAAAGCGGGCTCGGCCTGGAACCTGATGCGCTGGGTGTCCCCACGCGTGATCAAAGAAAACCTCAGTCCTCCGCACGACTTCCGCTATCCTTTTCTAACCAAGTGATGAAGGACAGCTCGCGCACCGGGATCTTACTGGTGGCTCACGGCACGGTGAATGATCTCGCGGATCTGCCCGCGTTCGTCGCCCGCATCCGTCATGGTCGCCCGCCGCCGCCCGGGTTGGTGGACGAGCTCAGGCGCCGCTACGAAGCGATCGGCGGCTCGCCCCTGTTGCGCGTCACGGCAGCGCAAGCGAGCGCGCTCGAAGCGCGGACGGGGCTTCCCGTGCTGCTCGGCATGCGACTTTGGGAGCCGACTGTCGAAGCGGCATTGCGTGAAGCAGCGCGCCGAGAGCTCACGCGTTTGGTGTTGGTTCCACTCGCGCCGTTCAGCGTGGACGTGTACGGCGCCGCGGCGCGCCGTTCACTGGACAGCGTTCGCGCCGAGCTCGGCCCGCGTGCTCCGGAGCTCGTGGTTTGCGAGCCGTGGGGCTGTGAGCCGGCGTTCATCGAGGCGCACAGGGCGGCGCTCGCGGAGCGCCTCGCCGTGCACGCGTCGCGGCGCGCCATCGTGCTCACGGCACATAGCCTACCGCGCGCCGCAATTCGCGCGGGCGACCGCTATCAAGCCGAAGTGGAGGCAAGCGCGGCTGCGATCGCCTCGCTGCTCGGCCACGCGTGCGAGCTTTGCTACCAAAGCCAGGGCGCCGATGGCGGTGAATGGCTCCGGCCCGATCTCCGTCAGACGTTCGAGCAGCTGGCATCGCGGGGCGTACAGCACGTCACGCTGTCGCCCTTCGGCTTCTTGGCTGATCATGTGGAAACCCTCTACGATCTGGACATCGAGGCGCGCGCTTGGGCAACGGACCGGGGCCTTTCTTTCGACCGCGTTCCGGCGTTGAACGCCGCGCCCGGCTTGATCGAAGCGCTCAGCAACGTGGCAGTGCGCGCGCTCGGCACGGGATAGGCGGCGCCTGGGGCATGGGCTAAGGTGCTTTGAGCTCTGCATGAAGTACTCGATCCCGCCGCTTCGACTTCGCATCCTCGGGCTGCTTCTGGTGCTCGTGCTTGGCGTGGGTTGTCCGTGTGTGCGGGGCGCGGTCAACGCGAGCCCCGGGCTTCGTTGGTGGCTGTTCTCGAATTTTGGCGCCCAACGCATGTGTCCGGAAATGCTCAAGAGCGGTGTCGCGCTCAAGCTCACCCCCGCGGGTAACACGGTGGGGCGGCTATATCCCGAGCAGTGCAACTATCAAGTCAACGACAGCGCGCAGACGGTGACGCTCAGCTTCTCCGGGACGGGCTCGGCGTGGACGCCGATCGCGGGCCGCGTCGGTTTCTCCGTGGCGACGGGCGTCGAGTACGGCATGGACTTCTACATGGCCGAGGATTCGATCTACGTCTGGGCAAAGCCGGTCCGCATTCCCTTCGGTCCTGAATTCAAGATCGGCGCGATCGAAAACAAACTGGTGAACTGGGCGGCGCAGGGTCCGGCGGGCTACATGGCGAGCACCTTCGGCGCCCAGATCGTGCAGAGCCAGATCGCCAGCGGCTTCACCGTGATTCACTCTGACGACGGCGACGAGTTCGCGCTCGGACAGCTGCAGCCTCCGCAGCACCCGCCCAAGCCCTTCAATCTGCCGAAGGGCGGGCGCTATGTCTTCGTCAACGACACGACGGAAGTGCGCTCCGAACAGATCGACATGCTCGGCCCGTTCGAAGTCACCGAGAGCGGCCAAGCGCTATTTTGCCGCTTTCGTCTGACCGGTCCGAGCCTCGACGTGCTCGTCATTCGCCGCGGCGCCGGGGATCTGTGGCGCAGCGGGTTGCAGCTCGGGGCGGCGCTCGGGCCGCCACCGGAAGCCCCCGTCATGCAATTTCCGCTCATGCCGGGCCCTGAACAACAGCAGAAGATCCCGCTCCCGCCGGGTCAGTACTACGTCGTTCTCGACAACAGCTCTAAAGTCGGCAGCGTGAATCCGCCTTGGAATCCGCTCGGCGTCGTGGGCGGCAACGTTGCCGTCGTGGCTCACGTCGTCGAGCTCGGTAAAGCCGACGATAGCTTCTGACCGCTGAGCGAGTCGAGTCGAGTCGAGTCGAGTCGAGTCGAGTCGAGTCGAGTCGAGTCGAGTCAACGCCCGCTGGCGCGCCAACTCAGGCGGCGCCCAAACCGACGCGCCAGTCCACGGGCAAATCCAAAAAGCCCTCCAGACACAGGAAATCGTAGAGCTCCTGGCACATCACCGCGCACGTTTCGCTAAACACATGCGGGTCGGTGAAGAACTTCACTGTCTCGTCTCGGAACTCCTCACTGTCTTGGGTCAGGCGTTCGAGCAGCTCATCCCCGCAGAAGAACACCATCTGCTGCATGAAGAGTTGTTCCCACTGCGCGCGGAACGCCGGAAACCGATCCGCGAGCACTTTGTACGAGACGCTATTCGACTGACTCGCGGTCTTGGCCACGCGCAGCGTCACCTTCGCCATTTGCTCGACCCGAGGCGGCAGATGCTTATTCACGAAATCAGCGATCACACCGGTGTAGATGTTCATCACTCGATTCAGCTCTGGCGAGCGACGTGACAAGAACCCGACTTGCAGATCACGCTCCATTTTTGCCAGCATTTGCAGCGTCGATTCGCGAATCTCCGGGGTCACGTACTCGAATCCTTCGAGCTCGGCGCGTAGTCGGTTCTTGTACCGAGTGAGCACGTAGTAGACGCCCTGTTCGGCGTGATGAATGACCTTGTCTTTATCGCCCTTGGTCTTCTCGTGGAGCTCACTCTCGAAGAACAATTTGGCGATGCGACGCCCGATGGGCTTCAAAATGCGCGTCGAATATTGCGACTGTGTAGAGAACACGCGCGTAAGGAGCGACGTGAACGCACGCAGCTGCTGCTCTTCACGCTGCTCCGGAGTTTGCTGCTGAGCGAGCTCTTGACTCGCTGCCGCCTGCATCGCCTTCAGCTGAGCCACGACTTGGGCCGTGATCGCGTCGAGCTCCGGGCTGGTTTCGAGCTCGCCCTTGTAGTGCACGATGCGCGCTTGCACTTGCTCGTTCAGCAAGCCGAGCGCCTGGACGGTCAACGTTTCCTTTTGGCCCTCGGTCATTGGGCGCGGTGCAGGCAATGGCGGCCGGACAGCAGCTCCCGCGGCAGGAGCGGGTGGAGGGCCGCCAACCGCGCGGCGTGGCGGAGGCGCGGGTGGTTTCGGCGGCGACGCTTCTGTCACGGCCAGCGACGATACCCCTCGGGCCCCTTCGTGTATACCCTGCGATCGGGAGAACCTCATGCCAACGCCGACCGTCACTCCGTTCGTCTCGAGCCCCTGGCGCACGTGGTTTGCGCTCGCACAGCGAAGCGCTGCTCTTGGCCTGTGTTTGACCGTGGCGACCGGCTGCGCGCGCGGCCCAAACCTGAGCGTCGATGGGCTACCGCTGCGCAAGGTCGTCGTGTATCGCAACGGCGTCGGATACTTCGAACGCTCGGGCCAAGTCGACGGGGATTCGGTCCAGTTTCACATGCGTCAACGCATGGTGGGAGACTTTTTGGCGACGCTCGCCATCGTCGAGCGCGGCGGCAGCTCGGTGCACGCCGCCTCCTTTCCTCTCGATGTCTCGAGCGATGATCCCACGGCGCCCGACCCGCAATTCATGCGCATGCTCGATGCGTGGGAGCACCCGGACCAGATTCCAGATTCCCGCACGGTAGGGCGAAACAAGCTACGCGACGTGACTCTGCGTCTCGACGGCAAGCAGCACGATCTGGCCGTGGGTTATGTGGCCGCGACGCCGGTTTGGCGTCCCTCTTACCGCATCGTCGTGCAAGACGGCGGCGCAGATCTGCAGGCCTGGGGCATCGTCGAAAATGTCTCTGGTGAAGACTGGAAAGACGTGGAGCTGTCGCTGGTCGCCGGCGCGCCACTCGCGTTCGAATCGACGCTCGGCGACCCCGTGACGCCTCCGCGTCCGGTCGTGACTGACACGGGAGAGGTGATCGCTGCGGTACCCGAAGGCGTCACGTCGCTCAATGAAAAGGAGGGTGGCGAAGTGAACCGCGTCACCCCGCCGCCGGAGCCTGCTCCGCCGCCCATGGCGGAGGCTCCGGCTGCGCCCATGCCTGCACCTGCTTCGGGCAGCGGCAGCGGCTACGCGCATGCCGCCCCCAAGAAGGCCCGGCGCATGAAGGCGGATGAAGCAAGCACCCAGCTGAGCGCCAACGCTCCCGCCGAAATCGCGGACAACGACGAAGACCGGCGCGTTGCATTCGACGAGTTGAGTCGATCCGGTCTCAGCGCGCCGCGTCGCATCAGTGCGCTCGCGGCCGTTGCGGTCGACTCCGGAGCCACGCGCTATCAAATCCCGATCCGGCTCACTATCCCGGACGCGAGCGCGACGATGGTGCTGTTGATCAACCAACGCGTGCCGGGCGAGGCAGTGTTCTTGTTTGCCCCCGACGGCGGCGTGCCTGACTCGACGGCGCATCCGTTTCGCGTGGCGCGTTTCACCAACGCGACGACCGGTCTCCTCGAGCGAGGGCCGATCGCGGTCTTCGAAAAGGGCGCGTTTTTGGGGCAAGGTATGCTCGATCCGCTGCCACCCAAAGCGACCGCCACGGTGCCCTTCGCCCTCGAGAGAAGCTTGGCTGTCGAGAGCGAACGCCGCAACTTGGAGCTCGGCGCACGCATTTTCAAAATCGAAGCAGGCGAATTGGTCGTGGAGCGCGACAGCGTCACACGCACCGTCTACCGCATCAAAAATGGCGGCGACGCGAGCGCGAAGCTCTTGGTCCGGCATCCTCGCTTGAGCGCGGCGCGTCTGTACAAACCGCCAGCTGGGACCGAAGACAATCTGGGCGCCGGCAACGCGCTGATACCGATTCAGATCCCCGCCGCGGGCAAGGCCGAGCTGACCGTAGAGGAACGCCAGCCGACTGAGCAGGGTACCGATTGGCTTTCGCCGCTCGCCGACGATGCCGTCAAAGCCTACGTGACCGACGCGCGCGCCGATCGCGCGATCGCCTCGGCGCTGACCAGCGCTTGGGCGCAACGCAACGCGCTGAAGCAAGTCGTGGACACGCGCGATGAGCTCATGCGTAGCCAAGCCGAGCTCGAAAAATCAGCACGCGAGACGCGGCTCAGCTTGGAAGCGATCGAGAAAAACAAGCAAGCCGCGGATTTGCGCGCAAAGCTGACCGCGCGCCTCGGCGACGTGACCGGCAAGCTAGACCAGATCAGCAAGAAGCTCGTGGAGGTGAACATGCGAGCCTCCGAGCTCGAGGTGCGCTTTCGGGATGGAATCCGTGAGATCCGCCTGACCACGCCGCTGCCACCGAAGGACTGAGATGCGCCCGTCGCGGCAAATACCGCCAAATATCAGCTGTTTTTCGGCCATCGAGGTTGACAAGCCCGGACTGTTGCGCCACAAAAGTGGCTCGCATGATCGAGGCCGCTGAAGTCGAACGCCTACTGCGCCAACGCTTCAGTGATGCCTTGCTCGAGCTAGTCGACCTGACGGGCACTCAGGACCACTATCAGGCGCGCGTCGTGTCGAGTGTCTTCGTCGGGAAATCGCTAATCGAGCAGCATCAACTCGTGTACGGCGCGCTCGGCCCCGCGATGAACGGAGCCATCCACGCGCTGGCACTCAAAACATTTACGCCCGAAGCCTGGGCGAAAGTCAGTGGAGGAAATGATGGACGAAGCCTTACGTGAACGCATCAAGAGCACGATCGAGAGTCATAAGGTCGTGCTCTTCATGAAGGGCAACAAGAACTTCCCGCAATGTGGGTTCTCGGCGCAGGTGCTGGGCATGCTCAAGCAAAATGGCGCGGAGTTTCGCGACGTGAACATTCTGGCCGACGCAGATCTGCGCACCGGCTTGAAGGAATATTCGAACTGGCCGACGTTCCCGCAGCTGTACGTGGACGGCAAGCTCGTGGGTGGCTGCGATATCGTGACCAGCCTGAATGAGAGCGGCGAGCTGAAAGCCGTGCTCGGCCTGGCAAGCTGATCGAAGCGACGGAACCGCGCGCGGCGCTCGCCAGCAGGCCGTGACGCGAACCTCAGCCCGAGTTCGCGAGCTGCAAGGCCCGCGCGGCGTCGAGGCTCGCTCGCTGCGCGCGGTTCGCGTCTCGGAACGGGAAGGTGAGGCGAGTGGCGTGCTCTGGGCGTCCGGAAATCATGCCCAGCTCGCGGCCGATCAACGTGGCGGCAGCGCTGCGGTCCATGCTGCTCGCCGCGTCGCTGATGGCGTCGAAGGTATGACCGCGCTGCGGCGGACCGGCAAGAGCGCCGAGCACATTCGGCTTCAGCACCGGCAGATTGCTGTAGCTCGCCATGAAGTAGACCAGGGACGACACGGCTCGACCAGGCGTCGAGCCCAGAAACCAGGACCCGATGTGATGTGATTCCGAATTGGCGCAATGTGCGAACAAGGCGCCGTCGGTCGCGCTCAGCTCTTCTGCCAATGCATCGGCGAGCATGAAGTAGTCACCGCGTTGCTCCTCGCTGAAGTACGGGACCACGTACGGCCCGGAAAAAACCAGACTGAGCCCGCTGACCTGGCCGCTGCCGAGCGGCGCGCTCGGGCTGACCGCGACCTCCGCGTCGAAACGCTGGACCGCGCGCAGGTGACTCGCCGGCGCCCAGCTGAGCGTGCCGCTCTTTGCGCCGGGCACGCGGCTGATGAACTTCGACAGCCCCGGCGTGAGCGATAGATCGGCAGGGGCGCCTCGCCGCAGCAACACGAGCTCGACGACCCAACCCTCGCTGTCCGCCGGCCCAACGTTGGCGCCACGCGCCACCCGGGTGCGCGTTTGTTCGCAAGCAGTGCCCGCCAAGATCGTCCGCTCGCGGTCCGGGTCGGGCACACTGCCGAGCGTCGACGAGGAGCTCACGCTCGGAGTCGAGGCGAACAGCGAAGGCCCAGCACCCCGAGGCGCTAGGAAGTGATAGGCGAGGGCTATCGCTGCGGCCGTTATGCCCGCGATCGAAATCGGCGCGAACACCGAAAACCAGCGCAGGCCGCGGGGCTGCCGCGGGGGAGCGATGGGCTGCTGCGGCGCGGCTACTGGGCCCTCGCCGACCAAAAGCGCTGCGATTTGTCGCGCGCGGCGTTCGCGTAGATCATCGGGCAAGCTATCCCACTGCGCCAAAGTGCCACGGATGTCAGCGCGGGATTCGTGGCTGCCGCGGCGCAGGACGAGTGATTCGCCGTCGAGCCGCAGCGTCGCGAGGACGGAAATTCGCGCGAGCTCTTGCTCGACTAGCGCTTTAATCTCCAGCGCGAATCGCGCACTCGGCTGCTCATCCGACACCCGCTCAAGATACTCCGATCGCCGCGTGCCAGTCCACGATAGCGCGGACACCCCAATCCCGCGTGGCTTCAGTGTCGTCGGGAGCTCAGGCGCGCGAGACTCTGGTACGCTGAACCGATGTCGCGCCCACTGATCCTGCTCAGCAACGATGACGGTTACCGCGCGGACGGCATCCAGGCCATGCGTGAGGCATTGAGCGAGTTCGCGGAGGTGATCGTGTGCGCGCCGGAGATCGAGCAGAGCGCCACCAGTCACGCGCTCAGCGTGCACCGCGCCTTGCGGCTATTCGAGCCTGCGCCAGGCGTGTTTTCGATCGACGGTACGCCGGCCGACTGCGTGTACGTCGCTTTGCACGGGCGGACGCGCATTTTGCCGCGCTGGCCGGACGTGGTCGTGTCGGGCGTGAACCACGGCGTGAATTTGGGCGATGACGTCTTCTACAGCGGGACGGTCGCTGCTGCGCGGGAGGCTGCGCTGAAAGGCATCCCGGCACTCGCCGTATCGACGCCTCACGACGCGAGCATGGTGCACGCAGCCGAGCTCGCGCGACGCGTGACACAGGCCTTGCTCTTACGCCCGATCACCGCGCCCTTGCTGCTCAACCTGAACGTCCCAAAAAGCTACAGCCGCCTGAGCAGCACACGGCTCGGCCGCCGCATCTATCACGACGAAGTGGATTTTCGGCGCGATCCGCGCGGGCGCGAGTACCTCTGGCTGGGCGGACCCAGCGTCGACCATCCCGGCCTGGCCGGTTCCGACACTGAGGCCTTCGATGCCGGCGTCGCGAGTCTGACCCCGCTCGCGCTCGATCTGTGGGCGCGCGAGAGCGACGACCTCGTCGCTCGAATCTTGAGCGATCTGAGCTAGCGTCCAGCGTTCGTTCGAGACGCGCGACGCTTTTCTGAGCAGGGCCGCGAGCACAGGACTAGCATGCTCGGTCATGGCGGTCAGAAAGGGCAGCTTCGCTAAATCCTCCAAGCCGGTACCTGCGCGCTCGCAGCCGACTCCGCGCGGTGTGGATCTGAAGAAGGCGACCGAAGCGTCGCCCGACAAACCCTTGCGCGTGGACGCCGCACCGCATTTCGATGCCCTCGCCTACGTGCGCCAGCTGATCCGCGACGTACCTGACTTTCCGCAACGCGGCGTGTTGTTTCGAGACATCACACCGCTGCTCGCGGACCCGCGTGGGTTTCACATCGTGCTCGACACGATTGCGCACCGCTTCGTCGGTGAACAGGTCGACGCGGTCGTGGGTGTCGAGTCGCGTGGTTTCATTTTTGGGGGCGCGCTTGCGGCGCGACTCAACACGAGCTTCGTGCCCGTGCGTCGTCCGGGGAAGCTGCCACACCGCACGGACAAGGTGAGCTACTCGCTCGAGTACGGTGAAAGCGAGCTCGAGATGCACCGCGACGCGCTTCGTGAAGGCGCTCAGGTGCTGGTCGTCGACGACCTCCTGGCTACGGGCAGCACGGCAGCCGCTGCCGGTGAGCTCGTCGATCGTCAGGGCGCAACCGTGATTGCTTACGCGTTCGTGATCGAGCTCGGCTCGCTTGGGGGTCGCGAGCGGCTCGCGCCGACGCCCTGCTTGTCGATCCTTCGCTACGACTGATCCGAGCGCTTAGCGTCGCTCGTCGCGCGAGCCGCATCGCTGTAGACGCTTCGCGCGCACTGAGTACGACATCAGACCTCCCCGAAATGAGCTGAATCGCGCTGCATTGTGGAATGCAGCTGATTCGGATAGCGTGGGGAGCTGTACTCGGAGTCGTTCGAGCGTGGGCGACGTCTGAGCTCTCTTGGCTACCGAGGTTTGGCTTATGACGAACAAGTTTTGGGTGATCGCCGCTGCTTTTGGGTGTCTCGCGGGGATGGCGTCCTGCTCTGACGGGCCGGCGACTACAGCAGCTCTCGGCGGTGACTTTGGCACTGATGCCGGCGACGCTGGCAATGCCGGCGGAACCACCGGGAACACCGGGGCTGGCAGCAGCAATGCGGGCAGTGCGGGCGTGGGCATGTTGCCGAGTGGCGCCGCGATCGGCGCGTCTTGCCAAACCGCGACGGACTGTCGCCCCGGCCTCGCTTGCCAGAGCATGACCTGCGCTGCCGGGCACTCGCTCGCCGCAGGCGCCGCCTGCGTGATCAGCGATGAGTGCGTCGCCGGAATGCAATGCTTTGGCGGCACGTGCGCCCCAGGCGGGACGGGCATGGCGGGCGACAATTGCACGACCGATCTCGACTGCAGCGGCGGACTGCGCTGCGCGCTCGCGGGTCTGTCATTGAGCTGCGTGCCGGAAGGCACAGCCGACGTGGGCGGAGCATGCGTGGCGAGCACTGATTGCTACAGCGGGCTCGGCTGCGTCTCCGGAATGTGCGGCCTAACCGCCCCCGGCGCGATTTTCGGCACGCCCTGGGCGGGGGTAACGTGCTCGCCGCCGGACACGAGCTCGGCGCGCGCCTATTTCGAGGTGCCGGGAGCGGTTGGCGCCCAAGAGGGTGACTTCTTTCGGCTGCCCTTCCCAAACGACGTGCGAAGCGCCAGTGGCGCGCTCGATCTAACCGGCTTCCCGACGCCGGGCGCGGCGTTGCTCGGCTTTGACCCCGTGCAGCTCTACGTAGACGCGGTCACCGCGAATGACACGGCGTGGGGCGCGTACCCCGCAGTGACATTCCGCTTTTCAGGTCCAATCGAGGCTGACACGGTCGTCGCAGACAACATTCACTTGAGCGACATTACCCCGGGGTCGCAGGGCAATCCCGACGACGGTTTTTGGCTGAGCTCGACGAGCTCGGGCCGAACCAACTACGTGTGTGACAACTGGCTTGCGATGGAGCGCTGGCACGGTTACCCGCTGCAACCGAGCCATACCTACGCATTTTGGCTGTCGACGGGCATCAAGGCAGCCGGTGGCGGCGCCGTGCAACGCTCTGAAAATCTGATCTCGTTGCTCGCCGATACCGCGCCCACCGACCCGAAGCTCGCGAGCGCTTATGTCGCGTACAAACCGTTTCGGGATTTCATCAAGGCGGGCGGCACGCGCGCACCACTGAACGCTGCCTCGGTTTTGAACGTATCGGTCATCACGGTCGGGGCGATCCGAGATCCGATGAAGGCTCTGGCCGCAGCCGTCGCAGCCGAACCCGCGCCGACCACGAGCAACTGGATCAAATGCGCACCGGGCGTCGTGTCGCCCTGCCCACAAGCGGATGGTGATCGCGCCTGCGGCGCCCAGGACCCGTCCTACGACGAATACCAGGCGCTGGTTTCGCTGCCCATTTATCAAGAGGGGTTCCCGGCGGGCGAGCCCTACCTCAGCCCCGCAGACGGTGGTGACATCAAGATCCCACCCACGGGGACGCCGCCGCCGCGCGAAGAAGTGTGCCTGGGTTTGACCATCCCGAAGGGCAAAGTCATGCCGGCGAAGGGCTGGCCGGTCGCCATTTTTGCGCACGGCACGGGTGGCTCGTTCCGCAGTCAGGACGTCGATGACACGGCTGGCGTATTGGCCCAGGCCACACCGGCGTTTGCGGTGCTCGGCATCGACCAAGTCGAGCACGGCCCGCGACGTGGGGCATCGATGCAATCGCCGAACAACCTGTTTTTCAACTTCGCTAATCCCAAGGCAGCACGCGGCAATCCCATGCAGGGCGCGGCGGATCAACTGAGCCTCGTGCGATTGGCGAGCGCGTTCAGCCTGACCGCGGCCCAGACCAATGGGGATGCGATCAAGTTCGACAAGGACAGCATCGTTTTTTGGGGTCACTCGCAAGGCTCGACCGAGGGCAGCTTGGCGATGCCCTACGCCGACGGCGTGAAGGCCGTGGTCCTCTCCGGTAACGGGGCGTCGCTCAAATTCGCGTTGCTGAACAAGACCAACCCCGTCGACATCGCCGGCGCTCTGCCGTTCGCGCTTCAGGATCCATCCGTGGGCGCCGTGGGCCAAGCGGCGGAGATGCATCCGGTGCTGTCGCTGCTTCAACAATGGATCGATCCAGCTGACCCGTTGCACTTCGCACACGTCATTACGCGCACGCCTGAAACCGGCCATACCGCCAAAAACGTGTTTCAAACCTACGGTCTGGGCGATACCTACGCGCCACCCATCACGCTGCGCGAGTACGCCATCGCGGGCGCTCTAGATCTGGTCGCGGCGGACCCAAGCGCAACCATGCCCGATCCGATCGACGGCGCGACCGCTGTACCGGCTGGCGTCTCGGGCAACGTCACGGTCGCGAACGTCAAATACACGCTCGGCGTGCGCGAATACGGTCCACCAGCGGGAGACGACGGTCACTTTGTTGCCTTCGACGTGCCGAGCGCCAACGCAGACGTCGTCCGCTTCTTGTCCGCCGGGGTAGGGGCGACCGCGCCGCCGATCGGCAACTAGTACCGCGGCGAGCGATTGCCCTGGCCGCGCTCACAGCGCGTGCGCCGGAAATGCGATCACTTCGGATACGGCGCGCGCCCCCAGCGCGAGCATGAGCAGTCGGTCGAAGCCGATTGCGTTGCCACCCGCAGGCGGCATGCCACCCTCGAGCGCCGCGAGGAAGCGCTCGTCGATCGGGTAGGTGGGGCGGCCCTCGCGGCTACGTCGCGCAAGATCCTGCTCGAAGCGCGCACGCTGCTCGGTCGGGTCCGTGAGCTCGTCGAAGCCATTGCACAGCTCGACTCCGCCGACGTACAGCTCGAAGCGCTCCGCAACGCTTGGGTCCGCTTGGCTCAGGCGTGCCAGCGCAGCCTGATTGGCCGGGTATTTCCAGAGAAATAGCGGTTTCGTTTCGCGCGCCAGCGCGGGCTCGACTTTCTCCACCAAGAGCTCGAAGTAGCGCGCTTCATCGCTGAGCGCGAGGTCGACGGCGTCGGCAATTCCGGCGTGCTCGCGGAAGGCATCACGCACGGTGACGCGCGGAAAAGGCGTGGCCAAATCGAACTGCCGACCATCGACGCCGAACAACCGCGCTTGACCCGAGACAGCCAGGGCGACCTCGCGCACGATCTGCTCGGTGTCCGCGAGCACGTGCGAAAGCTCGGCGAAGGCGCGGTACCACTCGAGCATAGTGAACTCTGGCTCGTGGAGCGAACCCTGCTCGTCGCGGCGCCCTACGCGCGCCACCTGAAAAATGCGAGGCAAGCCCGCGACGAGTAAGCGCTTCATGTGCAGCTCAGGAGAGGTGATCAGAAACCCTCCGTCTGCGGCGTGCGCGTCCAGGTGCAGGTCCACGCCAGGCGCGGGCACGCGAAAGGGCGTCTCCACCTCGAGAAAACCCTCGCGCTCGAAGAAACCACGCACGGCGCGGAGCGCGCGCCCCCGAGCCGCTAAATGCCTGGCGACTCCGTGCCACGCGAAGCGCGCGAAGTCGCCGTCACCGCGCGGCTCGGGCGCGTGAATGCGCGTGATGAGCACGGCGTCACTCAGCGCAGTGTCGTCGTAGCGACCTTCGACAATCACGAGCTCGCCCGCCGATAGATCCGTCGGCCCGCGAAAGACGGCGCGGAGCGTTGTCAGCGCGTCCGCGACTCGACATTCGGTTCCGTGCACAGCGCCAACCCGAGCCGCGACGCGCACGCGCTGACCGGCGTGCAGAGTCCCCAGATCACTCGGTGAAATGGGGTCCACGCGGCTCAACCGCCGTGGAACGCACGCAGCGCAAAGGCCGCGATTTCCGCGCCCATCCAAGGCGCCATTACCGCCAACACGACGGCTACCACTACGAGCCGAGGCAAATGAGCGAGCGTTGCGTCTTGGACTTGGGTGGCGGCCTGCAGCACCGCCACGAGCAGACCGACGAGCGCTGCAATCGCAACCACGGGCAGCGACACCGCTACCGCGAGAAGCAGCGCTTCTTGACCCAGGGCAGCTAAAGCTGACCCGGCCGGCACCTCAGAGCCCAGCGTCCGTGTTGGAGCCGCCTGTACCGCCGGAGCCACCCGCACCACCTGCGTCGGCCGTGTTGCTCGTACCGCCAGAACCGCTTGTACCACCTGCGTCGGCCGTATTGCCCGTACCGCCAGCCTCGCTCGTGGCGCCGGCCTCGGCTGCGTCGGTATTGTTCACGGCCACACCCGTCGCGCGTATGCAGCGCGAGTCGTTTACGATCGTGGGGTCCGCGTTGCAGCAGCGATTCGCTTGGTTGTTGGCCAGAGTCGACGCAGCCACGCAGACCAAACCCGACGCGCAGTCGCTGTCGTTCGTGGCGCCCGGCTCGTTGGGGGCGTTCAGGTCATCGCCACAGCGCTCGCCCTCGCTCTCGCTCGAGCAACCAGGGACCACGCTGAACAGAAGCAAAACCGGCACACAGGCTGTCAGGACCAAACGCCGAGCGGTAAGAAAACGCATGCTGCGGGGCTTCCTACCAGGGCTTTTGACGCCTGTCACGCCGTGCGCGTGGTGCCTCCGATGTCACTCGCGGCGGCGGTCCTTGGCCTCGACCGCAGCCGCAAACAAGCGCAGATACGACAGAGCGCTCAAAATCGAGAAAACGAGCGAAATGTAGACCAACGCACGCCCCACGTAGACCAGATCGACCCGCCCCAGATCGAGCGGCCCCAGAGTCAGATGGTACGGGTACCCGAGAATCAGCGCCAGGATACCGACCATTTGCAGCGCGGTCTTGCTCTTGCCGTCGTCACCAGCGGCGATCACCACGCCCTCGCTACTGGCAATGCTGCGCAGACTGGTGACCGAGATCTCGCGCGCGAGCAGCAGCACCACCGCCCACTCGGGGATACGCCCCATGGGCACCATGTACACCAGCACGGCCATGACCAGCAGCTTGTCCGCCAGCGGATCCATGAATTTGCCGAGCACGCTGACGACGTTCATGCGGCGCGCCAAATAGCCGTCCAGCAAATCCGTGATCGCAGCTGCGGAATAGACCAGCGCGGCCCAAACGCAATCTCGAGGCGAACCGCGCCCGAGCAGCATGATCACGAGCGGAATGACCGCTACGCGCGCCATGGTGAGCAGATTGGGGACGTTGAACGCGTCCTCGCGCAACGAGCGACGCCGACGTTTGCGCTCGCTCAAGGGCAAACGATTCGGACGTTTGAACAGAATACCAGCGCGCGCCATGTCAGCCGAGATCGACTAGCACCGAACCGCTGCCTGAAAAGGCCACGAAGCCCGGCGCCTTGAGGGGCGACGACTCCAGCTCGAGCGGATGACCGAGTAAACGGCCGATCCAGCCCACGACGTCATCAGCGCGGACGGCGAGCTTTTGATTCTCGGACACGTCCAACACGCGCGGCGGCTTTCGGCTCTCTAGCAGCACCGTGCCACGCCCGGTCACCTGAACCATGGACACGGGCTCACCGCCGCCCGTGGGCAAGCGGCCGTTTTCGTGCCGCGCTGTGCCCGCGAATGCCACCAGACAGGCCTCCCGCACGTACACGAAGGTGTCGCTGAGCTCGAGGGCGGACAGCTCGCGATCATGTCCAGCGCCGACCAAGATTTGCCCGGCGCCACTCAGCAGCACCCAGGGCGAGCCTGGGCCGCCGAGTGGTTCCGGCAGCTCCCGACCGCGCATGCGCCGCAAAAGCGGTGCGTTCGTGAAAGCCGAGCCATTGGCGAGTAACCCACGCACGGCGTCGCTACGCACCGCCCAACTCTCCGTCACCTGAATCAGCGCCGAACGCCGCGATTCGGCCACGACGGGGAGCTCGGTGCTCGTCACTTGCGGACGAATCGAGTGCGGTGCGTCGTCCTCCGGCCCGGGCACGAGAGAGGCACGACTGAGCTCCGGTGGCTCGGGGATGGCCGGCACGGCGGGCCCAAACCGACCGGGCAGGGATGACCGGCGCGGGCGCGGGGCGGGCGGCACGGCATCTTCGCCCGGTTCGACCGCGCGCCAGCGGCCCGAGCGATGAGCGGCGCCCACCTGATCAGCTTCCGCGTTGGCGCGTGAAAAACCGGGCTCATCGGTTTCGAGCTCTTGAACGGCGTCAGCCGCCGCGGCGCGCACCTCCGCGCGCTCCGGTGGGTGCTCGCTCTCGGCGCTGCGCGCCGCCTGCTGGTCGAGCAGCTGCTGCATCCGACGCACGAGATGCGGCTGGCCCGCGCGCTCGAAGGCCGTCCGCGCCTTCTCGTGGTCGCCCATCCGTTCATAAACGAGGCCCAAGTAACCCCAAGCCCGAACGTGATCGGGCACGCGCGCGGTCACTTCTTCGAGGGCCTCACGGGCTGGTTGGGACTGGCCGGTCTTCAGAAAGCAGAGCGCCAGGTTCACGCGCGGACTGACTTCACCTGGGCAAACGCGAATGATGTCTTCGTAGATCT
>Ga0210387_10000947_pt1 | contig 21368 bp, 16 predicted proteins | sample IncBWC7OmetaG_FD_160108 | JGI IMG/M metagenome (GOLD analysis project Ga0210387, IMG submission 160108) | Forest soil microbial communities from Barre Woods Harvard Forest LTER site, Petersham, Massachusetts, United States - Inc-BW-C-7-O ...
AAAGGTCCGAGAGTGGATCATCCGGTATCGGCCCGACGCGTTTGTCGTCGCGGGCGATTTGTCGAGTGCTCAGCAAGCCGGGGAAACGTTGAAAAATCTCCGTGCTTGTTTTCCACAGGGCCCGATCGCGGTTTGTCTGGGCAACCATGACTTCTGGATGCTTGACAATTCTCGACGGGAGTCTGATTCGCTTTCCGGAATCATCGATCGTTACTGGGCGCCCGCTGCCAAATCCCTTGATATCGTGCTCCTGGATCGCGAAAATTTGAGCCTGCAAGACATCGCGGTCGTTGGAGGCTACGGCCACTACGATCTCGGTTTTGCCGTCCCCGGTCTCGCTTACGACGGGATCCCGGTCACTCCGGAGGATTACTTCCGAGGTAGCCCTCCGGCAAATTCCGTGCTGCGCTGGCGCGATTTCCAATTCATGCCTGGCGAACAGCGCCTTCCAGAAGTGGCCCGCGAACAGGTCGAAGGTGTTCGAAATCGCCTGTCGCAAGCCGGAAATTCTCGAACCATCGTGGTGTTGCATACCCCACCTTTCGAAGAGCTCCTTGGTGTGCCCCGGCCCGACGTCCGGCCGCCAGAGGCGCCATCGGTCTATGCCTTTTTCCGCGCTTATCTCGGGAACCGTTCTATGGGGACCCTCTTGCGGGCGGTGCAAGACAATCTGGTCGCTGTGGTGTGTGGGCACACCCACCGTCGGGCTGGTCCGTTGCTTCTGGGCAGCACCATCGGGATCAATATCGGGTCGGATTACGGAGCGCCGACAGCGGCCCTTTTCTTAAGTGATTCAAATCGGTTTGAACGTTTGCCGGGTTGAAAGAACACCTGATTCCTCTGAAACAGCAAGGCTCGCCGAGGAACGGTTTCTTCTCAACTTCCTCACGCGCGCTTCCCTGTGGGGGTGCTCCTGACTCCTGGCTCCTGACTCCTGATTCCTGATTTATTGTTGCGATTCGGACTAAACGCCCTTTGGTTGTGAATGTTTGAACGTAAACCTCGTTGACGATTTCGTTAGGCGCGACCATCTTTCCGATTCTCCATCGGTTTCTATGGAACGTATACGTAATATTGCTATTATCGCCCATGTGGACCATGGAAAAACCACCCTGGTCGACCAGTTGCTTCGCCAATCCGGCACTTTCCGGGCGAATCAAAAGGTCGAGGAGCGAGTCATGGACTCCATGGACCTCGAAAAAGAAAAAGGGATTACGATCAAGGCGAAGAATGCCGCTTTCAAATACAAGGATTATCACATCAACATCGTTGATACGCCTGGTCATGCCGATTTCGGCGGGGAAGTGGAACGCATTATGAAGATGGTGGATGGCGTGCTGCTGGTCGTCGATTCGCATGACGGTCCGCAAGCTCAGACGAAGTTTGTGCTGCGCAAGGCCTTGGAAAACAGGGCGCGGCCGATCGTTGTCATCAATAAGATCGATCGGGAAAATGCTCGGCCGCACAAGGTGCTGGACATGGTCTTTGACCTCTTCGTCGAGCTCAATGCGACGGATGAGCAACTGGACTTCCCTGTTATTTACGCGAGTGCGAAGGAGGGATACGCAATGCGGGAGATCCACGAGCCGAATACTTCCATGGAACCCCTTTTCGAAGCGATCGTGAAGCATATCCCAGCTCCGGCAAAGGCGCCGGAAACCTACTTCCAGATGCTGGTGTCGAACCTCGATTATTCCGATTACCTAGGCAGGCTGGCTTTTGGTCGAATCGTCAGCGGACGGGTTAAAGTCGGTGACTCGATCGTCTGCATTCACAAGGATGGCCGACGCGAACGCGATACTGTCGCGGCCTTGTTCGGACATCAAGGACTGGACCGCATCGAGGTCAAGCATGCCGGCCCCGGCGATATTATCGGTCTGGCCGGCTTTGAAGAGATCTCGATCGGCGAAACGTTGACGGATCTGGAAGAGAGGATTGCCCTCGAATTTGTCGACATCGATCCCCCGACGATCCAGATGAACTTCCTCGTGAACGACTCGCCGTTGGCCGGACGCGAAGGCAAGCTGCTGACTGCCCGGCATATCAAGGAACGCTTGGTTCGCGAATGCCGCACGAATGTTTCGCTGCAATTCGTCGAGACGGAGACGGCCGGTATATTTACCCTCAGCGCTCGTGGCGAGATGCAAATTGCGATTCTCGTCGAACAAATGCGTCGTGAAGGATTTGAACTCCTTGTGTCTCGGCCCGAAGTCATCTTTCGCAAGGATAACCTGGGTAACAAGCTGGAACCGTTCGAGACGCTTTATGCCGACGTGCCGAACGAAAACCTTGGAGATATCCTGCAATCACTCGCCGGCCGTAAAGCGGAGATCGTCTCGATGGACCATCAAACCAGCACGGTGTTGGTCGAGGCGATCATTCCGACTCGCGGATTGATCGGCTTTGAGAGCGATCTGGTCAACCTGACGCGAGGGCTCGGCTCGATGAGCCACTTATTCAAGGAATACGGGCCTTTGAAGGGAGAAATTTCGAATCGTGACAATGGCGTTCTCGTCGCCATGGAAAGTGGAATTTCGACCGCCTACGCTTTGAATAACGTGCAGGAACGCGGCAAGCTCTTCATCGGCCCGCAAGAGGATGTCTACGAAGGCATGATTGTCGGCGAGAATTCGCGGCCGGACGATCTGACGGTAAATGCCTGCAAGTCAAAGCATCTCACCAACATGCGGAGCCAGGGCGATGGAAAGGGTGTCCAATTGGCGCCGCCGCTGCGGATGACTCTGGAGCGCGTACTGGAATATATCGGTCCGGACGAGTACGTAGAGGCGACGCCGAAAACGCTTCGTTTGCGCAAGAAGATCCTTGATTCGAACACCCGGAAACGGGCCTCGAGCAAAGTAAGTTGACAAATCAGTCTATTTGCGGTTTGCTTTGCGTATCGCTTGTTGATGCGCTAATCAGCGGTTCTCTCTGGAATTCTTCTGTCTTGCTCATCGCTCTCAAGTGCGTCGCTGGTAAAACTTTAACCCTTTTCTGAATTGATTTTGTTTTTACCCGAAGTATGGCGGGTCATAGTAAATGGTCGAAAGTTAAGCGCTTTAAAGGTGCATTGGATGCAAAGCGTGGGAAGATATTCAGTAGGTTCTCGAAGGAAATTATGGTTGCGGCCCGGATGGGAGGCGGTGACCTGTCCGTAAATCCCCGCCTCCGGACCGCTGTGCTTGCTGCGCGTGCCCAAAACATGCCGAATGACACGATTGAGCGGGCGATCAAGAAAGGGACAGGGGAGATCGAGGGAGGAATTGTCGAAGAGTTGATGTATGAGGGATATGGTCCCGGGGGCGTGGCGATTATTGTGGAAGCCGCGACAGACAACAGGAACCGAACGGCGGCCGATATCCGAAGTATCTTTGCCAAAAACCACGGGAATTTGGCCGCTTCAGGGGCTGTTTCCTACATGTTCAGGCGGAAGGGTCAGATCACTGTTGGAAAAGCAGCAGTCGAGGAAGATAGAGTCATGGAGGTCGCTCTGGATGCCGGAGCGGAAGATTTAATCACGGATGAGGATTTGTACATCGTTACGACACCTCACGATCATTTGTACCAGGTCGGAGAGGCGATGAAAAATGCTGGAATCCATTTTGAATCGCAAAAGTTAACTTTTGTACCGAACACGATGGTCGCAGTCGTCAACGAAGAGTTAGCTTCGCAGGTTCTCAGATTATGCGATGCGTTCGAGGACAATGATGACGTCCAGGGCGTCTACAGCAATTTCGATATTTCCGACGAGTTACTAGCAAGGCTTTCAAGCTAATCGTCCGGAGCAAAAAATTTTTCTAAAATGGAAGTTATGGCAGAAGCAAACGAACAACCCGCTTTGCTCAATCAAGACGTGGACGACGTGAAAAAACCGCGACGAACCAAGACCGCTGCGCGTCCGCGAAGGACAACAGCAAGCAAAACGGGTGCGAGAAGACCTAAGAAAGAAACCAAGGACGACGAGCCGAACAGCTCCGAGACAAATAACCATTTGCCACTGTTGGAGAGTCGGGACGGCGCTCCTTCGCAAAACATTGAGGCTGCGCCCGAACTTGTCTCAGGGCAGCCGCACGGATTCGTGGAATCGACGGAGCAGTCCAATGAGCAGAAGAACACCGAAATGTTTGCCCCTGTTGAAGAGCCAGTGATGAAGGTGCGAACTGCCCCTCGTCTTCACGAACCGCCTCCTACGGTCGAAGCTCCCCGATATGACCCGGTTTTTGGTGAAGGGCTAATTGAGGTTTCTGGTAAAGGTTTCGGATTTCTACGCGATCCAAAACGGAATTATGTCCAATCGCCGCAAGATATCTTTGTCACACCCGAGGTCGTTCGCAAGCATGCCTTGCGTGACGGTTTGTGGATTAAGGGTGAAGTGCGTCGAGGCAGCCGTGGTCCGCAGCTGTTTAAGCTTCTTCTAATTAACGGGGAGGATCCTGATAAATATCGGAACCTACCCGTCTTTGAAGAGCTTACCTCGATCAATCCGCTCGAAAGAATTCGCCTGGAAACCGTTCCGGATCGGTATACGACGCGCGTGATGGATTTGATGACGCCGATCGGTAAAGGGCAACGAGGATTAATCGTGGCGCCTCCGCGAACCGGAAAGACAACACTCTTGCAACATATTGCGGATGCGGTTGTCCGAAATCATTCGGAAGTGAAGCTCATCATCTTGTTGGTCGATGAGCGACCTGAGGAGGTAACCGAAATTCGTCGGACCGTTCCGAAAGCCGATATCATGGCGAGTTCCAACGACAGCGATATCAAGAGCCATACGCGGATCGCACAGCTCGCAATCGAACGGGCGAAACGGTTGGTCGAGGCCGGAAAAGACGTCTTCGTGCTGATGGATTCATTGACGCGGATTGGCCGGGCCTTCAACAACGCAATCTCCGGTGGTGGGCGTACCATGAGTGGCGGCCTGGATTCTCGGGCCATGGAGATACCGCGTAAACTCTTTGCCGCGGCGCGCAATACGGAGGAAGCCGGCTCGCTGACGATCATGGCAACAGCCCTGATTGAGACCGGATCCAAGATGGATGAGTTCATTTTTAATGAGTTCAAAGGCACTGGTAACATGGAGATGGTTTTGGATCGGCAGATCAGCGATCAACGGATTTATCCGGCCATCGACATCTTCAAATCCGGTACTCGTCGGGAAGAGCTTTTGCTCCAGGCGAACGATTTGGAGAAGATCAACACGATTCGACGAGGGTTAGCCGGGCACCGCCCGCCAGAGGCGATCGAAAGACTTTTGTCTTTCCTGAAGAAGTTCCCGACAAACTCTCAGATGCTGCGAGAGATTCCTGGATAGAGAAGCTGTTCCCTGGCGGGATCTCGCTTCACCGTTAGCCGGCTGGGCGGAGAGACGGATGCTTCCTGGAGAGATGTACAATGGAAAGCGATCCAAAAAGCGCCCGTTCTGGCAAAGGAATGGACTACATCGATGTGGAGGTGTTGCCTCCTGAAGCAGCAACGAAGCGAGCCGACGATCTCGACCCGTTGATCAGACTGGTAAGTCGCTTGTTAGATACGTTTTTTGTGATCCCTGGGACGCGGATCCGTTTCGGGCTCGAGCCGATCATTGGATTGATTCCTATCCTGGGTGATCAAGTCACCGCGTTAATATCGGCAGCACTCTTGTATCGAAGTGTCCGGCATCGGGTGCCGAAGATCGCGCTGGTCCGCATGGCGCTAAATATTTTCATCAACGCAGTCGTCGGAATGGTGCCGTTCTTTGGGAATATCTTTGTCCTCTTGTATAAGCCGAATATTCGAAACTACAAAATTCTGCAACGGTATGCTGGACAGACGAGCGCGGTGACGGGAAGCGACTGGCTGTTTGTATCGATCCTGATCGGTTCGACATTCTTCCTGATCGTCGTCGTGACTTTGGTTTTGCTTTACGCGGCCATCAGCCAATTTCGCTGGTGGTAATTCGAGATTGCGGCAAAGGTTTACACTGGACGGTAGCGGCTGCCCGGGGCAATCATCACTGTTGCCGCGGCCCGCTATCGAGGCTCGGGATGCAACTTTGATTTATGAATACAGTCTACCTTGTCGCCAATGGCGACCTTCGTCTGTCCGCGAACCAAAAATGCGAGCCGGCGCAGGCCGCGATGGAAACAGCTCTGGTCGGAGCAATTGAACGCGAAGGTTTCAACGTCAAGCGAGCGCATACGTTCGATGAAACGAAGGGTCACGGCTTCATCGATAGTCAGAAGATGGGACTGCATATTTTGGGGTCCATACCTCAGGATGCCCCGCTTGTCGTCGCCGAGGCCGTTTGGCAATACAGCCAGCATTTACTCGGCGGTTTGATTTCTCACAACGGCCCTATTCTGACGGTCGCCAACTGGAGCGGGACCTGGCCCGGGTTGGTGGGCTTGCTGAATTTGAACGGATCCCTGACCAAAGCCGGGGTGAAGTACAGCACGCTCTGGAGCGAGGAGTTCACCGATAAGCTTTTTACAAAGAAGCTGCGAGAGTGGCTCAATAACGGGAAGGTCAAACATGACACCTCGCACGTCCTGAAATTCAAAGACGCCAAGATACCGGGCGCGTGCCGCAAAGCGGGGGAGAAAATTGCGCGTCGACTTCTCTCTGGAAAAGCAATTATGGGGATATTCGACGAAGGTTGCATGGGCATGTACAACGCGATCATTCCCGACGAGCTGCTGCATCCCACCGGCGTCTATAAGGAGAGGTTAAGCCAATCGAGTTTATACGCGAAAATGCTCACGGTGCCGGATGAAGAGGCCCGGAGGATTTACGACTGGCTGCTTTCACGGGGAGTCAAATTCCATTTCGGGCCGGATGAAGAAACGGATCTCACGGAAAACCAGGTCCTCCAACAGTGCAAAATGTATATCGCTGCTGTCCGGATCGCCGATGAATTTGGTTGTGCAACGATCGGAATCCAATATCAACAAGGACTGAAGGATCTCGCACCGGCATCCGACCTTGTCGAGGGACTGCTGAACAACGTTGATCGGCCTCCGGTTCATCATGAGGTGACGGGGCACGAATTGTTTGCCGGAGAAGCGCTACCACACTTTAACGAAGTGGATGAAGGCGCAGGCTTGGACGGTTTGGTCACCAATCGCGTTTGGCTGGAATTGGGCTATCCACCGGAGACCACGTTGCATGATATAAGGTGGGGTCGCCATTTCAAGAACTCCGAGTTAGACGCCTACGTCTGGGTTTTTCAGATCAGCGGCGGCGCTCCGCCGGCGCACTTCATTAGTGAGTATGGAGGGACTTCCAGTGAACGCCAACCCCCGATGTATTTTCGTCTGGGAGGAGGCACCTGCAAGGGCGTCAGTAAACCCGGGTGGATCGTCTGGAGCCGGGTCTACGTTTCCGGCGGTGAATTGCAATTTGATACTGGTTTGGCAGAGGTTGTTCACTTGCCGGAGGAAGAAACTAACGACCGTTGGCAGCAGACGACTCCGCAGTGGCCGATCATGCACGCCGTCCTGCAAGGTGTTAGTCGCGACCAGATGATGGCTCGGCACAAGTCAAACCACATTCAGGTGGCGTACGCCCCGGACCGCGCCGGTGCCCAGGAAGCGATGTTTACCAAGGTCGCTGTTATGCATGAACTCGGTCTGAAGGTCCACCTCTGCGGCGACTTTTGATTCGGCTGCTCTTCTCTATGCGACAACAAGATCCCGTCCTGGTTCGTTCGCGGCTGATCGAACTCTCTCGCGAGTTTGGCCAAGCACGCTGGGCTATCTTAGGTGAAGGAAATGCTTCCGGTCGGATCGACCAAAAGGTCTTTGCCGTAAAGTCAAGTGGCAGCAGTCTCGGCGCCCTGACCGAGATCGAGCTGACGGATTGCTACTTCGACACGCTGCTACCGGTCCTGGATCGAGAAAACGTTTCAGAACAGGAAATCGAAGAGATCCTATTCGCCTCCCGGGTTCGATCCACCACGATGAAACCGTCGGTGGAAACCTTTTTCCATGCTTTTTTGCTAACGATTCCCGGCGTCAATTTTGTGGGTCACACGCACCCGATCCCAGTCAATCAGATCCTTTGTACCGGCTTGGGAACTTCGTTCGCAGAAGAAAGGCGCTTCCCGGATGAAGTCGTTTGTTGCGGACCCGTGTCGCTGCTGATCCCGTACGAGGATCCCGGCCTCGCGTTGGCCGTTCGAATCCGGCGGGAGGTGCAGGAATTTGAGCGAAAACATGGGAAAAATCCGAAAGTGATTCTGCTTGGAAATCATGGTGTCATCACGATCGGTCCGACGACGGATGCGGTTCGCGTTGCCATGGCGATGACCGTGAAGGCTGCGGAAATATTCGTCGGTGCGCAGTCTCTGGGTGGCAGTATCCCGATGCCGGAGTCCGAGGTGAACCGGATAGAGAATCGTCTCGACGAAGAATACCGGCGAAAAATGCTGAGCCTCTAGCCCCAAAATCTCACAATCTCACAAGCCAGAGCGCTTGTGAGATTTTCGCGCTGTCGAGCCGCTTAGAGAGCGGCTCGGAAGGATTAGCAAGGATACGGGGGTGTGGCCTCACGCGGGCTTTGTCAGCGATGCAGGCTTTCTCAGGCTCAAATAGATCTCTTCAAGCTTTTCGATCTGGGTTGTCAGATCAAATTTTTCCTTGATCGTCTGGGCGGCACGTTTCCCCAGGGAATCTCGAAGGCGATCGTCTGCGGCCAGGCGGTCCAACCAGTTCTCTATCCCCGCCAGGTCTGATTCTGGCACCAGGACTCCGGATTCCAGATGGGCCACCGCTTCGGGAATACCGCCGTGGCGGGTCGAGATGCACGGGAGTCCGGTGGCCATCGCTTCCAGAAGGCTGTTAGGAACGCCTTCTCGATTGCCATCCGGCGTTTGTTCGCTTGGATGCAGAAAAAGATGGCTGTTTTGGTAAAGGGTCAACAGAGTGGATTGATCCACAAAGCCTGCGAACCGGACTCTGCTGCCCATCCCGAGGTCTGTCACCAATTTTTCCAGTGAACCGCGCAACGGGCCGTCGCCGGCGATCGTCAGGCTGGCATTCGGATATCGCTTCCAAAATACGGCGAAGGCCCGGAGCGTCAATTCAAGCCCCTTTTTCTCAACCAGGCGGCACGCCTGCAGGAGTCGCCACGACCCGTCTGCGGGTCGCTGACGAGTAAAATAACGGAATGTCTCCAGGGGGATTCCAGCTCGCTGAATCCGGAGCTTATCCGGCGTACATCCAAGCTCCAACAAGGATGAAGCAAGAGATTCAGACCGGGCCAGCACCAGTGAGCAGAGAGCGAAAAGATCCTGGAACAGCCGCTTGGCCGCCGGGGAATTGACATTCACCTGAACATCCGCACCATGAAATGAGACGACCGCAGGAACCTGGCGCCTGCGCAAAAGCGGTAGCCAGAAGAGGCCGTTGTTACCAAAATAAATGTGCAGTAGTTGACAGCGATCCGCCGTCAATGTGGTCCCCATCGAGCTAACTTCGGCCGGGTAAGCCTGTTGCGGGATTCTTCTAATTTGGATGGTCCACATCCGGCGCAGCCAGCGAAGAGAAGAGCGCTCCACCAACCGGATTGGTTCAAACGGAAACCGATCGACGTTCTCCCGTTTAAATGTCAGCACCACAGGCGCGACCTTTTTCAGCTCCGCTACCTGCCGGTACACGTGAAGCATTTCCGGTTTCAGAAATGTGGGGCAAAAGATCGCGACACGCGGCTTCTCTGTGGCCGACACCGCTGGCTCCTTAGTGTCCTGTCCCGGATAACAGGTGCCGGTCCCCCACAACGAGACCAACATCAGGTCAAAATGCGATCGAGAACAATCGGAGGGCGTGAGGCCTTTCCTTTGGATCTGCGGGATCCGCCACCACGACTTGCTCCCCGCTGCCATATTGTCGAGGCGCGAAGGGGCTTATCAGCTGCAATTTGTTGGGGGCCGCCATAAATTTTTTGTACCAGGACGAATTCGAATTCTGTTCAACTGGAGGGCGTTGTTCCGGTTCTGGAGCAACGCGCGGCCTGGTCGTAAACTCCTGAGCCAGAGCGACACCTGCGGTCATCGCAAAACTGGCACAAAGGCCAAACACTAATCTTTTCATAAACTGCCTCGATTCACTGCATTAATATCTCATCATCTGCATTAGACGAAGCCAAAGTGTCGTTTGTTCGCGATTACTCTCGCCTCTATCCACACCACAGTACTCGACCGTCCTAACTCGGCGTTGCTTTCCCCAAGTACTTTATACGGTTTGCCTAAGGGCAAAGTTACACCAATACGATCACTCTGGGAAGCGATTCACTCATTTTGTCCCCGAGGGTGTGGAGGGACGCCAGATCGGGATGCGGTAACCCCGTTGGACCAATTCCAGAACTGTCAATGATTGGATTGTCGGGATTCCCGACAATTTGCGTTCCGGACCGAAATAATACTCGAATTTGGCCTCCTGATCAGGGTCGTCTCGGTCCAGCGCCCCGGTCCCGGTCTGCATCAACCGCCCATCCTCGATATAATAAAAGGTGAGGTCGCTGATCATGTTGGATTGATCCCGATCCTTGTTATTCAGCTCAAGGCTGTACGCCTGCGCCATGCCGTGCCGGCCGATGTCTGGCAGATCGCCCACGTAAATGCCGTCGAAGTCGATCAACACATCGGAGTCTGCGGATGTGATGCGGTTATAGCCGCCGGCGGTCGGCGCGTATCCGGTCCAGAGCCAGGTGTCCGGGCCAGAGTTTCGGTACCAGGTTCCTACGAAGACAACGTTCTTGCCGTTGCCCTCCAGGTCGATCTCCACCTTTTTGATCACCAGCAGTCGCCCGACATTCGCAATGCGGTCCGGTACATTCATCGCGAGATAGTCCGCGATCGGGTCGGTGATAGGCGGCTCTGCGAGCATCACGGTGCTCGTGAGCAAGAGCAGATAGAAGGAAGCCAGGAGGTAGTTGTGACACCTAAGAATATCGGGAAAACGAAAAAGCTTGTATCTCATTCTCAACTCAGGCGCCGCGATCGTGAACAGGATCTCTATCGGAAATCCCCGAAAAGGCCTTGATTCGAATAAAGTCGAGCAAGGGAGCCACAGCAAGCGGATCGGCAGATTTCGGCACTTGCTTTCGCAGTTCGCGTGCAACTCCGCCGCTGGGCTCCCTCTCCGGCGGGAACAACGTTCCCGACTGGCACTCGCACTGACACTGACAATTATTTCGATGAATTTGCCGGAAAAAAGTGGAAAACAGCGCGCACTTGTTCGGAAAATGAGCAACTGTCTTCGGACGGCGTTCCCATTGAAACGGACGCGTGGCGCGTGTTCCTGCCTACCCCAAACAGCAATCCGATCGTACCTGGCTAACCCCGATGGCTTACTTGGAACTAATTCAAATCGAGAAACACTACGATTCCTTTCACGCTTTGAAGAATATCGACCTGCGGGTCGAGAAGGAGGAATTCGTTGTCTTTGTTGGACCTTCTGGATGCGGGAAAAGTACGCTCCTTCGTTCCATTTGCGGTCTCGAAACTGTGACCAGCGGCAGAATCGTGCTGGATGGCCGGGAAATTACCAGCATCCACCCCTCGAAACGAAACGTTGCCATGGTGTTCCAGAACTACGCGCTTTTCCCTCACTTGAACGTCTTCGACAATATTGCGTTTGGGCTGCAGTTACAGGGACTTTCAAAGGAAGATATCCAGCGACGGGTCCAGCGTGCCGCGACGCTGCTGCATTTGGAAACGATGCTCGATCGCAAACCAAAGCAACTCTCCGGAGGTCAGCGTCAACGTGTTGCGATCGGTCGTTGCATCGTGAAACAGCCGAAGCTGTTTCTTTTCGACGAACCGCTGTCAAATCTGGATGCCAAGTTGCGGGTGCGGATGCGAGTCGAGTTGCTCAACCTGCACTATGAAACGCGCAACACCGTCGTGTACGTGACGCACGATCAGGTCGAAGCCATGACGATGGCTGACAAAATCGTGGTTTTGCAAGACGGACGTATCGAACAGGTCGGGTCTCCAATGGATCTCTACGAACACCCGGTCAATCAGTTTGTGGCCGGCTTTATTGGATCCCCTCAAATGAACTTCCTTGAGGGTCGCGTGAGCAGTGCGAACGGTACCGGGATATCCTTCGCTGCGGACGGTCTTGGAACGCTTGAATTACCGTTGGTTGCCGAATCGGTGAAAGTTGATCAGGCAATCACTGTCGGCATCAGACCTGAGCACGTCGAGTTGGAGGGCGGACCGGTGCAGAGAGGGGTCAAAGCCGTCGTCAATATCGTGGAAAATCTCGGAGGCGAGACCTATCTTCACGTCGAGGTCGCGCCCGAGCTACCACTGATCATGGTCAAACTACATGGGTCGCGCGGTCCGACCCGTGGAGATCGCATAATGCTTCACTTTCCCGCGGACAAAATTTATCTCTTCGATGCTACGCACTCCGCCATTCCGGTAAAGATATTGAACGAAGAGTAGAGAAAATACCCCCAACCAAAACCAATTCCCATGAGCGCTACAGTCGACAAATTGCCAAAGACGATGCCTGCAGTGATGGCGCATGGCCCTCACGATTACCGGCTCGAAGAACGGTCGGTTCCGCGGCCGGGTCCAGGTGAAGTATTGATCAGCGTGCAGTCCACAGGCGTCTGTGCCAGCGACATAAAATGTTATACGGGAGCCGCCCTATTCTGGGGGGATGAACACCGGGTCGGCTACTGCCAGGCGCCGGTGACCCCGGGTCACGAATTTGTCGGTGAAGTGGTTGGACTCGGGGATGGCGCCGGTGAATTGTACGGACTCAAAATTGGCGATCACGCCATCAGTGAACAAATTGTCCCTTGCTGGAACTGTCGATACTGCAAATCCGGGGCCTATTGGATGTGCAATGTCCACGATATTTATGGATTTCGTCAGCGAACCTTTGGGTCTTGGGCCGACTACATGATCTTTCCTGCCGGTGCCCTGAATTACAAGGTTCCGGATTCCATGCCATTCCATCATGCAGTGTTCATTGAACCGCTCGCCTGTTCGATCCACGCCGTCGAACGAGGTGACATAAAATTTCAAGATACCGTCGTCATCGCCGGTTGCGGTCCGCTCGGATTGGGAATGGTCGCCGCCGCCAGAATGAATGGGGCAGAACGAATTATCGCGCTTGATCTCAGCGATGAGCGGCTCGAAGTCGCCAAACGTACGGGTGCCGACCTCGGGATCAATCCGAAGAAGGAAGATGCCGTCAAAAGGGTCCTTGAATTGACCGGCGGGTACGGATGCGACGTCTATATCGAAGCAACGGGCCATCCGACTGCTGTGGAGCAGGGCCTTCTCATGATTCGGAAGCTCGGCACCTTTGTTGAATTCAGTGTTATGCGCGAAAAGGTGACGGTGGACTGGACGATCATTGGCGACACCAAAGAATTGAACATCCATGGGTCGCACTTGGGTCCGCGCTGTTACCCGGTGGCCATCCGGATGATCGAGCAGGGTCTCTTGCCGATGGATGAGATTGTCACTCACCGTCTTCCGCTAAGCGATTTTCAGAAAGGTATCGATCTCGTGATCTCCGGCCTGACTTCGGTCAAAGTGACCCTCGAGCCGTAGTGTCGAAAGCCAGAACCCGCAACTGTTCGAGGGCCCAGTGAGCGATAGCGATTAAAGGGATTTACTGGTCTCCACCCTCCAAGACCGATTGAGAAACTCCACGTTGGTTGAAGAAGCGACGTGCCCAAATTTCCGAGTTTCTGCGCTTACTCCACGCGTGACTTTATGAAACCCTAAGGATAAAATCATCCCATCGCGGACAATGAACCAAGCTATTGTCCATACTAAAGTCATCAACGAATGCGGCGTGCTGCCCTCGCCTGTGGGCATAAACAGCAGCGGCTGGTCAAAGCTTGGTTGGAACACCGGGACTGCCAGACGCAACGCGAACGATATTCCAGGTGTCGGCCTTCTTAGAGGGGACGCTAAGTATTCGTCTAACCGTTATTCCCATTTTTTTGTATGGATCTTAACGAAACACCAATTAAACCGGGTGAGCTGACCGAATTAACTGAGCTGGAAGGCGGGCGAAGAGGGAGGGTATTCTTGTTGAAAAACTCAATTGGCCAGCAGCTCGTGATTAAGTTTCAGAAGGAGAGCACTTCTAGCCCGGTTGCCGCAACACACATTCTGCAGAAGGCTCGGGCTATGACAGCCAAGGCTCGAAAGGCAGAGCCGGCGGACCTTGATGCAATTTCGAACGGCATCAAAGAAAGTGCGAAATTGAAATTCTTGGAGAGAGAATGGAACGGTGCAAGAGCGGACAGAAGTATGCCGCATGCGCTGCTGATGGATTTCGTTGAAGGCCAGACGATTAAATCGATGCTCAGCCAAGAGTGGCGTGAGGTTCTGGAAGTCATAACAGACGAGACGTTTCAGGTGCAGTTAGGAAGGATCCTCGCGGCCGACGTGTTCGCGGGTAACAATGACCGGATGTTCGGCGCTTATCGCTCGATGACAGCCCAGCAGCCAACCGGCTGGTATAACGAAGGGAATCTTTTTATTGCAAAAGATAAAACGGGCAAATCTCCGAAACCCGTTGCTATCGACAACGCCTTCGAGCCTATGCAGGTCATGGAAATCTGGGACAAATTCCCATGGGGAGCTAAAATGGGGTTTATGTCTTTCGGTAGTCTCGCGCCAGCTAATGAGAAGCTAGCATGGCAAGAGGCTGGTCTTCTGTTTGAAGCCTTTCTTGAAGCTGCCAAGGAGAGTAACTCTGGCCACCAACCTGAAATCACCAATTTAGAATCAACAAAGACGACATTTCAACGCAACGTATCTTTCGGAGCAAAGCAAGCGATTAGCGAGTTACTCGCGAGAGGCCAGGGATGGAAAGAGCAGATATCGTTGCAAGGCATAGATTATAAAGTGATGGGTGCTTTTAGGATCCGCAAACGCGTCCTGCGCCAAGTGTCGCAAGGTATTGAAGATGTGGCCAAGGCTATCGCGACCGCGAATGACGTCAACCAGTACAGGAAGTGGGTGCTGACTCATGAGTACAAGGTTGCGGAGCTCGATATGGGGCCGCTGCTCGCGACAGAGGATAGCTATAAGAAATTCAAGAGAGGGAAAATTAACAGCTGATTGGGAGCAACAATAATCTTTAGGCCGTTGGTGGTGATGGTCCGGCAAGCGTTCGAACTGTCCCAGGAGCCTCGGTATCGGCGCGGTTCCGATCTGTGGCGATTCGTTCTAACAACGCGAGCACCTCGGCCTTTTTCAGCGGTTTGGAAAGGTAATCGTCCATCCCGGCGGCGAGGCAGCGCTCACGGTCGCCAGCCATCGCATGCGCGGTCATTGCCGCGATCGGGGTGTGGCGACCGGTCGCTTGCTCGGCCTCACGGATGCGCCGGGTGGCTTCAAGGCCATCCATCTCAGGCATCTGCACGTCCATGAAGATCAGATCAAATGTTGCGCCCGCGGCGGCTTCCACAGCCTTGCGCCCATTGGGGGCGTGTACGAGCAAATGGTGGCGCAGGATGGCCCCGGCGACTGCGCGATTGACCATGTTGTCCTCGGCGAGCAGGATGCGCAACCCGCTCGCAGCTGGCACGTTCGGTGCGGCTTCCGCCGCGGGCTGCGCAACCGTACCCCCTATCGCGATGAGGATTGCGTCCAGCAACTCGAGTTCGCTCACCGGCTTCGTCAAGTAGGCCGCCACGCCCAGTTCGGCGCATCGCGCAGCCGCTCCGGCACTCATCGCCGAGGAAAGCATCATCACCGTTGCGCTGGAGATCTCTACGTCTTGGCGGATTTTCTCCGCCACCATGAAACCATCCATCTCGGGCATCATGCCGTCGAGTAACACGAGCGCGAACGGCTTCCCGACGCGTGCTTCGCGCAGCATTTCCTCGAGCGCCACACTGCCGGATGCGACGACCACGGGTTGCATCCCCCAGTGTGCCAGCATCTCTTGCAGGATACGGCGATTTACGGCGTTATCATCCGCCACGAGCACGCGCAAGCCTTCTAGCCGGCGTGGGTCCGCGTGTCGCACGTTTGGTACAGGCGTATACCGCACGGGCAGTCGTACGGTGAAGTGGAAGGTCGTTCCGGCATCCACCGTGCTTTCGACCCAGATGCGCCCACCCATTTGCCCAACGAGCTGCGAAGCGATCCCCAACCCGAGGCCGGTGCCCCCATGAGTGCGCGTCGTTGAGCCGTCCGCCTGCGTAAAGGCCTCGAAGATCCGGGCCTGCTTGGCCGTCGGAATGCCGGAACCGGTATCGCTGATGGAGAACTGCAGGCAAAACTTGTCGTCCGACGCGGACTCGACCGCGACGCGCAGCATCACGTCCCCGCTCTCTGTGAACTTGATCGCGTTGTCGATAAGATTGATCAGGATCTGCCGAAGCCGCATGGGGTCGCCGACCAAATGGTCGGGAACCTTCGCGGGGATGTCGGCGGTCAGTTCCAGTCCCTTTTGATCTGCACGCATCCCGAGGGGCTTGAGCATCGCGCCGATGCAGTCACGCAGGCTGAAACTGATTGCCTCGAGTTCCAGTTTGCCCGCCTCAATCTTGGAGAAATCTAGAATGTCATTAATTAATCCAAGCAACGCGTAAGCGGACGATTTTGCCATTCCGAGATACTCGCGCTTCTGGCGGTCGAGCTCCGTATCGAGTACCAGCTCGGTCATGCCGATGATGCCGTTCATCGGGGTGCGGATCTCGTGGCTCATGATCGCGAGGAATTCGCTCTTCGCCAGGCTTGCGGCTTCGGCAGCTTTTCTGGCCCGCAGAAGTTCGATCTCCATCTGCTTGCGCGCGGTCATGTCGCGCGCCACGCAGACATTGATTTGGAGTGCCTCCGACCATTTGGCGGTCCACACGATCCAAACCACGGCGCCATCCTTGCGCAGATAGCGATTTTCAAAACCGTTCTCCGCCACTCCGCTCAGGATGGATTGATCGATCGCGATGGTTTTCTCTCGGTCGTCGGGATGGACCATTTCGAGGAAAGGCCGCCCGATGAGTTCTTCCGGAAGGTAACCCCACAGATGTTCACATGCGCGGTTGACCTGGAGAAATCGGCCCGCAGCGTCGAATGTGCAAATGACATCAATCGAGTTGTCCATAATCTCCTGGTAGGCACGCTCGGTTCGGGCATGCTCTTGCATTTGCTTCCGCAGGCCTGCGTTGGCTTCAGCCAGCTCCGAAGTGCGTTGGAGTACCTGCAACTCAAGCTCCGCATGGGCGTTGCGGAGGCTTTTCTGCGCCAGCTCTTCTTTGCGCTCGGCGACTCGTAGTGAAACCGCGCCGATCCAGATAAGGATGACAAAGATCATGGCGCTTGCCAGAGCGAAAATCGCGACAGCTAACTCCGGGCCATACCAGCCGGAGCGCTCCGCCTGCAAGCACAGCCAGCCGATCAGAATCGGCAAAACGACCGCGGCCAGCCCATATCTGCGCACCAACATTCCGCTCGTCCCCGAACCCGTGACCACTTGCATGAATCCGTAGCGGCTGCTCGCACACAACATGCCGGCACAGAGCGTCAGAAAAGCGATCGCTGTATAAAACGCGACAGCGCTGAAATTGCCCAAATGGTAGAGCGAAACCGCCCCGTAAAGATGGCCGACAATCTCGAGGAACGAGATGAATACGACACAGCCCGTGAGCGCGTGCGTCCAAGATGTCCTTTTCGGTGAGGGAAGGAAAACCAGTGCGAGCCCGAGACAGACAAAGCTGAGCGCGGTGATCATAGCCATCCGCCCGGTCGGGCTGTTGCCGGCGTGATCCCGGAACAGCAGCTCGTCAATCCCGAGATTGAAGCCGGTCGCGTACTCCCACAGCGTGAGCATTCCGACGATTGCCACCGCTCCTGCGAACCCGGTGGAGAGCTTCCTTAGGTGTCCCTTTTCCCGCTTCGTTGGCCATGTGAAGAGAGAAAGGCTCAAGCCGGCAAAGCAGAAGGCCAAGGCCGAATTGGGTTTCATCGAGACCAGGTCGGGGACCACCGCCATCGCTGGACGGAAACCGAATACCGAGCCGGCAAAACCGGTGAGGCCGATCACGATCACCAACAAACTGGCATACTGCGCGATCTGAAAATTTCGGTGCGGATCGGGCTTGCCAACCGGCCTTAATTCCGCTTCGAGCGGCATCAGTTGCCAGGGCGCGGTCACGCCGCCTCGATCGGCCGGCTTCCGTCGCTGAGAACGGCGTCCTGTTGACGGCTGCGGCCCATCTGCGGCTTATCCAAGGCAAGCGAAGCCCCGCATTGTTTGTCCTGGCTGAAGATTCGGGCGATGGTCTCTTCCTCGGCAGACTAAGGTTGTTGTTTTTCTCATCGACGGCGTTCCTTCCTGGTGAGTTCGAAACCAGTTTGTAGACGTGAGTTTTCAAATGTACCATAATTTTAAATATTTTCCATTATCAAATTTGATACCCACGCTCTGCCGGTTAGCCTGCAGCGATCACAAATCCCTAGGTCCCGCCTGTATCCGTTGAGCGTCGGTTTTACGGCCCGAAAGGCCATGCCACGTAGGGGCTAGAGGGTTCAGCCGGGCGTTTTAACGCCTTACCCTCTTCCGCAACTCAAGCGCCCGCCGCTCATTCCGCAGGCTGAATCTTCAAGTCCTCAGGATTCGCAAAATCGATCGTGAAAAATTTGCTGACGAACTCGCCTGCTTTCGTTTTCATCGCTTGCCTGACCCGAATTTTCGTCCCCGACAGCCAGCCCGGATCTACCACCACCCGCCCTTCGTCTGCAGATGAAGGAATGCGAAGAATGTTCTCAGACCGAATTTCCTGCACCGTTCCTTTCCGGAGGAGAAAGAAATAAAGATGGCCCGCTCTTCTGCGGTTTAACTCGTCCAATGCGACGACCGTCCCATCTTTGTTCCAAAAGATCCCCCACGCCTTCGCATATTGAATATTTGCACTATTTGCATCTGGATAGTATGCGTTCACCGTCACCATTCCTTTTCCATCAAGCGCATTGACGAGTTCGTAACGGATCGGATGGGTTGTTCTAAGGATCCATTCGTATTTTCCATTTGGACTTTTTGGGTTCCCCCTCGAAACGTACGGATTGCCTGTCATGGGCGGGTTCTGCGCCGTCGCGGCAGCCGTCAGGAGACATAACGTCAAGATCCGCGCAGGGACGCACTTGATCAGACTTTTCGGACCCATAAACTTAATTGCCTCCGTTCTTCCAACCGGATCCTCTGTACACGATATAAATTTGTCCATACTCGTTGCTACCTACCCGGTTCTGAAAGCTTTGTTCGACCTGTCCTGAAGAGCGGGCTCCGGCCAGGTTGTAGACATCTACTCGGCCTGCTCCGTTGGCGTCATAATCCATCTGGCCTGCATCGGCGTTTGCCCAGGATCCGGTTGCGCCGGTGTCATTAGCTTCCGCGTACATATCCAGGGCCGGAATGTAGATCAGAGAGCCGCGAGGAATTCGATTGAAGTCGACCGCCACCGTCGTGCCCTCGAGAGCGAGGGGATCACCGTTTGCCGAGGTAGCTCCCATCCAATTCGAGGAAGCTGCCGTCGGATAGGGCCAGTCGGCGTCCTTGTTGGAGTAGGCGGTGAGTCTGGCATCATACTCGTCCCATTGCGCGAGCTGATCCTGAGTCGGATCGGCTAAACCGAATCGTTGCCGAAAACCCTGCTGGTTTTGGTTGGCGTCACCGCCCAGTACATTAAGGTCGTCGCTGCCCAGGGGAGGGGCGTCATTCCCGCTTTTTGGCACGATCGCGCCGGCGCCTGCAGCACCCGCGATACTGTTCCCCTGAAGGAGATCAGATTGCGACGGTTGAGAAGATCCGGACATCACCCCGGAATCTGCGGAGTCCTGGTCATCGCATCCGAGCAGAAATAGTGACGCCGTCAAAACTATGATCCCGAGATTTCGCGACCCTCGGACCTGGATGGATCGATCTTGAGCCACGGGATCTGAGATCGGTCACTTAAGTCCGTGAACGCTGTTGACGGATGGGGCATGGAGCACAAAGGCGTAACATCCATTGGTGCCGGAGAACTGTCTTCGCCAGCTCGTGAGCGAGAAGTTCTTGGTGCGTTTACCTCCGAACCTGGCATCGGCACTGTAAATTGAACCGTTCGTTCCGACGATTCCGGCATGCCCGAGATAGACAGGCCCGTTTAGAGACGCTTGCGTTGGACTCACAATGATCGACCCTGGCGGGGCGGTTCCGGGATCAACCTCCACCGTCGGACCCGTGCGGAGCAGCCGCAGGATTTCGCGGGTGGAATTTGAACCAAGTCTGAAGCCGGTGATCGGGTAGATGACACGATCGATTTCTTGCCCGACCGCGCTGACCTCCGGATCCTGTCTTGAGCTGCGCATCGGCGCCCGACTCTTTTTCACCAAACTTCGTCTTCTCAGGAGTAATTCGATGGCGTCCTGCACCGGTTTTTCCACTGAATGTTCCGCATCATCGCGGAAGGGGAAAAGAGAGGTGTCAACATCGACGATCACAGGGATCATGCCGGCCCGCTGCTTGACCAGAACAAGTCCGGCGAGCTCCTTTCGTTCCAGGAGAAACAGATAGTAATCGATCGTACCGGTCGCAACAGCGCCGCAATATTCGACATTGGCACGCGGATCCGCGCGTTGGATCAAGTCGCGCACTTCGATGGGTGTCTCGGCCGAATGTTCCATCACGTGCGCGCAAACAAATGTCCAGAACACCAAACAAATAGCCGTCCGATGATAGATCATAACACTCGATATCCTATGTTATGGATATATCAACACACTTTTTAATTGTGTTTCTTCAGTACGGGCAATCGCGCCGCAAACGGTCCTTTTTCGCCCAGCTCCGACCAGAGCGCTTCCTCTTTCTTGTGCAGCGTCTCCCAGCCGGTCCCAGGCTTTCCGGACCAAGCCCTGGATCCCAGCACCAGCCAAACGGCGAACAACTAACGGCGGTCCAGGTTCAGGACAATAGGTTAACACAATAGGTTCAAGACATAGGTAACACTTCAAGGCAAAGCCGGAGTAAGAAAACCGGTAAATGCCGTGGAAAGAAAGTGAATCTATGGACCAAAGAAGAGAGTTTGCCTTGAAGGCGCTTGGAACGTTGAATTTTCGAGCTTTGTGCCGGGAGTATGGGATCAGCGCCAAGACGGGTTACAAATGGCGAGAAAGGTTTTTACGCCAAGGACTCGAAGGGATGGAGGAAGATTCGCGGCGGCCCAGGAGCAGTCCCAAGCAATTGAGCGAAGGGCAAGTGTGCGAAATGGTGAAGCTCAAGCTGGTGCATCGACATTGGGGGCCGCGGAAGATCCGGACGTTGTACCATCGGCGCCACGGGCAGTCGCCAAGCGAGAGCAGTTTTAAGAGGGTCCTTGAGCAAGTGGGTTTGACCCAGCCGCGCCGGGTGCGAAAGGGG
>Ga0210387_10000948_pt1 | contig 21356 bp, 15 predicted proteins | sample IncBWC7OmetaG_FD_160108 | JGI IMG/M metagenome (GOLD analysis project Ga0210387, IMG submission 160108) | Forest soil microbial communities from Barre Woods Harvard Forest LTER site, Petersham, Massachusetts, United States - Inc-BW-C-7-O ...
CGAGCGTGGAGGCGGTCGACAAAGCGCTGGTGGATTACGGGATGGCGATGGGTCCGCTCGCTACCGGCGATCTTGCGGGACTCGATGTTGGCTGGCGCATTCGAAAGGAATACAAGCATTTGGAAGAGCCGGGGATCCGGCAGCCGATCGCTGAAGACAATCTCTGCGAGATGGGGCGCTTTGGGCAGAAGACGGGCGCGGGCTGGTACAAATATGACGAGAATCGGCGCGCGAATCCCGATCCGGAAGTTGCGGAGCTGGTGGCGAAGTGGACCGCAGAAGCCAAAATTCCGCAGCGGCGAATTTCAGCAGAGGAAATTGTCGATCGCTGCATTTATGCGCTTGTGAATGAAGGCGCGCGGATTCTGGAAGAAGGGTATGCACTTCGCTCCGTAGATATCGACATCATTTATCTGAATGGCTACGGATATCCGGCGTATCGGGGCGGCCCGATGTGGTATGCAGACACGGTGGGGCTGAAAAAGGTTTACGATCGCGTGCTTGAGTTTCAGAAACAGCACGGGGAAATCTGGGAACCGGCTCCTCTGCTGAAGCAACTAGCGGAGCAGGGTAAGACGTTTGCCGAGTTCACGAAGGAACAAAGCGTCGCCGCATCGAAGCCTTGAGGAGCAAGCGGTGCCGGATTTTCAGGATCGTGCAACGGTCGTGCGGGCTGGCGAAGAACTGAATCTGGCAGCGCTCGAGCCATTCCTTCACGCGCATTTTCCCGAGCAGAGCGGTCCTCTTGAAGTAAAACAATTTCCAAGCGGGCATTCCAATCTGACTTACTCGGTACGCTATGGCAGCCGGGAGTTTGTGCTTCGGCGTCCTCCGTTTGGCAGTAAAGTGAAATCCGCGCACGATATGGGACGCGAATTCCGCGTTCTCTCCAAGCTTCATGCGGCATATCCTCCAGCACCCGAAGTGTTTTTGTATTGCGACGATATGTCTGTGCTGGGAGCGCCGTTCTACCTGATGAATCCGATTCGCGGAGTAATTATTCGGCGCGACCCTCCGCCGGGTCTTGAGTTTTCAGCGGCGACGGCGCGGCAACTGAGCGAATCGTTCGTGGATAATCTTGCGCGTCTGCATAGCCTTGATTTTGTCGGAATTGGACTGGCTGATCTTGGCAAGCCGGAAGGCTACCTGGAACGACAGGTTCGCGGTTGGACTGAACGATATTACGGATCGCGCACGCATGAGTTTCCAGAGGTGGAAGGCATTGTTGGCTGGATGAAAGAGCACATGCCGCCGAAGAGTGACGTCGCGCTGATTCACAACGACTATAAGTACGACAACCTAGTTCTGGATTCAGACGATATAACTAGAATCGTGGGCGTGCTGGACTGGGAGATGTGCACAATCGGCGATTCGCTCACCGATCTGGGCACTGCTCTCGCATACTGGGTGGATGCGGGAGACGGTGAGGGACTACAAAAGATTCGTTGGGGGCCGACGACGGAAGCCGGGAGCATGACGCGCGCTCAAATCGCCCGGCGCTATGCTGACAAAACGGGTCGCGACATATCGCGACTGGATTTCTATGTGGTATTTGCGCGATTCAAGGTCGCGGTGATCGTGCAGCAAATTTATTACAGGTATCATCAGGGGTTGACGAAGGATGAGCGGTTCGCAACGATGCCTAGACTTGTGGAACTTCTGTTGAAGGCATCGCTCCAGTGCGCTGAAAGCGGCGTGATCTGAGATTTCTGGAGAAAGCGCCAGGCAGCGAGATAATGGCTCTCACTGCCTATGGCGACACTATCGGTAGTGGCGAACAATCCATTCGGCCACGCAGCACGGCTTGGCGGAGCCTTCGCATTCGACAGTGACGGCTAGGGTCATCTCCAGCGCGTCGCCAAGATCTTTCAAACTCACCAGCGAAAAGCGACCTCTGATACGCGAGCCCACGCGCACGGCGGCGGGAAAACGTACACGGTTAAGCCCGTAGTTGATTGCGCGCGAGCCTCCGGCTTGAAATTCAATCGATTCTTTCATCAGATAGCTGAGCAACGAAAGCGTGAGGAAACCGTGGGCGATCGTTGTGCCGTAGGGCGACTCTTTTTCGGCGCGAGCACGATCGAGATGAATCCATTGGCGGTCACCGGTGGCTTCGGCGAACTGATCGATGCGGGCTTGCGTAATCACGATCCAGTCGCTGACCGCGATTTCTCGGCCGATCGAATCCTTCAATGAATCAACCGAGTCAATTTTAACGAGAGGCATCGCAATCTCCGATTGGTTTTCTTCTCAAGCAATGTGACGTTCAAGCGGAAGCATGGAAGCTGAGAAGCGCGCACGTTTGATCGCGCGGAGGCTGGAATTAACTGCGCGCAGACTTGCTCCACTTGCCGAGCTCAAGTCTTGCTACCGACTCGGCGTGAACTTCATCGGGCCCGTCTGCTAATCGCAATGTGCGAACTCCCGCCCAGGCGGCTGCGAGGAAAGTATCATCTGAAACACCAGCGCCGCCGTGGGCCTGAATAGCACGATCCAAAACTCTGAGAGTCATATTAGGCGCGACGATTTTAATCATCGCAATTTCAGCGCGCGCGGCTTTATTTCCCACGGTGTCCATCATGTGCGCGGCTTTCAGCGTGAGCAAGCGTGCCTGTTCGATTTCGATTCGCGAGGCGGCAATTTCAGCGCGAATTGTCCCTTGTTCGGCAAGCGGTTTACCGAAGGCGACTCGCGACTGGACTCGTTTGCACATTGTTTCGAGCGCGCGCTCCGCGACACCGATACACCGCATGCAGTGATGAATACGGCCCGGGCCGAGCCTGCCCTGGGCAATTTCAAATCCGCGGCCTTCTCCAAGAAGCATGTTCGTAGCTGGAACACGAACGTCTGTGAAACTGACTTCACCGTGTCCGTGTGGCGCGTGGTCGTAACCATAGACGGTAAGCAGGCGCTCGATTTTCACGCCGCGTGCGTCCATTGGCACCAGGATCATTGACTGCTGCTTGTGCGTCGGCGCCGAAGGATCCGTTTTTCCCATGAAGATTGCGATCCTGCATCGCGGATCGCCCGCGCCGGAAGTCCACCACTTTCTTCCGTTGATAACGTAGTCGTTGCCGTCGCGAACGATGCTCGACGTGATGTTCGTCGCGTCGGAAGAAGCGACGTCAGGCTCCGTCATTGCGAAACACGACCGGATTTCGCCCGCGAGCAGGGGTTTTAGCCACGCTTGTTTTTGCTGAGCCGATCCGTAGCGGGCAAGGACTTCCATATTTCCGGTATCGGGCGCAGAGCAATTGAAAACTTCCGGGGCCCAGTGGCTGCGGCCCATGATCTCGCAGAGGGGAGCGTATTCGAGGTTCGTGAGTCCCGCGCCTTGATCGTCATTCGGCAGAAATAGATTCCACAGGCCTGCGGCGCGGGCTTTTGGTTTTAATTCTTCGATTGCTTTCGTGGGCTTCCAGCGATCTCGTTCTACTTCTTCATGGAAGCGCTGCTCTTTTGGATAGATGTGCTCATCCATGAATGCCTGAAGGCGCTTTTGCAAATCGTTCACTTTAGGGCTGAACTCAAAGTTCATCGGGGTCTCTAACGGCCTTTGAAAGCGGGGGGGCGCTTTTCCAGGAAATGCGCGACGCCCTCCTTGAAATCTTCGCACTGGAGACTTGCCAGCATCTCGCGCTCGGAAGTATCAAACGCTTCTCCGAGGGTTTGGAACATGGCTTCGTACACCTGGCGTTTCATGACGCGAGTGGAGCGGGGGCTTGAATTCGCCGCCACGTCCTGCGCATATGCGTTGATCTTTTCGAGAAATGTATCCTGGGGGAAGACCTGGTTTACGAGTCCCATGCGTAATGCATCGGCGGCATCAGCCATCCGCGCCGTAAAGAGCAGATCGAGAGCGTTTGCGTGCCCGACCAACCGAGGCAGTGTCCACGCGAGGCCATATTCCGCGATCAGCCCGCGGCGGGCGAACGCGGTGCTGAATTTTGCCGCGTCGGAAGCAAAGCGCAAATCGCAATACAGCGCAATCACCAAGCCCAATCCAACGACTGGGCCATTAATTGCGGCGATGATGGGTTTTCCGATAGCCGGAAAGTAGGAATATTTCTTGCGGAAGTCGGCCCGCACACCATCGACAGTGCCGCTGCCGGAACTGCTGATCGCTTGCTTGAGACGAGCTTCGTCGACGCCTTGTGCTGCGACGGAGCTCAGAAGAGACATATCCGCACCGGCGCAAAATCCTCGACCCGCACCGGTGATAATAACAACGCGGACGTTCTCGTCGCGCTCTGCATCTTCTATCGCGGAGCGAACTTCGCGCTCCATAACCGCGGTCCAGGCATTCAGTTTATCGGGGCGGTTCAGGGTAATCGTCGCAACACGATTTGCAACAGCGTAGAGCGTTTCCTGATTTGGCATGATGGCGGCGATTATATACAATGCGCTGCACGATAGTCACTTTCATCTGTGAGTGACTATCAGAACAGCAGTCGCGATGGAAGCTAGGCTGTGTTGTGAATTCGTAACGTCGGGGAGGATGTGGTGACTACCGTCAATCATAAGTTCGAGCTTGCGGCCCGCCCGGTCGGATTTCCGAAACGGAGCGATTGGAAATATGTGGAAGAACCGGTACGCGAGCCGGGAGCCGGCGAGGTGCAGATAAAAATCTGCTACGTTTCTCTCGATCCCGCGATGCGCGGTTGGCTGAACGAAGGCAAGTCGTACGTACCGCCCGTCGCGATTGGTGAAGTGATGCGCGCGATGGGAATCGGGCGCGTGACTGCGTCGAAAAATCCTGGCTTTGCGCCAGGGGACTGGGTGCGCGGTGTGCTGGGTGTTCAGGAATACGCGACAACGGATGGAAAAGGCCTCGCGAAAGTTGACCCGGCGCTCGCGCCTTTGCCTGTATATCTCGGAGTGTTGGGAATGACGGGGATGACCGCATATTTCGGATTGCTCGATGTGTGCCAGCCGAAGCCCGGCGATACAGTGGTTGTGTCCGCGGCAGCCGGCGCTACGGGAATGGTGGTCGGGCAGATCGCGAAGCTCAAAGGGTGCCGCGCGATCGGGATCGCCGGTGGCGCAGAGAAGTGCAAATACATCGTGAAGGAACTTGGTTTTGATGCTGCGATCGATTACAAGTCCGAGGACGTCCGGAAAGCGCTTCAAACGCATTGTCCCAAGGGCGTCGACGTGTATTTCGATAACGTGGGTGGCGAAATTCTCGACATCGTGCTTTCGCAGCTCGCCCGTGGCGCGCGTGTGGCGATCTGCGGAGCGATATCGCAATACAACAACACCACGCCGATCAAAGGACCGTCGAACTATCTTTCTCTGCTTGTCAATCGCGCCAGCATGAAGGGTTTTCTCGTCTTTGACTACGCTGATCGTTATCTCGAAGCCGGGAAAGAAATGGCCGGCTGGATGGCAGCCGGGAAGCTCAAGTCGCGGGAGGAAATCGTCGAGGGATGCCACAATTTTCCGGAGACGCTGCTTAAGCTTTTCAAGGGCGAAAATACCGGCAAGTTGATGCTCAAAGTGGGAGAGGCGTAGCGAGAAGCTTGTTCCGCTGGGAATACTCGCCAAGTTTCAGCGGTTAAATCGGGAGGACATGATGCCGTTCGCAGAAAATCAGGGAGTAAACATCTACTGGGAGGAAGAAGGGCGAGGCACTCCCGTTCTTCTGATCATGGGCCTGGGCTGGCCATCGTATATGTGGTATCGCACGAAATCCCGGCTCGTGCCGCAATACCGGGTGATAACTTTCGACAATCGTGGCGTTGGCCGAAGCGACGTTCCTGCAGGGCCGTACCCGATCGCGCTGATGGCATCAGACGCGGCTGCGGTGCTCGACGCTGCGCGTGCCGAAAGCGCGCATGTATATGGCGTGTCGATGGGCGGAATGATTGCGCAGGAATTTGCGATTCAGTATCCGAAGCGAGTGCGGTCTTTGATTCTCGGTTGCACCGCGCCGGGAGGCCCGCAGTCCGTGCGCGCAGAGCCCAAAGTGATCGAGATTCTGATGCGTCAGGGAATGACGCCGGAAGAAGCCGCTCGCGCAATTAATCCGTTTATTTACGATGCGGGGACTCCGCAATCGAGAATCGATGAAGACGTGACGATTCGGCTGCAATGGACTCCGAAGGCGGAAGGCTATATGGCGCAACTTCAAGGCATCATGATGTGGGACGCATATAGCCGCATCTCCGGAATCGTTGCACCCACACTCATTGTTCACGGTGAAACGGATCAGTTGGTGCCTGCGGCCAACGCGGATTTGATTGTAGAAAAAATTCCAGGCTCCAAACTTGTGAAGATTCCGCATGCAAGCCATATTTTCGCTACTGACCAGCCGGAAGCCTCGCATCATGTGACGTTCGAATTTCTATCTGCTCAGACCAACCGGGTTCCGAGTGCCACCGCATAGAAATTGGGCTCCGTCGGCGCGTGCTTACTTCGCGAGGACACTCATAGTACGCAACATCGTCCAGCCGAAATTCCTGGTATATAGTTTCTAGAGCGCGGCTTTTTGTAATGGGCTAATCGGCACGATAGGTTTGCTCCGCCCGCACGACCCAATATGAAAAGAAAATTAGTAGTGATGAAATTCGGCGGCACCTCTGTCGGCGACGCTTCGTGTATCGCGCGCGCAGCGCAAATCGCTGCAGGTGCGGCTCGAGAGACTGACGTCGTGGTGGTTGTATCGGCGATGAGCGGCGTGACGAACCGGCTGATCGAGGCTGCTACGCTCTCGGAATCGGGCGAGAGCAAAACGCCGTTAGAACTCCTGGAGACAATTCGAAAGCAGCACGAAGTTGCGCTCGGCATATTGATTTCGGATCCATCGATCCGCGAAGGGCTTACGGCGCAGTTGAATGCAAGTCTCAATGACGCAAAGCGCTTGTGCGAAGGGACAGCACTCCTCCGCGAACTCACACCACGCACGCTCGATATGATCTCGAGTTTCGGAGAGAGGCTCTCGGCTCCGATGGTGGCTGCAACGATTTCGGCGCTCGGCACTGACAGCGAAGCTGTAGAGGCGACGGAATTGATCGTCACCGATGGATTTCACGGCGGCGCAGAACCGCTGATGGATCTAACACGTCAGCGATGCGAGGCACGCATTCGCCCAATGTTGGAAAGAGGCATCATTCCGGTGGTTACAGGTTTTATTGGCGCGAGCCAGGAAGGTACGCTGACGACACTTGGCCGCGGCGGTTCGGATTATTCGGCGACGATCCTCAGCGCCGCGCTCTCGGCAAGCGAAGCGATTATCTGGACAGATGTCGATGGCGTTCTGTCGGCCGATCCGCGGCTCGTACCCGAAGCGCGAACGATACCGGAGATTTCTTACCGCGAAGCTGCCGAGCTGGCTTACTTTGGCGCGAAGGTGCTGCATCCGAAAACTCTGCGCGCCGTGATGCCGCAGGAAATTCCCGTGTGGATTCGCAATAGTTTCGCGCCAGAAAAGCCCGGCACAAGAATAGCACCTAGAGGAAACAACACAGCAGGAGGGGTGAAAGCTCTCACGGCGATCGGTGATGTATCGCTGATCGCTTTGGGTGGGCCTGGAATCGTGGGGCTTCCCGATGTGGTCGGCCGCACATTCTCGACGACAGCACGGGTTCGGGCCAACGTATTGCTGATCTCGCAATCGTCTTCGCAGAACGATATTTGCTTCATAGTTGCGGCCGCTGACGCGAAGCGAACGGTCGACGCTCTGCGCGAACAGTTCGCTCAGGACCTGGCTCATCAGAATGTGGAGCACATTTCGCTCGATTCCCAGATTGCAATCGTTGCCGTCGTCGGAGAAAACATGCGCGGCACGGTGGGAATGGCAGGACGCACGTTCAGCACAATGGGGCGGGATGGCGTCAATATCATAGCAATCGCGCAGGGATCGTCTGAATCGAATATTTCATTTGTCGTAGAGCAGAAGGACATGAAAAAAGCTGTCCTCGCTTTACATCGCGAGTTCGGCCTCGATGCAGGCGGATCGAATCAAGCGAAGGGCAGCTCCCATACATGACCGACGCGAAGACTCAAAGTGCGAAGACCACGGGCATAGCTATACAGCATTGCATCAATTCAGTGTGCGGTGCATCGTTCGGCATTCGCGAGCGACTATATTTGTGCAGAAAATGCGGGGGGCCTCTAGAAATTTCGTCTCCTCTGCCGGACCAGCGCGAGGCCTCGGAATTGCGTGCCCGATGGAAAGCGAGGCGCGGAGCGCTTGAGCCACGCGATCGCAGCGGCGTCTGGCGCTTCCGCGAGTTGCTGCCATTCGATAACACGGCGCCGATCGTTACGCTAGGTGAGGGCAACACGCCGCTCTATGACGCGCCGCGTTGCGCCGAGTATGCGGGCCTGCGCGGTTTACGTTTGAAACATCAGGGATGCAATCCAACGGGTTCGTTCAAAGATACGGGGATGACGACGGCCGTAACGCAAGCCGTGCTCTTGGGTGCTCGGACGGTTGTTTGCGCGAGCACTGGGAATACGTCTGCGAGCCTTGCGGCGTATGCGGCTCGAGCAGGCGTGCAGTGCGCAATTCTTTTGCCGCGTGGACAAATCACTGCGTCGAAGCTCGCTCAGAGCATGGATTACGGCGCGATCGTCTGCGAAATTGACGGAAACTTCGATGACTGCATGCGGCTGATTCAGGAAATTACCGACGATCCCTCGATTTACCTGGCGAATTCGATCAATCCATTTCGCATCGAGGGGCAGAAGACTGTTGCATTCGAGCTGATGGAGCAATGCGAATGGCGCGTTCCGGACCATGTAGTGGTTCCGGGTGGAAATATGGGCAACAGCTCGGCGCTCGGGAAAGGCTTTGAAGAATTGCAGCGGCTTGGGCTGATTGACCGCTTGCCGAAGCTCAGCGTAATTCAAGCGGAGGGAGCTGCGCCGCTCGCGCACTTGTTCGCTGATCTCAATTCGGATTCGGCGGGGGATCGTGAGAGCTCGATTGAGGAGATCGTAGCGGTTGCAAATCCGCAGACGCTTGCGACCGCGATAAAAATCGGTTCGCCGGTATCTTGGAAGAAAGCACTTCGGTCGGTGATTCGCTCGCGAGGGCGCATCATCGCGGTGAGCGAAGCGGAAATTGCAGATGCAAAAGCGATGATTGGCCGCGATGGAATTGGTTGCGAACCAGCGTCAGCAACAACTGTCGCAGGAATTCGGAAGCTTTCAGCTGCTGGATTTATTCGCCGGGAAGAAACAGTTGTAGCTGTTCTTACCGGACATCTATTGAAGGATCCCGACTACGTGAGCAATTATCATCGCGGCACCCTGTCCCTCGACTCCAAGGCGAAGGACGGCGGCGCGATTCCCGGCGCGTTTCGCAACGAGCCAAAGCGCGTAGCCGCCAACAAGAGCGCTATCCTTGATGAATTACTGCGCAACAGGTCATAAAGTGCGAGAGAAAGAACGATCGTCGTTAATCTTCGTGTCTAGTGATTTGGGCTCACTGCAATGACATCTCCTCGCCAACGCTCTCTCGAAGTTCGCGTTCCTGCTTCGACAGCAAATCTCGGGGCGGGATTCGATTGCCTCGGTCTTGCCCTTGAGCTGTATCTGACGGCGAGAGCGACTGTGCAGATCAGGCCGGGGTCTCGCACGTTTGCACGCACGAGAGGAGTGACGGGGAGTGCGTCGCTACCACGCGCACCAGAGGAAAATTTGATCGTGCGCGCGATGCGTTATGCGGCAGAGCAGGATGGAGTTCAGTTGCCTCCGGTGCGACTCGCGGTGAAGAATGAAATTCCGATGGCCGGGGGCTTGGGTAGCAGTGCGGCAGCCACGGTTGCAGGCATTGCGCTGTCATATGCCGTCACGGGGCGACCGCTGGAGCGCGAAAATGCGCTGCGTTATGCGAAGGAAATCGAGGGGCACTCCGATAACGCAGGTGCAGCGTTGCATGGAGGTCTCGTCGTAACGTTTACTCGCGCGGATGCGAGAGTTGGCTCGTTGCGAATCGCATGGCCGAAGATGATTCGCGTGATTGCGGTTACGCCCGCCATGGGATTGCCAACGAAGAAATCGCGCGCTGTGTTGCCAGCGTCGGTTCCAAGAAGTGATGCTGTTCACAATCTCCAGCGCTCTGCATTATTCGTCGGAGCAATCGAAAGTCGGCGGTACGATTTGATTTGGGAAGCGATGCAGGATCGAATACATCACAGTTACCGGGAACATTTGATTCCAGGTTTTTCCGAAGTGCTTGCGCTGCCGCAAATGCCCGGACTTCTCGGACTTGCATTGAGTGGAGCTGGGCCGAGCGTCATCGCCCTCGCGACTGCAGGATTCGACGAAATCGGAAAAACCATTGCTGCGCGTTTCGAGCGTAAGGGAATCGATACGACGATCCGGTTCTTAGAGGTGACCCAAGAGGGCGCATCAGTGCTCGAGAACCGGCCTCGTCGAAAGTAAGCCCGGGGCGTTTGGTAGTTTCGAGCTGTGAGTCTCAAACCCCGCTCATCATGCTGCACACTACACCTCTCCTCATAAGCGCGATTTATTCTACATAACAAAACTATAAATTGGACTTGGCTCCTCCCCTGGGGCCAACTAGACTCGCTTTTATGTATTTCCAGTTGTATGGGGAGGATTCACCTGTCTCCTGATGCGGCAAAGTGCCTAGAGCCCGAGCGGGCTGCTACGAAGAAAACGGGCGCCGAAATCATATGGGAGTGCCTCGAACGCCTTGGAGTGAAGTGCGTGTTCGGCTATCCCGGCGGCGCGATTCTTCCGACCTACGACGCGATGACGCGGTATAGCGTCCATCATGTGCTCGTGCGTCACGAGCAGGGTGCGACGCACATGGCGGACGGTTATGCACGCGCCAGCGGAAACGTGGGGGTGGCACTCGCGACTTCCGGCCCGGGCGCAACGAATATGGTGACGGGTATCGCGACTGCGATGATGGATTCCTCGCCCATCGTTTGCATCACTGGCCAGGTGGGCAGCAAGCTGATCGGCAGCGACGCGTTTCAGGAAACCGACATCACCGGAATTACGCTACCCATTACTAAACACAATTACCTGGTGACTCGCGCCGAAGATGTTGCGCCGTCAATCCGCGAAGCTTTCCACGTCGCCGCATCGGGCCGGCCCGGTCCCGTGTTGGTGGACATTACAAAAGATGCGCAGAACACGTTGTGTACTTTCGACTGGGATGCCGCCGCGCCGCGAATTCGCCGGACGAAATCTGAACCTACAACTTCCGAACGAACGATCGCGAATCGACAAGTAGCTGACGCGCTAGAGTTGATCCACGAGGCGCGCCGCCCGGTGATTCTGGCAGGTCACGGCATTATGCTTTCGGGCGCCGAACGAGAACTGCTCTCGTTTGCGGAAGCGACGGATATCCCTGTGGCTCTCACGCTCCTTGGGCTCGGAGCGTTCCCGGCATCGCATCCATTGAGCCTTGGCATGATGGGGATGCATGGAGAAGCATGGGTCAACAAGGCGATTCAAGAATCAGACTTGTTGCTGGCATTCGGAATGCGGTTCGACGATCGCGTGACAGGGACGCTGAAGACCTACGCGCAGAACGCAAAGAAGATCCACATCGATATCGATCCGGCTGAGATCAACAAAAATGTTCCTGTTGATGTGCCGATCGTGGGTGATTTGCGCGATGTGTTGCGCCAAATGCTTCCAGGATTGAAGCAAACGTCACGCCCAAAATGGATCGGCCGAATCGAAAGCTCGAAACAGGATTCTGCGGCGCGCGACATTCAAAGCCTGCCGGATGACGGGCACCTGTACGCAGCGCACGTGATCAACGAACTTTGGCGCGAGACTCACGGCGACGCGATTGTAGTTACCGACGTCGGTCAACACCAGATGTGGGAAGCACAATATTACCGGCATGAAAAGCCGCGGACGCTGATCACCTCCGGCGGCCTCGGGACGATGGGTTTCGCTCTTCCCGCCGCGATTGGAGCCAAATTCGCGAAGCCGGATGCGGAAGTGTGGGTCGTGGTGGGCGATGGCGGATTTCAGATGACCATGGCGGAGCTCGCCACAATCGTGCAGGAAAAGATCGCCATCAGGATCGCGATCATTAACAACGGATTTCTGGGTATGGTCCGCCAGTGGCAGGAATTTTTCTACGACGGGCGCTATTCCTCGACACCGCTCCTGAGTCCCGACTTTGTGAAACTGGCGGATGCGTTTGGAATCCCCGGTATCGCCGTCAGCCAGAGAGGGCAGGTGCGGCCGGCGCTCGAACGGGCCCGGAACTATGCGGGGCCTGTTCTCATTGATTTTCAGGTGGAACAGGAGGATTCCGTATTTCCCATGGTTCCGGCCGGAGCCGCGCTAGATGCGATGATCCGCCGTCCCAATCCGCTGGTCGAGAGGGCGTCCGATGCCTGAAACACAAAAGCTGCACACGTTCGTCCTGTACGTCGAAAATCATCCCGGCGTGCTGAATCGCGTAGCGTCGCTTTTTCGCCGGCGCGCGTACAACATCGAATCACTCACCGTGGGGCATACCGAGCGACCGGGCGTCTCGCGCATGACGATTGTGGCCGGAATCAGTGAAGGCGCGGCCCAACGCGTGGAAGCGAATCTGTACAAGCTCGTGCCGGTGTTGTCGGTCGAAGATGTGACGTTCAGCGCGACAACTTCGCGAAGCCTCGCGTTGATAAAAGTGGAAGCACGCGAAGAAACTCGCCACGGCCTGATGGAGATCGTCAGGGTGTTTCGCGCGCGCGTGATCGATCTCGCCGCTCAATCGCTCGTCGTCGAGATTACCGGGACAGAAGACAAAATTCAGGCGCTTGTGGAAGTGCTGCGCCCGTACGGAATACTTGAGATGGCGAGAACAGGACAAGTAGTGATGTCGCGCGGAGTTAAACCAAAACCAGACGCCGAGTCCGCGGGCATCGACGAAATGGCGTTCGAGACGGAAGCTTCGCAATCCGTGTAGTGGAACCGTCGATGTAAATCTCAGGAGGAAAGATGGCGACAATCTATCAAGAAAACGCCGGCGATCTGGCGCTGATTCAGGCGAAAAAAATCGCCATCATTGGATATGGGTCGCAAGGGCATGCACACGCTCTCAATCTGCGCGATAGCGGCTGCAATGTGTGCATCGGTCTGCATCTTGGAAGTCGGTCGCGGGAGAAGGCAATCGCGGCAGGCCTTACCGTGAAGTCAGTGGCGGATGCTGCCGCCTGGGCCGACGTAATCATGATTCTCGCGCCAGACACGGCGCAGCCCGCGATTTACGAGCGCGAGATTGCTGCGCATCTCACCGCAGGCAAGACGCTGATGTTCGCGCACGGTTTCAACGTTCGTTATAAAACGATCCAACTGCCTGCCGACATTGACGTCACTATGGTAGCGCCCAAAGCGCCCGGGCATCGCGTTCGCGAGGTATTTGTCGAGGGAGGGGGCACGCCGGCGTTAATGGCAATCCACCAGGACGCGACGGGCTCGGCGAAAAAACTCGCTCTTTCTTACTCCAAAGCAATTGGCGCCACACGCGCGGGTGTGATTGAGACCACGTTCACCGAAGAAACCGAGACCGACCTTTTCGGCGAGCAGGCGGTACTTTGCGGCGGCGTAAGCGCGCTGGTGAAGGCGGGATTTGAAACGCTGGTGGAGGCTGGATATCAGCCGGAGATCGCATATTTCGAATGTCTCCACGAATTAAAGTTGATCGTCGACCTAATGTATCGCGGTGGCCTGGGGTACATGCGTTATTCCGTCAGCGACACCGCGGAGTATGGCGACTACACCGGCGGGCCGCAAATCATCACCGACGAAACTCGTCGAACGATGCGGCACATGCTGAAAGAAATTCAAAACGGAGACTTCGCGCGCAGATGGATTGCGGAGAACGAGACCGGCCGGCCGGAGTTCACTGCGAGCCGGAGCAAAGAAAAGCAGCAGTTGATTGAAGAAGTCGGCGCCAAGCTCCGCGCGAGCATGACGTTTCTCGATCCCGTCACGGCGCCGGATTCAGATTCAAATGCAGCGGAGGAGACTCCGGCTGTTGTAACCGCATCGGCAAAATAAATTGCGCCGCGCGATAAGAATAAGGAAGGAATTGCAGTATGGGTTTTGACGAAGCTCGATGGATTTGGATGAACGGTTCGATCGTGCCGTGGAGCGCTGCGACCCTGCATGTTTCCACGCACACCCTTCATTACGGCAGTGGTGTATTCGAAGGAATCCGCTGCTACGACACGAGTGACGGGCCAGCTGTATTCCGGCTCCGCGAGCACCTTGAGCGCCTGTGCGATTCAGCGAAGTTTTACCAGATCGAAATTCCGTACGGGCTGGAAGAACTCGAAGACGCAATCTGCGATCTCGTACGGCGGAACGAATTTCGGGATTGTTACATCCGCCCCCTTTGCTATCACGGGAGCCGCACCTTACATCTAAACCCGCGCAGCTGCCCGATTGAAGTCGCAATCCTGGCATGGCCGTGGGACCCTTTTCTTGCTTCCGGCAGCGAACAAAAGGGAGTGAGGATTTGTGTGTCACCGTGGCGCAAATTTGATTCTCAGATGATGCCTGCGACCGCAAAAGCCTGCGGGCAATATATCAACTCGATTCTGGCCGTTCAGGACGCGCAGCGCCGGGGTTACGATGAGGCATTGCTGCTCGACGCAAACAATCACATCGCGGAAGGCGCTGGCGAGAATCTGTTTCTGGTTCGCGGGGGACGGCTAATTACAAATGACGCCCACGATTCGATCCTGCTCGGGATTACGCGAGACGCTGTAATCGAGATCGCGAGCCGTATGGGAATCGAGGTTAGAATCAGTTCGCTGACGCTCGATGATTTATTGACTGCGAACGAAGCATTTTTCACCGGTACCGCCGTCGAGGTGGCCGCAATCGAGGAACTGGAAGGGAAGAAGATCGGCGGAGCGGTCCCGGGTCCGGTAACACAGAGGATTCAGAAAGCCTTTAGTGCCGCGACGGCTGGCCGCGACAAAAACTACAGTCGCTGGCTGCATCCAGTGGAATCGAATCGTCCGGCAGAGCTGCAGAAATCTGCAGATTGATGTCTCCAGCGTGATGCACAAATCCTCGTGAGCCAAAATATCAGAAGCAAAGTGATTACGCAGGGTGTTGAGCGCGCTCCCAACCGCGCGATGCTGCGCGCTGTCGGGTTTGGCGATTCTGATTTTGACAAGCCAATTATCGGAATCGCAAACGGCTACAGCACCATCACCCCGTGCAACGCAGGACTGAATGAACTGGCACTCTGCGCGGCAGAAGTGCTCCGGTCATCCGACACGATGCCGCAACTTTTCGGAACCATCACTGTGAGCGACGGAATTTCGATGGGCACCGAAGGAATGAAGTATTCGTTGGTTTCCCGCGAAGTGATTGCCGATTCGATCGAAGTTGTTTGCAGCGCGCAGCGTATGGACGGCGTGCTCGTTATCGGCGGTTGCGATAAGAACATGCCGGGCGGAATGATCGCTATCGCGCGGTTGAATATCCCCGCGGTGTTTGTCTATGGCGGTACCACCAGACCCGGCCACCACGCAGGGAAGGATCTCACCATTGTCAGCGCGTTCGAAGCGGTCGGCCAATTCGGCGCAGGAAAAATGAACGCGCAGGAATTGCTGGAGATCGAACGGCACGCGTGTCCCGGTGCGGGTTCGTGCGGCGGAATGTACACGGCGAACACGATGTCGTCCGCGATCGAAGCGATGGGACTCAGCTTGCCGTACTCGTCCACGATGACCGCGGCGGAATCCGAGAAGCTCGAGAGCGCTGCGGAGTCTGCTCGCGCTCTCGCGAATGCCGTCCGCCGGCAAATTCTCCCGAGCCAATTGCTCACGCGGAAAGCGTTCGAGAACGCGATTGCGGTGGTAATGGCAACCGGAGGCTCAACGAACGCGGTACTTCATCTTCTTGCAATCGCCCGAGCCGCTCAGGTGCCGCTAACGATCGACGATTTCGAAACGATTCGCCCCCGCGTTCCGGTCCTCTGCGATTTGAAGCCTTCAGGGAAATTCGTGATCACCGATCTGCATGCTGCGGGCGGACTTCCGCAGGTCATGAAAATTCTTCTCGCGCACGGGGTGTTGCACGGCGACGCGCTCACGATCTCCGGCCAAACGGTTGCAGAAACGCTGAAGGACGTTCCAACCGAGCCCCGCAAGGATCAGGACGTGATTCATCCTTGGGGGTCTCCAGTTTATTCGGAAGGACATCTGACAATACTGCGCGGGAATCTGGCGGCCGAAGGCGCCGTCGCAAAAATTTCCGGCGTAAAAAATACCAAGATAACGGGACCCGCTCGCGTATTCGACTCGGAAGAGGAATCACTTCACGCGATTCTTTCAAACAAAATCGCACCCGGCGACGTGATCGTCATCCGTTACGAAGGGCCACAAGGGGGACCCGGCATGCGTGAAATGCTAGCCCCGACGTCGGCGTTAATTGGTGCTGGACTCGGCGATTCGGTGGCGCTCATTACCGATGGGCGCTTTTCCGGCGGAACTTACGGCATGGTCGTGGGTCATGTGGCGCCAGAGGCAGCAGTGGGGGGAGGGATCGCGCTTGTGAACGAAGGCGACAAGATTACGATCGATGCAGCCGCGCATCGGCTCGATTTGAATGTCACGCCGAAGGAGCTGGCAGCGCGCCGAGCCGCTTGGACGGCACCCGAACCTCGGTATCGGTCGGGTGTGTTGGCGAAGTATGTAAAGCTGGTGTCAAGCAGCAGCATCGGAGCGGTCACTGATAATTTCAATGGGCGATAGCGCAGTCGGAGGTAACTCGAGAGCCGAGGCAACAGCGCTACGGGGATTCAGATTTTGAATGCGCAACATTAACGCTATTGATTTGACCAGACCGTGACCCCATGTTACTCATGGACGCTGAGATGAAGTATTCCACCCACAAACGACGACTCTCTCGCCTGCCCCGGCGAGCACGGAATTTGCGTCTTCGATCGACCTGCACCGCCCCGCGTCGTTTGCGATTGATTAGCCTATCCATCGTAATTGCACGAATTACTTCGCTTACCAGGATTAGGAGCGGGTAGCGGCCGGCAACGAGAAACCAGATTCGAACTGCCAGAGGCCGCTACCCGACAGGGTTAGCGGCCTCTTTGTTTTTGGAGTCTGAAAAATTCGAGAAAACAGGGAGACCGCGATGAGTGTTTGTGACTGGAACAACATGAAGGCTGAAGATGTCTCGTGGAAATACCAGCGGAAGGCGGTGGAAGCGGGTCCGCTAGCGGTTGCGATGCTGGAAGTGCTGAAAGGCGCCGCTACGTTTCCGCACGCGCACGCGAACGAAGAAGTGATTCTGGTGCTCAAAGGTGTCTGGAAGTTTTTTCTTCATGGGGAAGAGGTGATTCTACGCGACAACCAGATGCTGTGGATCCCCGCGGGCGCCGAGCATTCCTCGCTCGCGTTGGAGGATACGCTGGCCGTCGACATCTGTTCATCGCCGAGGCCCGATTGGAAGGCCGGCGGAGATCAGGCGCTCCACTATGATCCGGACCAGTACCTCTGGGCGGTTTAGGTGGATGAAGCGGTCGTCTCGTCAGTTCCTTCCCTTATCTCGGGATGTGCTGCCCTACTTGGAAAATCGATGCGCCGCATCCAACGTCTCGATTGTACTTTCCACCGGCCGCGGGAGAGATTACATATGATGAGGTTTTCTGCGCCCAATCCGGGACTCGATCATGACGCCTGCGGAGTCGGTTTCGTGGCTCGGCTTGGAGGAGCGCCGTCACGCGACGTGGTGGAACGCGCGCTGATTGCGCTCGCGCGACTCTCGCATCGCGGAGGCGTCGATTCGGACGGCCTAAGCGGCGATGGCGCCGGTCTGGTGCTCCCCATTCCGAAAGAATTCTTCCGTAACTTCGCGTTCGAAAATGGGTTCGACCTAGGTGGTGAGTTTGGGCTGGGAATGGTTTTTCTCCCGCGCAATCGGGAAAAAGCCGCGCGTCGAGCGATCGAATCGATCGCGGAGAAACTGGGATTGCGATGCTTGGGTTGGCGCGACGTTCCCGTGAAACCCGAAATTCTCGGTTCGCTCGCCGCGGCGACGATGCCTGCCATCCAGCAGTGTTTTTTCACAGTGGCAAATCCCGTTGTCGATTTCGAACGCGCACTTTTTTTTCTGCGCAAGCGGGTAGAAACCGAAGGAGAACCTGGCACTTACTTTTGTTCTCTTTCTTCGCAAACGATTGTTTACAAGGGTCTGCTAACACCAGCACAGTTCCGCGATTTTTACCTCGATCTTACTCATCCAGATTTTCTGGCTGCCTTCGCAATCTTTCATCAGCGTTATTCCACCAATACCCAGCCTAGCTGGGCAATGGCGCAGCCTTTCAGGTATGTAGCTCATAACGGGGAAATCAATACGATTAGCGCGAATCGTCGGTGGATGCGCGCTCGTTCGGAGTCGGTTCGCCGAGAGCTTGGAGCTGGCGCATGGTTTCAGGGTCTCGAAGAGCGCGTCAGCGATTCCGCGAGCTTTGACAATGCAGTCGAGATTCTGCGGCATCGAGGGTACAACGTTGCGTCGGCGATGTTGAAAATGGTGCCTCCCGCTTATGAATCTGGCCGCCGGTCAAGCGCGGAATTGCGCAGATACCTAAGAAATGAGGCTTTTGAGCAGGAGCCATGGGATGGCCCAGCCGCGTTGGTCTTCACCGACGGGCGATTTGTGGGCGCAAAACTCGATCGCAACGGGTTGCGTCCGCTGCGATATTGCGTCACGTCGGATGGCCTTGTGATTGCCGGGTCGGAAGCAGGCCTCACCGATTTGAAATCCGAGGATGTAATCGAACGACAGCGTCTTGGTCCGGGCGAAATTCTTCTGGTAGATCCCGCTGCGGCCCGAATTCTTCGCGACCGAGACGTCTCGCAATTGCTACCCACTCGAGACGTTGCTCGATCGCGCATTCCAATGCGAGTCCGGTCCTATCGCATCACCCGCAAAAACATCGCCGCGAGTCCCACACACGAGCCGAGACGCGTGGCGGCGGCGCTTGGTTGGAGCGAGGATCAGTACCGCCTGCTTTTCGAGTCGCTCGGTCTCACAGCCAAGGAAGCCATTTGGAGCATGGGTGATGATGCGCCTCCCGCATTTCTTTCCGAGATGCGCCGCCCGCTTTGGGATTACTGCAAGCAGCGTTTTGCTCAGGTAACAAATCCGCCAATCGATCCGCTGCGCGAGGGGCATGTGATGTCTCTCGATGTCCACCTCGGGAAGAAAATCGTGATCGCGTCGCCGCTTGTCGATCGCGGACAGCTCGCAGCGTTACAGACGGGCTTGCTCGCGCCTGTGCGCTCCGTGAGTTTTACATTTGAGGCTGATGGGGGTGTGGATGCCGCGCTTCGCACGCTTGAGCGCGTTCGCGACGAAACGAGTCACTCGCGATACCGGATGCCCGGAATGATCTTGCTGAGCGACCGCGATGTGAGCCCGGAGAGAGCCGCCCTACCTGCGCTCCTTGCGCTCTCGGCGGCCTGGAAAGAAATGGTGCGCGCAGGTGCTTGCAGTGTTCCACTTCTTATCGAAACCGGACAGGTGATTGAAACTCATCATCTTGCAATGCTCATCGCAGCGGGGGCGAGCGCCGTGTGTCCGTACCTCGCGCTTGAGTTGGCTGAAAATCTTCAGGCTGGCGGCGCGGTGCGATACCGCGAAGCCGTGGAGTTGGGATTTCAGAAAGTGCTGGCACGAATGGGCATTTGTACGGTGGCGAGCTATCGTAACAGCCAGCTCTTTGAAACCGTCGGGTTGAATCGAGAGATACAAGAAACGTTTTTTGAGGACGCGGGAGCCGCACTCGCTGGTAAATCGCTGCGAGAACTCCTGCAAGACTCATTGGACCGTCACGCGAGCGCGTTTGCTCTGAGCACGGGCAAGTCCCTCGAGCTTCGAGACGAAGGTCTTTACCGTTTCCGACAAAGCGGCGAGCGTCATTCGAGTTCTCCTGAGCTTGTACGCCGGATGCACCGGTACGTAAAAGCTCCCACGTCTGAAAATTACCGCGCGTATTCCGAGCTTGCCGAAAGTCGCGAGCCCGTCTCCGTCCGTGACCTCTTCGATTTTGCGTCTGCAAATTCGATCGCCGAGGAAGAGGTGGAATCGGAGAGCGCCATTCTCCGGCGTTTCAGCACGCAAGCGATGTCGCTCGGCGCTCTATCTCCCGAAGCGCATCGGACTCTTGCAATAGCGATGAATCGCCTGGGGGCGCGCAGCAACACCGGTGAAGGCGGCGAGGATCCGGAGGTGTATCGCAACGAACCCGAAGCTGGCAATCGCGTGAAACAGGTTGCGTCGGCTAGATTTGGCGTTACGGCGGAATACCTCGCGCGAGCCGATGAACTCGAGATCAAAATGGCGCAAGGCTCAAAACCTGGTGAAGGCGGCCAGCTTCCCGCCAGCAAAGTCACTCCGCTGATTGCGCGTCTTCGCCATGCCGTTCCCGGCATGTCGTTGATCTCGCCGCCTCCTCACCACGATATTTACAGCATCGAGGATTTGGCTCAGCTGATCCACGATTTGAGAGCTGTGAATCCGATGGCACGAATCGGAGTGAAGCTTGTCTCCGGCTCCGGAGTGGGAATCATCGCCGCTGGAGTCGCGAAAGCGGGGGCAGATGTAATCACGATTTCAGGATTCGACGGCGGAACTGGCGCTTCGCCGCTTACCTCGATCAAGAATACTGGTCTACCCTGGGAAGTCGGACTCCGCGAAGCCCACAACACTTTGCTTCAGTCAGGTTATCGGCGGAAAGTGCGTTTGCGCGCGGATGGAGGATTCAAGTCGGGCCGGGACGTGATCGTTGCTGCAATGCTCGGCGCTGATGAATTCGGATTCGGTACCGCCGCATTGATCGCAATCGGCTGCGTGATGGCACGCCAGTGTCATTTGAATACGTGTCCGGTGGGAATCGCAACGCAGAATGAAGAGCTGCGCGCGCGGTTCGCAGGCGATCCGGAGATGGTGATGGCGTACTTTCGTGGTGTCGCCGGAGAGGTTCGCGAGCGGCTCGCTTTGCTCGGCGCTCATTCGCTCGCGGATATCGTTGGCCAGGCCAGTAGGTTGCGACCCCGTAACCAGAAAGCGGAACGTTCGCTCGCCTTTTTCTTTGCACCATCGCCCAAGCTGCCCGAAGAATTTCCAGCACCGCCGCGCAGCGAGTGGAACCTCGACAACCGGCTGATAAAGCATTTCGAATCGCAGTCTTCGAGCCCGATGGCGTTTACGATTGAGAATTCCGACCGGAGCGTCGGCGCGCACCTCAGCGGGCACCTCTTGCGTCGCGCAGATTTCGCGGCGCCCACCGGAAAAGCGACCGAGTTTGAATTTCGAGGAGTGGCTGGGCAGAGCTTTGGCGCATTTCTCATCTCCGGACTGTCTTTCCGACTGAACGG
>Ga0210387_10000950_pt1 | contig 21352 bp, 17 predicted proteins | sample IncBWC7OmetaG_FD_160108 | JGI IMG/M metagenome (GOLD analysis project Ga0210387, IMG submission 160108) | Forest soil microbial communities from Barre Woods Harvard Forest LTER site, Petersham, Massachusetts, United States - Inc-BW-C-7-O ...
CAATATTCCCCTGTCCCGGTACACCCGGAACAAGAGAGAAACCAAACGGGTTCTGGCATGTATCATCCGATTGTCAAAGAGCAGATCATCCCAGGCAGGCTGGAAGGACTACAGACGAACCGCCATCCTATCAAGACGACTTAAAAGTGTCAAGCATTAATGCCTGTTAAAAATTCGGCTACTTGTGGATTTCTTGTGCCCCATATGTACCTGCAGGAATTGCATTTCTACCGCATTGCGCACGCTTCCGGGCTCACTACAAACTCGTCGGGAAACTTGCGCCCCTTTGGAATTCTCCACATCGAATGATGCGATCGATAGTTCGACTTCGAAAGGAAGCTTCCAATGGAGACTACAACTGATCACACCAGAGCGTTGCGACAGCAACTCATAAAATTGCTCAAAGAAAGTGAAGCGCACGCGGATTTTGACGCCGCCGTCAAAGATATGCCCGTCACCCTCCAAGGCAAGCGGGCGAAGGGCGCTGCACACTCGCCGTGGGAGATGCTCGAGCATCTTCGGATCGCGCAGTGGGACATCCTGGAATTTGCGCGCAATCCTAAACACAAGTCGCCCGATTTCCCGAGTGGCTACTGGCCCGCTTCGCCCGAGCCTCCGGATGAAAAGGCATGGGACAAAAGCGCGGCGAAATTCCGCGCCGATCGTCAGGCGCTTTGCGAGCTCGTCAGCGATGAGTCCACCGATTTATTCGCAAAGATTCCGCACGGCGACGGGCAGACGATTCTTCGTCAGGCGCTGCTTGGAGCGGATCACAACTCATATCACGTTGGGGAACTCATCCTGCTGCGGCGAATTCTTGGCGCATGGGATTAAGGCGGCCCACAGGCACGACGCTGGACGATCGTTTTCGAGAACTTGCCCGCGCCCATCCGGCACTGTAAATTCGGAGCGGTTCAAAACGATAGCTAAAGGCCCTGAGATGAGCCGACTTCGACTAGACATTGCCCTCGCGGTGTTTGGCGTTTGTCTTTTGAATTCTCCCCATGCGTTTGCGTGGGGCTGCGAGGGCCATCAGACGATCGCCCTGGTCGCGAAGCAAAATCTAAATCCCCACGCATCGGTGATGGTGAATCAGATTCTCCACGACAACCCCATCGATCCATCTCTCCAGCGGTATTGCCAGCCGGTCGCGACCGATCCCATGGAAGACGCCGCAACCTGGGCCGATGATTACCGGTCGGCACATCCCAGTACAGGGGCCTGGCACTTTATCGATATTCCGCGGGGCGCGGCGAAAAATACTTACGTTTGCGATACCGCGGAGAGTTGCATCACGCTCGCGCTCGCCGCGCAAATTAAAATTCTGCAAACACCCGGAGCGGATTCGACCGACCAGGCCAACGCTTTGCGCTTCATCATCCACTTCGCCGGAGATATTCATCAGCCGCTGCACTGCACCACGAACAACGACCGCGGCGGCAATTGCGTTCCCGTGACGTTTTTCGGCCAGGCCCCAAAGGAAACGAACACAACCACGGAAAGCTACTCGCTAAATCTTCATGGTATCTGGGACGCTCAGCTTGTCGAGCGCATCGCCGCCGGTAAGGCCGTGGATGAGTTCGCCGCCGCTCTCAATGCAAAATACGAATCTCAATTCGCGTCGTGGCGAGCGGCTGGCATTAACCTCGGAGATTGGGCGTGGGAGAGTCACGAGGACGCTGAATCGGAGACGTACGGAAAACTGAGCAAGAAAATTCCGATCGAAAACCCGATGCCTGTCACTACCTGCGCGGATGCCAATCACGTTTCTACGAGGATGTTGAAAAAGAACGAAAAAGTCGCAGCTTCCTACCAGGCGCATGTCGCGCCGACGATTCAAGAACAGCTGGCGAAAGCCGGTTATCGCTTGGCGATGATTTTGAACCAAATCTGGCCATAATCCCCACTCCTACAGCAGTAGTCCTCAACGCTGCGGCGCCCTACGTCGCGAATACGGAGAGTCATGTAGGCTGTTTGCATTGGAGCTGCGTCAAATACTTCTGGAAATGGGACACCTGACGCACGTAATCCAAGTCGGCAGATTTTCTGTTGTTCCGGAACGCCTACCTGGACTATCCTGCCCCACGCATCCCGAGCCGTTCGGGCTGTTTGGGGACAACCCAGTCCTCCAACCAACTTTTGTGCCAATCCAAATGCAATGGGGCGACGTACTAGATGCAGGGCGGTTGCAGTCCAAATCTACAGGAGGTAAGTAGAAACATGACAAAGTCCAAGAAGAGCTTGGTTGCAGGGGCAGCGCTGGCTGGCTTGCTGGCCGGAACTGCCGTCACCGTTCAGGCGTCGAATCTTCTGTCGGGCGTGAAGGGCATGAGCTCCTTCGGCACGCAGGATTCCGGCGACAAGAAGGTGAAGGAAAAGCATGCTTGTAAGGGCCAAAACTCTTGCAAGGGTAAGGGCGGCTGCAAGTCCAGCGACAACGGTTGTAAGGGCAAGAACTCTTGCAAGGGCAAGGGTGGTTGCGCAACCGACGGCTCGAAGATGCCGTCCTAGTAGTGATCAATTAACGTCGTACCGTTTCACATGACGGAGGGCCGGCAAGAATTCTCCGGCCCTCTTTCTGTCTCAACTCATAGGGAATTGGAATGCCTGCAAATCGATTTAACAATTTCACGGATTACGGCGTGGGGATTGGACTGCGCGCTACCCACTACCACCACATTTTGACGCGCAAGCCGGTCGTCGACTGGTTTGAAATCATCTCTGAAAATTTCATGATCGATGGCGGACGGCCGCTTCAGATTCTCGATCAGATTCTCGAACGATACCGGGTGGTGCAACACGGCGTTTCGATGTATTTCGGATCGGCTGAAAAGATTAACCGTGAGCATTTGCGGCGTTTGAAGGAATTGGTGAAACGCACCAAGACACCGTGGCTTTCCGATCATCTCTGCTGGGGCAGCGTTGACGGTCGTTACACGCACGACTTGCTTCCAATGCCATACACGTTTGAAGCAGCGCGCATCACCGCGCAAAAAGTGCGCGAGGTGCAGGATTTTGTGGAAGTGCCGGTCGTTGTTGAAAATGTGAGCAGCTACGCAGAATTCCACGTGTCGGAAATGACGGAATGGGAATTCTTAAACGAAGTGGTGGAGCGAGCGGATTGTGGAATTCTTCTCGACGTAAATAATATCTACGTTTCCTCGAAAAACCACAGCTTTGATCCGTTCACTTACGTGAACAGCGTCCCGGTCGAACGCGTAGCGCAGATTCATATTGCGGGGCACTCGAAATTCAAGAAGTACATTCTCGATACACACGATCATCCCGTGATCGATCCTGTGTGGAAACTGTACGAGCGCGCGATCGAACGCGTAGGACACACCGCTACTCTGCTCGAGTGGGACGACAGCATCCCATCATTCCAGGAAGTTCATGACGAAGCGCTGAAGGCAAACCGCTTTCTTGCAAGCGCCTCGCTCGCGACGGCCGTATGAATCTCCTCAACATCCAACGACGCATGGCCCGAGCGGTGATGACTCCGCTCACCTCGGCCGAGCGCATGCGTGAAACCGCTCCCGACGGTCGCTCGCTGCGCAAAGTCGCCGCGGATATCATCAAGCCGAACGACCGGCTCACTTCCTTCGAGCGGCTCGAGATTTACAATCGCCAGTACTGGTTTCGCGTTCTTTCCGCATTCGCCGAAGATTTTCCGGGCTTGCGAGCAGTGCTCGGCGAAAAGCGTTTCGATGCGGTCGCCAAGGCCTACTTGATCGACTGCCCATCACGCTCGTTTACCCTCCGAAACTTGGGTTCGCGCTTGGAGCCGTGGCTCCGAAAGAATCCGAAGTGGGCCGGCTCGCGGCAGAAACTCGCGGTCGACATGGTTCGTTTGGAATGGGCCGATATCGACGCGTTTGACGGCAAAGCTGAGCCTTCGCTGAAGCCCGAGGATCTCGCCGGAGCCGGCCCGGCCACGCTGCGCTTGCAATTGCAGCCGTATATTCACCTGCTCGATCTTCGGTATCCGGTCGACGACCTGCTTCTTGAAGTCCGGACCGATGAAGACGTGGATTTCGCCAGCAACGCTTTCAATGAGCGGCACAAACAAAAGCGCGTGCGCGCGGTGGCGAGTTTGAAGCCGGCTACGATATTTCTCGCGGTGCATCGCCTCGAAAATTCCGTCTATTTCCGCCGGCTCGAGCCTGAAGAGTTCTTGATTCTGAAAGAGCTGAGAGCCGGCAAGACGCTCAACCTTGCAATCGAAATCGCGCTCCGCAATAGCTCAATCGCACCCGACGAACGACCCTCTCAAATTCAGCTGTGGTTTCAAACGTGGGCGACTCTTGGTTGGTTCTGTCGCTCCGATCGGCCCAGAAACACCGCAAGAAACGCCTGAAAATCGAAGCGAGAATTGAAATATGAGCACCGCTCAAAACCCGATATCGAAGCTTTACGCGTTGTTCGTCCGCGTTGCCACGAGCCTGCAGTCGCCGTTTCTGCTCGTCATCCGTCTGTATTGGGGTTGGCAAATCTCGCAGAACGGCTGGGGAAAACTTCACAATCTTTCGCACGTAACCGAATTTTTCGCGAGCCTCGGCTTGCCTGCGCCGGGAGCTACGGCCACGTTTGTGTCCACATTCGAATTCGTGGGGGGCATCCTTCTTGCAATCGGATTGCTGTCCAGAATCGTAGGGCTTGGCTTGATGATCGACATGTTCATGGCTTACATCACCGCCGATCGCGAAGCGCTCGCCTCGGTTTTCTCGGATCCTGGCAAGTTCTACAATGCCGACCCATTCATTTTTTTATTCGTCGGCCTGATCATACTGATCTTTGGACCGGGCAAGTTAGCTGTTGATGCACTCATTGAGCGGACCTCCCAGAAGAAAGAATTCCGCTAACCTCAATTGTTTTTGCGAAACGGTTTGGAATATCCATCCTCTTCATCTGGTATTTGCATCGTACTTAGTGAGATGATCCCGCGCTTGAGGCTCCCTTTACTCAATGACGTTTCGCGCCGAAGCTTTCGAATTGCGTTTCTGCTTTGTTGTGGATGGCTCTTGCTCGCCGTGCCCTGTGTGCCGGCAGACGATATGAACTCCACCATTCTTGTTGGTAATTCGCGAATCGATGTCCATATCGACAAAGGCCCCATGCAGCTTTCGAATCAGGACCTGATGAAATGGGTCGGCTGGGCTTCGGATTCGGTCTCGACTTACTACGGGCGGTTCCCGGTTCCCACCGTCGCGCTACATATCGTCCCAACTGACGGCAGAGGCGTGCGGGGCGGGAAAACATTTGGCGCAAAAAATGGCGGTCGAATCACGATTCACGTAGGCGACGCATCCACGATGGACGATCTGACCTCGGACTGGATGTTGACGCACGAAATGGTTCATCTCGCGTTTCCATCGGTGGAGGACGACCACCACTGGATGGAAGAAGGCTCTGCGACATACGTCGAGCCGATCGCCCGCGTGCGAGCGAAACACCTCGACGCCCACGAAATGTGGTTTGAACTGGTGCGCGATTTGCACCAGGGTCTTCCAGCGTCGGGCGACAAAGGACTCGACAACACGCACACTTGGGGCAGGACGTACTGGGGCGGCGCGCTCTTCTGTTTTCTTGCCGATGTCGAAATTCACAAGCAGACGAATAACCGCAAAGGTCTTGACGATGCGCTGCGCGGAATCCTGAGTGCAGGTGGTGATATTCGCTACGATTGGCCGCTCGAACAAGCTCTCAAAATCGGCGATGAAGCCACAGGCGTTTCCGTGCTCGTGGCACTATTTCAAAAGATGAAGAACCAGCCGTACGACGTGGACCTTCCTGCGATGTGGAAAGAACTCGGTGTCGAGCGCGACGGCAACACGGTTCAGTTTATCGATTCCGCTCCACTCGCGAAGACGCGCGATGCGATCACTTTCGGTGCTTCGACCGCTGGAAAATTGCAACCCGCTTCTGCGTCCCCAGTTATTTTGGCTGGCCGCCGTTCGCGCACCTCGAACTAGCTGCGCTTCAATTCTAGACAAGTAGCCGCATGCTATACGGCCCATTCCGGCGAAGGCAAAACCTATCTAACCCCTTCCCTGTCACTCTCATATGCGATAAGCTCCGCCTCGCAAATAATTCGGATTTGAACTCGATATTATTTCTGGAGGAGCATGATGGGGCGGATGGAAATCGTCAGGCGTAGCAGCGGACTTCGTGTATTCGTATGTGCAATTTTCCTGCTGGCATTCTGCGGGGCCGCGGCTGCGCAATACACGGACAAGCAGGCCATCGACGACTTGGGCGGTCCTCAGGCATTCGCCGCGCGCCGCAGCGAACTCGCCAATCGTTGCAAGACGGGAATTGCGGTACTTTTCGCACGCAACGAAATTCCTGAGGCCGTCCACTATCGCGAAGACAACGACTTCTATTACTTCACCGGCCTACAAGATCCTGGCGCGGTGATGGTGCTCGATTGCACCAAAGGAACGACGATCATTTTCGAGCCGGAGCAGACGGCGCAAACAGCCAAGACTTACGGGCCCAATCTCTACGCTCTCTCGCCCGCGGATCGCGAGGCTCTGGGGTACAAGACCGTGATGCCCGTCGCAGGGCTCGACATCATGCTGTCGTATATGACTCATGGATTTGGTCCTTCAGCCAGCAAAGATCTCTGGATTCGCTTGGATTTTCCCGACAAGGCGGACGGCGCCCGTCCCGAAATCGGCCGCGACAATGCCTGGAAATTCGCGCACCCTTATCACGAACCGCTTCCCGAGAACCTCGCTCCCGCCAAACTCCTGCAAGAGCGCTATCCGATGGCGCATTTTCAGGACTTGACACCTTTCATCGACGAAATGCGGAACATTAAAACGCCACAGGAAATCGAAGTGCTGCGGCGCAATGGAAAAATCAGTGCGGAGGGCAACAAAGATGCGATGGCTCACGCGCGGCCCGGAATGTACCAATATCAAATCGAAGCGCGCGCCAACGGATATTATGCGGATCACGGAGCGCAAGGAGTCGCTTATCTCGCCATCGTCAGCTCGGGCTCGGACATCAACACGATTCACTATTTTTCTGACCGTCACAAAATCGAAGCGAACCAGTTGGTGGTTTTCGATTTCGCCGCGTCGCTGGATCACATGACGATGGATATCACGCGCACGTTTAACATCAGCGGAAAATTCACGCCCGAGCAGGCCAAATGGTACGCCGTGGAGCTCGAAGCGCAGAAGACGACGATTGCTTTGCTCACGCCGGGCCACACTTATGAAGAAGCGTCCGCCGCAGGCAAGGCGATTTACGACAAAGCGGGAGTGGGCGATCAGTGGCGCGGTTTTCCGGGCCATTTCGTCGGACTCGCCACGCACGATGTGATGCGTCCCACGGGACCAGTGAAGGCGGGCCAGGTCGTTACGGTCGAACCCTTCATCGATCTACCCGACAAACAGATGCACTACCGCGTCGAAGACACGATTCTCATTACCAACGGCGCGCCGGAAAATCTGTCCGCTGCAATTCCCAAGGAATTGGATGAAGTGGAAAAACTCGTGGGTAGCGCCAAAGAATAGAGTCGCGCAATCTCTACGAATAAATCGATTCCGAACTTCATAGGATTCTTTGAATTGGAATTTTCCTCATACGTAGCTCGCGTTCGGCGCGCTATGAAAATTCGGACGATCCATTCCCGCAATTAGCATCTCCTCTGTAAGCCCCTGAAAACGCTCGAAGTATTTTTTCAATCTCGTGGGCATCAACGTGCCATACACCTCCCGGCGACACTTTTCTCCATGGGTGATGGGGATCCCAAGAGATTCGAATTTTGAGTTCAATCTTCAGGAGGATGTATGAACTGTAGACGATTCGCGGCGTTCACGTTTGCGCTGCTGGCTGTTCTGCTCTTCAGCTTTCAGCCAGCCCGAGCGCAGTCCAACGTGCAGGCAGGAACGATTCAGGGCGTAGTTACCGACCCGCAGGGCGGCGTGGTGCCCAATGCAAAGGTAACGATCACGAACAAAGATACCGGCGCGTCAAACGATACGACGACGAGTTCTGCCGGGACGTTCACATCAGGGTCGCTCATTCCGGGAAATTACACGGTTCGAGTGGAGGCTCCGAGCTTCAAGACGGTCTCGGCGTCTTACGTTGTTCAAATCAACCAAGTTTCGAGCGCGACGATTAAGCTCGAACTGGGTTCATCGAACACAGTTGTGGAAGTAAGCAGCCAGGCTATAAGCGTCAATACGGATCAGGCTCAAGTCTCCGGCACGTTGACGACTCAGCAGATCGAGAATCTGCCTATTAATGGCCGCAATTTCCTCGATCTCGCGCAGCTGGAGCCCGGCGTCCAGATTCAGGACGGCGGCAATTTCGACCCGACGAAAGTTGGATTCTCGTCAATCTCATTTGGCGGCCGCTTCGGTCGCAGCGCGCGAATTTCAGTCGACGGCGTTGACGTCAGCGACGAAAACGTGGGAACCACGACCACAGGAATTCCGGCCAGCGCGATTTCTGAATTTCAATTGGCGCAATCGAGCTTGGACCTTTCAAACGATCTCACCTCGTCTGGCGCCGTGAACGTTGCAATCAAGTCCGGCACGAACAACCTTCACGGAGAGGGTTTCGGCCTTTTCCGCGACAGTTCGCAGGCCGCAGTATTTCCGGGGGACGCAGACTTTCAGCGCAGCCAGTTCGGCGGGGACGTCGGTGGCGCGATCATCAAGGACAAACTATTCTTCTTCGTCGACGGCGAGCACACGCTGCAGCATGCGTCGGCCGGCGTCGTGGTGGGCGCGCCCTTCCAGAGTTTCTCAGGAAACTTCCCGTCGCCCTTTCACGAAACCGATCTGATCGGCAAGCTGGACTGGCAAGCGACAAAAACGCTGCACATGTTCTATCGGTTTAGCTACTTCCAGAACCTGGCCCAGGATTCCTTCGGCGGTTCATCGTCTTTTTCGTTCTTTAATAATCGATCACGAACGAAGAACGATGTAATCGGAGCCGACTTCAATACCGGCCCATACACTCACAGCATCCGCTTCGAATATCTGAAATTCGTGAACGTGCTGGGGGATGCTGTAACGGGAAGCGGCGAACCGTTTGCCGATTTCCCGGTCAGCTTGTTCTTCCAGGGCCAGAATTTCTTTACCGGTCCGAGTTTTCTCGCGCCGCAGTCAACGATTCAGAGCGATCACCAGATCAAGTATGACGGCAGCAAGGTTTGGGGCTCGCACATTATCCGTTATGGAGCAGGTTACAACTACATTCACGGATGGACTTTCTCCGACTTTTTCGGATTGAACGCACAAGTCCGAAACTTCGGTGGAATTGACCCGGCGGTTGCAGCCGGCGGCGCGGGGCTTACCTGCCCTGGCGGCCAGACGGGGGTCAATTGTCCGCTGAACTATCTGCCTGACTTGGCGATCGTTGGAAATGGACAGGGTTCATTCACCGAAAAATCCGCCTTTGGCAAGCCATCCGGCGGGCTCGGTCCGGACAATCGCCTCAGCTTTTATTTGGGGGATAGCTGGAAGATCAAACCAAACCTGACCGCAACATACGGATTGCGGTACGTCCGCGACACCTTCCGCTCGGACAGCGATCTTGCCGCAATCCCGCAGCTGAACGCACTCTTGCCCGGTACAGGCAACAAGATTAACCAACCGAACGCCAACCTCGCGCCTCAGTTGGGAGTTGCCTGGGATCCGAAGAGCAACGGAAAGACGGTCATCAGAGCGGGGATTGGACTCTATTACGACAATACCGTATTTAATGACATCCTCTTCGACCGGTTGCTGAGACTTCCCAGCGGCGCATTCAATGCCACTCCCTTTGCGTGCCTTGGAGGCGCAGCTACGCCAGTTTCGTTTGCCGGCGCAGCGGGGACTCAATTTATTCCTGGAGGTAATGCAACCTGTTCAACCCCAATCGGTGGCACCCTCCCGGCAACAGCAGTGAGCCCTGAATTGTCCTGCGCAGGACTCACGGTTGCGAACTGCTTGGCTGGTTTCCAAACAGCCTACCAATCGGCTGCCTCCGCAGTCGGCACCAACGCACCCAATCCGAACTATCTTCCCACGATCTTGGCTAACAACGGCGCCATTCCCAATGCGGCGCTTCTGTTCCCGGATTACAAAACCCCGCGGTCCGTGCAGATGAACGTAGGTATGCAACACGAAATCCGCCCGGGTTTGGTTCTCAGTGCAGATTATCTGCGGAACGTCGGTTTGCACTATCTCATCGCCGTTGACCAGAACCATGTCGGGGATGCCGCTCTGCTCAACGTCCCCGCAGCGCAAGGGGCCATTGCTTCAACATTGACCGCATGCGGCGCACCTACGATTAACGCAGCTCTCATCAATTGCCCCGGCTTCAGTTCGGCGGCCAACCCAGGCGGTCGTCCGGCGACCATCGGAGACTTTGCAAGTCACGGTCTCGATTCTCCGGGCGATCTCGGTGTGAGCAGCTGTATCCCTGCAAGCACCGGCATTGGAGCGCCGTGCGCGTTCGCGGGTATCAATTCGGCCGTCGGTGCAGTTCCGATGGCAGAATCAGGCGGTCGTTCCGTATACAACGCTCTGGACATCAAGTTGACTGAGAACACGAGTCATCCGTTCACGGGCGTAAAGTATGCGAACTTCCAATTCTCCTACACGCTGTCGCGCTTCCAAAATTCCGGGTCAGCCACTGGTCCGGGAACCGTGGCGTCTGCGGACCAGGATTTCATCAATGCTTCTCTGGATAACCGCAACCCTCTTCGGTTTACGGGAGATGCGTCGCTCGATCGCACCCATCAGTTCAACATTGGCGGCTACCTTGATTTGCCGATGGGTTTCCGCTTCGGCATGATCAATCATTTCTGGTCACCGCTGGCAGCCCTTCCATCACTGAGCGTCACAGCGGGTCCTGCTGAGATTTTCCAGACGGACTTCACTGGTGACGGTACGGTGGGTGATCCGCTGCCGCTCGGCGTCAATTCGGACGGCTCGTTCAAGCTTGCAAACGTTGGAGCTTTCAGCCGCTCGTTGGGCGCGAACGGATTGACCAATGCCATCAACAACTACAACGCCAACATATCAGGAAAAACAATCACGCCGGCCGGACAGGCACTCGTGAACGCGCAACTGTTCACACAAGCGCAATTGATCGCCTTGGGCGCTACGCCTCCAGCGCTGGCTCCCACGGCACCGAACAACGTTTCGTACGGCTGGCTTAAGGCTACCGATATGGAAGTTAGCTGGGTTGGGCACTTCCTCCATGAGCGGCTCACAGTTCAGCCGAGCATCGGGTTCTACAACGTGTTCAACTTTGCCAATTTCGATTCGCCAGGTAACGCCTTGAGCGGCCTCCTCGGACTCGCATCGAACGGACCTGCATTGGCAAGCTCCATCAGCGGTGCTCAAGCGGGTACGGTTCGCTCCGATCGGATCGGTGTGGGTAGCGGCCTCTTCCAATACGGCCAGCCACGCGTGATCGAATGGGGCTTGAAGCTCCAATTCTAATCCGAGGTCGGCTCGGCACCCTCTGACCGGGCCGGCCTTGGCACTCCCCCAACGCACCAAAGGCTCCGGAAAACCGGAGCCTTTGGTGTTTTGTCTATGAGTGGCTATTTTCCGTCGAGTGGCGCAGCGCCGGCGTTAGCCGGAGGATGCCGATCCACCTTCTTGGTTCTTATCTGGCCGACGATGCACCGCACGCTCGCTCGCGTGAACGATGTCGCCTAGTAAGCCCAGCGCATCAGCATCGCGCCGGTGGTGTATCCGGCACCCACCGAAATCAGGAGCACCAGATCGCCCTTGCGAATGCGCTTCTGCTCCAGAGCGTCCATCAAGCCCAGCGGAATTGTGGCTGCGGTGGTGTTGCCGAAGTGGTCGATATTAATGAGGATTTTTGAATCGTCCACGCCGAGCCGTTCCTGCATCGCGCGAATGATCCGCAGGTTGGCCTGGTGAGGCACGACGAGCGCGAGATCGCTGCTTTTGAGGCCGTTGCGCTCGAGGATTTCAACGGCGAGCTCGCTCATGCGCCGCACCGCGTACTTGAAAACCTGCGCGCCTTCCTGATGAACGTAGTGCATACGCTTATCGACAGTTTCGTGCGAAGAAGGATTGAGCGACCCGCCGCCAGGCATGTAAAGGTGGCAGCCGCCGGATCCGTCGACGTCATTTACGAAATCGAGAATACCCTCTGCGTCAGACGTTGCCGGTTCCACAAGAACGGCGCCAGCGCCATCGCCGAACAGAACGCAAGTGGCGCGATCTTTGAAATCGAGGATCGAGGTCATCACGTCGCTGCCGATCACGAGGACTTTTTTGTGCGTACCCGCTCCAACGAATTGCGCGCCTACCGTCAGCGCGTACACGAATCCAGAACACGCAGCCGACACGTCGAATCCCCATGCCTTACTCGCACCCAGCCGATCTTGAATAAGGCAGGCAGTCGAGGGAAAAAACATATCGGGTGTGACCGTCGCGAGCACGATCATTTCAATTTCTTCCGGCGAGACGCCTTTCGCTGCCAGCAGTTTCCTCGCTGCTTCGGTGCCGAGGTGCGACGAAGCTACTCCCGGGTCGGCATAGTGCCGCTCGTTAATTCCGGTGCGCGTCCGAATCCATTCGTCCGTCGTGTCAGTAATTTTCTCCATGTCGAAATTGGTCATCACGCGCGGCGGAACGTATCCAGCCACCCCGGTTATCTTCGCGGCAATCCTTTTCCCCATCACACTCTCCGTCGGTTGAAAGCAATCGGGCGATTGTAAGCAATCGCGCGCCAGCATGACAAGCAGGAACCAGCAATCTGAGATCGAATATTTTCAGTCAGAAGGAAGAATCTCGTAACGGTAGGTGATTCTTGCCGTCTTGCCGAGCATCGCGGCCACCGAACAATATTTCGTCTCGCTTAGCTCGATCGCGTCGCGGACAGCCTTGTCGTCAAGCTTTCCACTCAACCGGTACACAAGTTCGATCTTGGTCCACACCTGTGGCGGATCGGGTGCGCGCTCTCCCGAAACGCTCACCTCAAGCGCTACGAGATGCTGGCGCTTTTTCTTCAGAATCGAGACTACATCTACAGACGTACACGCTCCGAGCGCTCCGAGCAGCGCTTCCATCGGGCTAGGGCCTTTTTTGTGATCCTTCGCGGCATCGAACGCGATCGCCTGGCCGGACGGCATTGTCGCGAAAAATTCCTCGTTGCCTGCCCACTTTACGATTGCGGTTTGCATGATCCGCTCCGGAGCACACGTATGCGCTCCTGAGAACTCTACCGAGAAGACTTTCGGGCGTCCAGTGATGCGAGTGCTACGCGAGCGCGGGGTCACTCGGCCGATTCGAGGTAGTTAGGCTGGCTTCTACCGTCTGCCTCGGGGCGCGGCGCATCGTCTCGATGAAGACACGAACGAGTGCGGGATCGAATTGGTTTGCGGCGCAGCGTTCCAGTTCGAGAAACGCGTCTTCCGGCGTGCGAGCCTTCTTGTAAGTGCGTTCGGACGTGATCGTATCGTACGCGTCCGCGATTGCAATCACGCGAGCGCCGTGAGGAATCCGCTCGCCGTCCATGCGATCTGGATAGCCTGTTCCGTCGTAGAACTCGTGATGATGGCGAACCATCAGCCGAATTCGTTTCATGGCTTCGAGCGGCTCGAGAATCTTCGCGCCCAGTTCCGTGTGCGTTTTCATCGTCTCCCACTCGGCAGCATCGAGCGGGCCGGACTTATTGAGAATTGGTTCTGGGATTCCAACCTTGCCGATGTCGTGCAGCAAGCCGGCGAGGCGTATTTCTTCCACCTCCGCCTGATCCATGCCCAGCGCTTGAGCGATCATCACCGCGTAGGCAGAAACTTTCTGCGAGTGCCCTTGTGTGTAGTGGTCCTTCGCGTCGATCGCAAGCGCAAGCGACGTGACGGTTTCAACCACGGCCGGCGGAAGAGCCTCCGTCGACCCGCCCGCACCCTGCTCGGTAAGCGAGCGCGTGAACTGTTCGAGACGCCGGTAAATTTCATCGAAAGCTTCAGGACCCGTCGAGAACAAGCGCTTCAACGTGACGCCGAGATACGCCTCCAACACATCTTTCTTCCAGCGTTTTGTGTCGTTCGGATCAGTCTGCTCCGCGCTCGAAACGGAATTGCCGCCCTGATGTTTCGAGAGATACATCGATGAGTCCGCCACCTGGATAAGTTCCTGCGGCGTGGAACCGTGCACCGGAAAGCCGGCGATCCCGAAGCTGGCGGTGATGTTCTTGTCGCGCAGCAGTGGATCAGAAGCAATCCATCCGCGCAGTTTGCTGGCGAGTTGGCGTGCTTGCTCCACCGATGTTTCAGGCATGAGGATTACGAATTCGTCGCCGCCGTAGCGCGCCACCACATCCGAGCGGCGGCAATTCTGTTCAAGAATGTGTCCAACGCGCTGCAGCACCACGTCGCCTTCCAGGTGCCCGTAGAAATCGTTGACGAATTTGAAGCGGTCAAGGTCCATCAAGACAAGTGAGAAAGGCCGGTTCGCGCGCGTCGAGCGCTTCCACTCCTGAGATAGCGCTTCCATCAAGTAGCGGTGAGTCTTAACGCCGGTGAGGCCGTCGGTGATTGCCTGCTCCTGAGCTTTTTGGTACGAGATCGCGTTATGGAGCGCGCCGGCAAAAAGGTCCGCGAGAGTGCGCAGAAGGAGGACTTCTTCCTGGGGGAAGCTGCACTTCTCGCAAGATTCCACATAGAGAACGCCGAGCAGATTGTCCGCGTAAGACACCGGCAACGCGATCGCGGACACGCTCCCCGGCACGATCAGCCGCGGGGTGCCGCTATTTACCTCGCGCACGATTGCCACTTGCCCGCTTCGGGCAACCTGCCCAATCAATCCTTCTCCAAGCAATATGCGGCGCCCCACTGCTTCGCGGCTGGCGCCAGCTTCCGCCTGGATGACGAGCTCTTTTGCGGAATAGTCGAGCACGGCAATTCCAATGTGGTCGTAGGTAAGCCCGTTTTCAATTTCCGAAGCAATCTTCGCGAGCATTTCCTCGGGGTTCAGCGTCGTAATCGCGTGGCTCGAAATGTTGTTGACGAGAGTAAGATGTCGCGATTTTTTCTGTTCTTCGGCGAAGAGGCGCGAGTTTTCGATTGCGATACCAGCTTCGCTCGAGAGCACTCGCAAAAGCTCGGTATGACCTTCGTCGAACGCGCGTTCGTTCGGGCTGTGTACTGCCATCACGCCGATCGCGCGATCGTAAAGGATTAATGGCACTGCACAGATCGATCCGGCCTGGCGAGCGGGTTCAAATCCCAACTTCTGAGTTTCCTGCTCGAAGTGATCGCGGATCAGCAGTGACTGGCGCGTGCGCACCATGTATTCCACCAAATGATTCCCGGGTGCTCGGGTGCGCTTCGGCTGCCGTTCGCCGTCAACCACTTCGATCTCGAATCGAACTTCCTCGGATTTGCCGTCGTAGAAGGCGATGAAAAAGCTGCTCACGTCCAGAAGTCTGCGAATTTCCGAATAGATCCGTTCGAAGAGGATGTCCGGCTGAAGTGTTGAGCTGAGCGCGCGGCCGATTTCGTTCAAAATATGCAGCTCTTCGCTCCGCCGCGCCGTTTGCTGGATCAGGTAGCTGTTTTCCACCGCCATTCCGATTTGGTGCCCGAGTGCGAGCAGGAGCCGCAACTCCGCCGCCGTGAAATTTCGATTGTCCGGCGTGCCGAGGAGAAGTACGCCGAACACACGCTCCTTCGCCTGCAAGCTGATTCCCACGACGGTGCGGAGATTCTGCTCGAGCAGCAGCTTGCGGACGTGCTGGAAACGCGCTTCGTCTTTTTCGAGAGCGCGCCAGTCCGAGTCATTCACAAGGTTCCGAAGCACCGCAACGCCGCCAAGCCGCGCCACGAGATCGACTATGTATTGGTCCAGATCATCTTGTTGCACCGCGGAGCAGAACGTGTCTCCCAGGCCCGTTACAACCACCGAGGTCGGTCCATCTGCGTCACCGTAGTGCAGGCACAAAGCTCCGGCAGGGATGCGAACAACGTTGAGAACGCGGTCCAACGCTTGCGCGAGCATTTTCTGAATCTCGCCGCCCACAAAGCTCGAAGTCGCGAGGTTCAGATTCGAAAGCGCCAGCATGTTCCGTTCAACCCGGCGGCGTTCTTCTTCGTAGACAGCCATTACCATCAGCACGCCGGCGAAAAATTCGGGCAGCACCACCAGGGGCAGCAAGTCTTTGCCTGCCAGCGGACCGAGGCGCGCCTGAAAAACTATCATCAGGCGCAGCAGGCCCCAGCACACAAATGTCACGGCGAGCAGCGAGTCAGCACGCGACTCTTGTTTGCGGCCTTCTTCCCAGAACGTGCGGGCAATCAGAAAAAACAGAAGCGCGACCCACAAGCCCAGCGGCGCGGGCGTCATTCCTTGCTCGTACGCGAGCCCGTAGACGGCCAGGAGCGCCGCGGCGGCTACAATTGCGCTGACATGCACGGTCAGACGGCCGTAGACTCGCGCCGCACAATAAAAAGTGAGCGCGGCTACAGCCAGCAGCCAGTCGTTCGCAGTGTCAGACCACCTTGGGAGCGCGACGTTTGGACCGAAGACGTGCGTTACGAACTGAGCCGAAATCAGAAACCAGCCTACCGACCAGATAAGAAGATATTGCTGCCGTTTTTGGAGGTACATGTAGCAGAAGAAGATCGCGAGCAGGAACGCGCTAGCCAGCGGGATGATCGAACTCGGATTCAGTTGGCTGAGCAACTTTGCGCCCTCTCCCTCGAACTAAAGCCTTGTGCCGAGAATATCAGAAAATTGGCAGCCTTCCGGCCGCGTGTCCAGTCGAGTTTCTTGGAGGTCAACGTCCGGCAAGTCCTGTGTAATTGGCCACATCGGCATGATTTTTGCGTCAAGTGCCCGGGCGGGTTCCATGTAAGACTATGTCGTCCGCGCTGGAATTGGTCAAGAGTACCCTCGTACCAACTGCCTTCGTTTCATCCATTTCCGTGCCTGTCGCTCGATTTCGATGGCGCTATCCGCTAATATGAATAGTTTCTAATCTCGAGTTCTAATCTCTGGAAGGATCGATCTGAATGAGTTCTTCTCAAAAACCGCGCGTGCGTTTCGCGCCTTCACCGACGGGCTATCTTCATGTGGGCGGCGCACGCACTGCGCTGTTCAACTGGCTTTTCGCCCGGCACGAAGGTGGGACCCTGCTCCTGCGGATCGAAGATACCGATGTGGAACGCAACCGGCCCGAGCTGGTTGAAGGGATTCTTGATGGTTTGCGATGGCTCGGTATCGAATGGGACGAAGGTCCGTTCTTTCAATCGCAGCGTCTCGAGATTTATCGTGCTGCGGGCGAGAAAATTCTTGCGAGCGGCGCGGGCTATTCCTGCTACTGCAAGCCGGTCGCCTACGGCGGAGCTGATGCGGCGCCTGAGGAGCACGAAGGTGAAGGCGATGACGAGCATTTGAAGGCGGCGAAAGTTGCTGCTTGCTCGTGCCGCGATCTCAGCGATGCGGACCGCGCGGCGAAAGAAGCACAAGGCATTCCGCGAGCGGTTCGCTTTAAGGTGCCGCGAACCGGGACCACGAAATTCGAGGACGCGGTGTTCGGCCCTCGCGAAGTGCAGAACGCCGAAATTGAAGATTTTGTATTACTGCGTTCATCGGGGTTGCCGACGTATCAGCTGAGTGTGGTGGTCGATGACATCGACATGCGCATCACGCACATCATTCGTGGTGCCGATCATCTTTCGAATACTCCGAAGCAAGTCCTCATTTATCAGGCGCTTGGCGCGGCCCCACCGATTTTCGCTCACGTCCCGCTGATTCTTGGGCCAGACCGAACGCGGCTTTCGAAGCGTCACGGAGCCACGAGCGTCGGGTCCTACGCGGATGAAGGTTTTCTCCCCGAGGCGTTTCGAAATTTTCTGGCGCTTCTAGGATGGTCGGCTGGTGGCGATGCGGAATATATGCGCACCGACGAATTGATTCAGCGATTTGCGCTCTCCGGAGTAAGCCGCACAAACGCGATATTCGATCGCGCGAAGCTGGAATGGTTCAATACGCAATATTTGCAAAAGCCACCCGTTGAGGAACTGTTGCCGTATGTGGAAGCAGAGCTCAAGCGTGCCGGAATCTGGAACGACGCGTGGGCGGGAGCCGAAAGAACATGGTTTGCCCACGCCGTTGATTTGATTCGGCCGCGAACGCGCTTCATTCACGATTTCTCGGGATGGGCTCGCGCATTTTTCACCGACGATTTCGAGTACGAGTCCGAAGCTCGCGCCAAATTCTGGAAGGACGAAAAAATACCCGTGCTGCTTGCGAAACTTACCGAAGCGCTGGCAGCGCTTCCGGATTGGAATCACGACGCGTGTGACGCTGCTTCACGCGCGGTAGCAGCGGCAGGGGGCGTGAAAGCGGGCGTGCTGATCAACGCTACGCGCGTGGCGATTGTTGGTCGCGCGGTGGCTCCGCCTCTTTTTGAGACGATGGTCGTGCTCGGAAAAGAGCGCGTAATCGCGCGCCTCCGCAGGGCGCTCCCGCACATTTCTCCGAACTAAGTTTCTTAGCTGAGATTCTTCGAACGTAACCGGCCGGCGAAACTAACTCTTGGGAGGAGCCGTCGTGAAGATATCAGTATGCGCGGCGTGCGACTTTGCGCCTGCTGCGGCGATCTCGAATTTTGCGTCGACTGGAACTTTCACAGGCTGCAGGCATGTCGTATCGTTGCAAGCTTGATAGCGAAGTGTAATCGGCAACGTCCCCGCTCCGAGCGGCGCATCCGCGCGGGCCGAAAGGCGCAACCGCAGAGTTACCTTGCCCGTATAAACATCCAGCGGCTTATTCGGCGAGAACGCAAACTTCTCTTTGCTGCCATCGGGATAGATCGTGTCAATCAGTTCAAATCCGGCGGGCAGCTGAGGCGTGAGGGTCGTCGGAATCAAATACGGATCGGTGGGCTTGTGCGAGTTCATGTGAAACCCGCGAGCGATCTCCACGACAATCGCCACCTCGAACGCCTTCCCTCGCGGAACCGGATCGAGTGACACGTACGTCTGCGGCTTTACGACCGCGGACGGGCTCGGGATCGCCGTTTGCACACCCGCCATTGTGAGTTTATTCAACGAAAACATCCCCGCCGCACTTAGAGTTAGGAGCGCAGCGAGCGATATGCGAAGAAGCCGAGCGGACATTCGACGTTAGACCTGAACCGCGTGGCCCAGTTTTTCGCTGAGGATTCGGCCCATCAATTGGTTCAGCGTTTCGCCAGTCTTTTCGAGCACGAATGCATTCGCGGAATCGGACCAGCTGAGTTTAAAACTCGTCGTGAGGGCAGAGATCCAGATTTGCCGGACGGGAGCGTTGGGGCTGATGACGAAACGCGTTTCGTCTTCATCATCAAATTCGATTTCAAGCTTTCCGCTGCCGCCTTCCACTTCGAAATCGTGTTCGTCGCCCACGTCGAGCAGGCGTTTGCGCAAAGCCTCGAATGCAGCGTCAGATTTTTTCTGGAAATCGTGTTCGTCCATATGATTTGGCTTTGCGCCTCTGGCAGGTTACCGCAGTTACGCAGACCGGAGCAAGAAATCGAGGCTCGCTGCGAAATCTAGAGCAGCGCCTTCACTTGCTTTTCGAGCTGCTCGCGGTTTGCTAGCCCGATGAACCGCTTCGCGATTTTCCCGTCGCGCGTGATGACGACAGTTGTCGGCAAGCCGATTAATCCGCCGAATTTCGAAGCGAGATCGTCCGTGCCGAGGACGATTGGGTAGTTCATTTTCATCTGATGGCCATCGACATCGAATTCAGTCTTCTGTACGTAGGGCTCGACGACGCGTTTCCCTTCGTCATCCATCGCCGCGCCCAACAACGTGAATCCCTTCTCCGCATATTTCTGTTGCAGGTCGATCATCCAGGGAATTTCCACTTGGCAGGGTTCGCACCAAGTGGCCCAGAAATTCAGCACCACCACCTTGCCCTTCAAACTCGCTATTGAGACGTCCTTGCCGTCTAAATCTTTGAACGTTGCGTCGGGAGCAGAAGGCAGAGGCCCTTTGCTGACGCCGTTTTCCTGCGCCGAAGCGTTTAGCCATTTTTTCAAATTGCAGCCAGAGAAACTCGCAGCCAACAGGACGACCACGATCAGTAACAAACAATTCTTCCAAACTCTCGTCATTCGCGATGCTCCCATCACATCCACTGCGAAAACTTGTTTAAAAATGAAAGTTTGCCCGACAGCCATGCCATCCGATTCAGAAATACCAGGCCGCCAACGGCGAGCAGTAAAACTCCGCTCAATACCTCCACCGTGTGCAGGTGGCGCCGAAATTTTTGGTAGAACTTCAAAAAGCCGCCGATTCCGAGTGCTGTGACTAGAAACGGAATTGCGAGTCCCGCCGAATAGAATGCCAGCAGAAAAACTCCCTGGCCTACCGTCTCGCGCGTAGCAGCAATCGCCAGCACTCCTGCGAGGATGGGGCCAATGCAAGGCGTCCAACCGAACGCGAATGCAAAGCCCATCAAGAAGCCACTGAACGGGCCCGGTTGGCCTCCGAGCTTGCGGAAGTGGATGTCACGGTTCAGCCAGCGCGTGAGAGTGGGTCCTACGAGAAAAATCAGCGAGACGGAATAAAAGTGGACCGCCCTGAGCCAGCTTCCAAAAATACCCGGATGCAGAGTGAGCGCAATTCCGATCGCGACGAGCAGCGCTCCGATTGCCAGGCCCGAGCGAATCGTTATCTTTGCGAGCCACCCGATGAGATGCAGTCCGAAAAGAATAATTAACGAGCCGGCAACCGGCGCCAGGAGGCTTCGATTTCGCACTAGAAAAGTGCCTACAGCGCTCGCCGAAGCGCCAAAAGAAATAAACACAATCGAAAATCCAAAGACGAATGCAAGCGCGGACGCGAGCAGGCCTCCCCGCGGTGTTTGGCCTTCCTTCAGTTGTTCGACGCCGATGCCCGATAGCATCGAAATATATCCAGGCACGAGCGGCAACACGCACGGAGAGAGAAACGACACGAGGCCCGCAACGAAGGCCGCAAAGATCGAAACTTCCATCAGTCTGATTACGCCTTTTTCACGGGAATTGGATGCCCGGTCCCGTCCAAGTGTGTAGCAGAATCTTCAATTTTCACACATCTGTTAGACGCGCGCTCGCGCTATTTGTAGTCCCGGCGGCACGAGGGAAAGCCCGACAGGTGACGCAATAACACTCCACCTCGGTTCCTTGGTGCACTTCGCGACTCACCGTAAACAACTGAAAACGAACGCTTCGCCCGCGTGACGCTCTTGGTATTCGAGATGCTTTTAGAAAAGAGGCGGGCCCGCTCGCTGGAGCCGGGAACGGCAAAGAGATTTGCCGCGAGCGAAAGCGGGCCCGTTACTTTTTGCGTAGAGCGGGTCTCCCCTGACGGAGAAAAGGATTC
>Ga0210387_10000952_pt1 | contig 21305 bp, 13 predicted proteins | sample IncBWC7OmetaG_FD_160108 | JGI IMG/M metagenome (GOLD analysis project Ga0210387, IMG submission 160108) | Forest soil microbial communities from Barre Woods Harvard Forest LTER site, Petersham, Massachusetts, United States - Inc-BW-C-7-O ...
GGCCGTTCACTATCTTGTGGGAGCTATCGGGTTATCGCGGGAAATGCGCGGCGCGCACGCTAGCAGCTCCGCCACGTGATTTTGAGCGGCTAGCGCTCGGCAGGGAGGGTTAGCAGTGTCGAGGCACGAAGGCAGCAGTGCCTCGACACTGCTAACACTCCCTGACGAGAACTGAGGCGATCGATATCACATGCCGACGCTACGGCGTGGCGTGACACGTTTCCCGCTTGGTGCGCACGTGGGCACCCGACCGATAGCAGCCATTCGAAACTTGTCCTCCGGCACTGTGAGATTGAACGTCGCGCATGCAGGGCGTAGCGGGATCGAAAGCGTCAAGGCCCTGCTGCCTTTCGGGCGTTGACGCTTTCGATCCCGCTACGCCCTGCGCGCCGCTCAAATTCACAGTGCCGAAGTACTAAGTCCGCATCCGCAACCCTTTCGCATCATAGGCAGCCTCGAGTAGAGGCTGGGCATGATGCCGCTCACCGATGATCTCGATCTCGAAACCGGAGCCGGCGCCGGCGATTGCCGCCGGCACGTATCCGAGCGCCAGAGAATGATTGACGCGATGACCGAAGGCGCCCGATGTCACCCAGCCCACGACCTTGCCTTCATGCCAAATGGGTTCATCGCCCAATGCATCCGCGTCCTTGGTTTCCAGCTTGAAGGTCAAGAGGCGCAGTGCGCCGCCGCCACGCTTTTCTTCCATTGCCGCGGCACGGCCGATGAACTTCTCCTTGTTGAGATCGACAAATCGGCCGAGCCCGGCTTCGAATGGGCCGTAGATGGGACGGTATTCCCGCGCCCAGGTACCGAAGCTCTTCTCGACTCGCATGCAATTGAGCGCTCGACCGCCGAACGGCCGCAGGTCATATTTCCGGCCGGCACCGACCAGCAGATCGTAGAGCGCACGCTGGTAGTCGGTGGTCACCCATATTTCGAATCCCAGTTCGCCGGTAAACGAAACGCGGCCGACGTAGCCCGGCACCATGCCGATTTCCATGCGCTTGAATGACAAAAACGGAAACGCCGCGGTCGACAGGTCATCGCGCACCAACTCTTGCAGCAGCGCGCGCGCATTGGGACCTGCCACGGATAGCCCGACGTATTCCATGGCGCAGGGGCGGATTGACACGCCTGGGCTTGGAAGATGCCGTTCGAACCAACGCAGGTAGTAGGTTTCCGCGGCGTACGTGCCGATAAGCAAAAAATGGTCTGGGGCGGTCCGGCACATCGTGAAATCGCCGATCAATTTGCCGCGCTCGTTGAGCATCGGCGTCAATGCGATGCGGCCGACGGTCGGAACCCGGTTGGCCATCACCTGCGAGAGCCAGTCCGCGGCTCCGGGACCTTTGACCTCAAACTTGCCGTAGTTCGAGATTTCGAGCAAACCCACGGAATTCTTCACCGCATGGCACTCGGCGGCTACGTGCGGAAAGTCATTCGAGCGGTGAAAGCTGAACTCGTCCTTGGCGCTCTGCGCGGTGGGCGCGAACCACAGCGAATGCTCCAATCCGCAGTAGTCGCCGAACACGGCGTTGGCAGCCTGCAGCTTTTCGTATATCGGTGTGGTGCGCAGCGGCCTGGCAGCCTGAAGTTCCTCGTTGGGGAATCGAATGCTGAACCTTCGCGAATAATTTTCGCGCACTTTGGCATTGGTGTATGCGAGCGTGGCCCAATCGCCGTAGCGCGCCACGTCCATGGCCCAAATGTCGGCGCCCGGATCCCCGTCGATCAACCAGCGCGACAGGGCGAGACCCACCCCGCCGCCCTGGCTGAAGCCGGCCATGACGCCGCAAGCCACCCAAAAATTCTTCAGACCCTTGACCGGTCCGACCAGAGGGTTGCCGTCGGGGGCGAAGGTGAACGGTCCATTCACCACTTTCCTGATGCCGGCGTCGCCCAGCGCGGGAAAATGTTCGAAGGCAACTTCCAAGCTGGGCGCGATTCTGTCGAGGTCGTTGGCCAGCAGGTCCTGTCCGAAGTCCCATGGTGTTTCCGTCGGAGACCACGGCACTCCAGCTTTTTCGTAGGTTCCGAGCAGCATGCCGCCGCGTTCTTGGCGGGTGTACAGTTCGCCTTCGAAGTCGATGCAGTGCAGCTGTTCTTTTTTACCCTTGAGTTCCGGTATGTCGCCGGTAATCAGGTATTGATGCTCCATGGCCAGAATGGGCAATTCAATGCCGACCATGCGCCCCACTTCGCGGGCCCACAAGCCGGCGGCATTCACCACGTACTCGGCATGCACATTGCCGTGGTCGGTGATGACATCCCAGGATCCGTCGCTGCGCGCTTTGAGATCGGTCACGCGAGTGTGCCGGACGATTTCCGCCCCGCCGAGTTGCGCGGATTTGGCGTAGGCATGCGTGACGCCGTACGGATCGACATGACCCTCGATGGGGTCGTACATCGCGCCCTTGAAATACTTCTTGTCCATTAGCGGAAAGAGCCCGGCGGCCTCATCGACGGATATGATTTCAAGATCCATTCCAAGATATCGACCGCGCGCCTTGGCCATCTTCAGCCAGTCCAGCCGCTCGCGGGTGCCTGCCAGCATCAAGCCACCGGTGATGTGCACACCGCAGGACTGTCCGGAGATTTGTTCGATCTCCTTGTAAAGCTCGATGGTGTACTGCTGCAGCTTGGCGACATTTGGATCGCCGTTGACCGTGTGCATACCGCCTGCGGCATGCCAGGTCGATCCTGAAGTGAGTTCGGCGCGCTCGATCAGCAGCACGTCCTTCCATCCAGCCTTGGTCAAGTGATAGAGAACGCTGGCTCCGACCACTCCCCCGCCAATCACCGCAACTCTTGTCTCACTCTTCACTTACGTCCGCCAAACTTCAATCATTCGAGACCGCCAAATGCAGATGGGACTGCGTAAGATCGCCGCCGCTGCCAAATCGCTCGATCAGCCAGGAACGGAACAACGCCACCGCGGTATCGCTGAGGGCCTCGGGATGCGTGATCAAATAATATCCGTAGCCATCATCCAGGCTGTTGCTGAATGGTCTGACCAGACGCCCAGCACGAATGTGATCGCCGAATAGATACGTGTCGAGCAGCGCAACGCCCTCGCCGCTCAACGCATATTGCACGGCCAACATCGCGGTATCGAATACCACTCCGCGCTCCACATTGAGGTTGGTCAAATTAGCGGAGCGCGCAAATTGTTTCCAAAGATGATGCCGCGGCAGTTCGGAGATGCGCACATGCACCAGCTCGTTGGCCTCCACGAACTGCGCCAGGCTCTTGTCGGCGTGCCGCGCCGCGACACTGGGATGGCACAACAAACTCAAATGCACGGGCCACAGAAGATCCGTGACCAGATCAGTCACGGTCGGCTTTGAATAGACCACCGCAACATCAACGTCCCCGGGCGGCGGCCCTACCCCATGGGGACTGACCAGATCGATTTCCACTTCTGCCGCCGCACGGCGGAAATCGCGCAGAATCGGCACCGCAAGGTAGGCCGCAAAGCTGGGCGGCATGTGCACCCGCAAGGTACGCGTACCGGTCGCGCCGTCGTTGCGCAAATCGTCCAGCGCATATTCCAGGCGATCGAAGGATTTCATGACGGCGGGCAGCAAATGCTGGCCGGCTTTGGTGAGCACCAAGGAATGCGGGCGGCGCTCGAACAGCTGCGCGCCGATCAATTTTTCGAGCGCTATCACATGGCGCGACAAGGCGCTCTGCGATATCAGCAGCGCATTGGCCGCAGCGGTGAAGCTCAAATGCTTCGCGACGCCTTCGAAGGCGCGCAAGGCGTTCAACGGCAGCCATCTTCGGTCCAAATGCGAGTTGGTCATGATCAAGGTGCCCAGGATTTTGTGTAGCCGATTGCGCGCTTCTGATCGGCGATGATGGTTCTGGAAGCCAAATAGAGATGATATGCGGCCCAAAGTCCCGTGGGTGCCAGCACCAGCAACGCCGCGCGCAATGAGGCCGCGTCAGTCGGCTGTGGGCCCGCGAACCAGTCGCTCAAGAGGCCGACCGCCCAGGGAGCAATGATCAGATTCAAAATGTTCGCGACCAGCAGCGATATGGCGATAAACATATTTCGCATGTGGCAGGGCGCGAGATTGTTCAGCAGGCCGAAACAGGGGCCGATGTAAAAATAAATAGCGGGGATGAACAACCAGAACATTGCCTTGCACAGGAACAGGGAGTGCGTCCAATAGGCAATGAACGAAGGGACGGTCGCCAGGGCGATCCCTGCGGTGAGCAACAACACCACGCGGCGCGGATCGGCCATGGACGAGCGCGATAGCAGCCACGCGGTCGCCACAGTGGCGAGCGAGCCTCCCCAGAGATGAATATTGCCGGTGACCGCGCCCGCCTGTCCGACGTCGAGGCTGTACGCGCGTTGCAGAAATGTCGGCGTCCAATAGATGAGGCCCCAACCCCAGAGGGCGCACAGACCGCCGCCGATCATGATGTGAAACGCAGCCTTTTGCTGCCAAAGAAATTTCAGACAGGCGATCAACGAGGGCTTGATGTCCTCGACAATGGCGTCCAAGCGGCCGCGTCTCGGCTCTCGGACGGTGAGAAAAACGATAATTCCAACGATGACACCGGGCACGCCGAGAGCCAGAAAGGCTGCGCGCCAGTTGTAGGCATGTGCAATGGCGCCCGCCCGGTCGGCGCCCAACCAAGCGCCGATTGGCGCACCGAGCGCCAAAACGGCCATGGCCATGGGGCGCCGGTCCGCCGGAAAGCAATCCGAGACGATGGCGGTGGACGGCGGCGTGCCGCCGGCCTCGCCCACGCCGACGCCGATACGTCCCAGCAAGAACTGCAGGTAATTAGTCGACAGCCCACACAGCGCCGTGAACGCAGACCAAATCACCAGCGATCCGGCAAGAATATTGCGCCGGTTATATCGGTCAGCCAGCCAGGCGATCGGAATTCCAAACACGACATAAAAAAATGCGAGCGGCGTCCCGGTAAGAAAAGCCACGCCGGCATCGGTCAACTTCAAATCAAGCCGTATCGGCTCGAGCACGGTGGACACGACATAGCGATCGGCAATATTGATGGCGTAGATCAACAACACCAAAATGAGCACATACCAGCGCTCAATCGATGAAGGCGCATGGGTCCGGCCGGCGTGAAATGCGGTTGCGCTCAAACGTGAACCTCGAATTGAACTCCCTCAACCATACAGGGTTCAATTGCGCCGCGCGACCCAGGAGCCTGACAGGCTCCCATGTGTTTCGCAAAATGACATGACCGGATCGCGAAATGGCATAGCGCGAGCGCGTTGAAAGACTAAGCTGTTAAGTTGTGGGCGATTTTGACTACATAATCATTGGAGCCGGCACGGCGGGCTGTGTGTTGGCCGATCGCCTATCGGCAAGCGGCCGCGACCGTATTTTAGTGCTGGAAGCCGGCGGTTCCGATAATCGCTTCTGGATCAAAACCCCGATCGGTTACGGACGCACGTTTGCCGATCCGTCGGTCAACTGGAAATATCAAACACAGTGCAGCCTCGGGCTCAATGGGCGAACCATGTACTGGCCGCGCGGGCGGGTGGTCGGCGGCTCCAGTTCCATCAATGCGCTGGTCTATTGCCGCGGCGCGCCGCAGGACTTCGACGACTGGCGCCGGATGGGGAATGTCGGATGGGGCTGGGAAGACGTCAAACCTTATTTTGAAATGTCGGAACGGCATGTCGACCCTGAAGGAATTGCTCGTGGCGCGGGAACACTCGATGTTGCCGACGTGACGCCCTACCTTCATCCCATGCGCCGCAACTGGCTGGATGCCGCCGATGAGCTGCGCTTGCCGGCCACGGATGATTTCAACGGCGAACATCCGCTCGGGCTGGGCTGCTACCAAGTCACCATCCGCCATGGACTGCGCCGCTCGGCGGCCGACGCGTTTCTGCGCCCGGCGCTGCGCCGTGGAAACATAAAGCTCGAGACGCAGGCGTGGGTGAGCAAAATACGCATTCAACAGCGGCGCGCGATCGGTGTCGAATACGTCCACGGGGGTGCGGCGAAATTCGCGGCAGCCAAGCGCGAAGTGCTGGTGTGCGCCGGCACGGTCAATTCACCGCAGCTGCTGCAACTCTCCGGCATTGGATCGGGCGCTGCGCTCGGCGCTTTAGGGTTGGATCCAGTGTTGGACAATCCTTCGGTCGGCGGGCACCTGCAAGATCACCTCGCCGTCGTCTATTCCTACAAGGCAACCCAACCTACCTTGAACAACGCGCTGCACTCTACGCTGGGAAAGCTCACCGCGGGCATCCGCTATCTCTTGTCGCGCCGCGGACCTTTGGCATTGAGCGTCAACCAAATGGGCGGCTTTCTACCGTTGGTTCCCGGCGATACGCGTCCCGCCGTGCAGCTCTACTTCAATCCGGTCACCTATAGCACCGGTGATGCGACCCGCAAGAGCATTGAGGTGGACGGCTTCCCCGGGTTTTACCTCTGCTTCCAGCCGACCCGACCGACAAGCGTCGGGCGAATCGACATCGCGAGCGCGGATTTCAGGCAGGCGCCGGTCATCGCCCCCAATTACCTGTCGACGCGCCGGGACGAAGAAGACGTCATTGCCTGCGGCCGGCTGCTGCAGATGATTGCGCAAACCCGATCCATGCGTTCGCTCATCCTTGAGCCCATTGCGCCCGATCTCAATTCGATGGACGCCGCAGGGATTCTGGCGGATTTCCGCGCGCGCGCGATGACCGTATATCACCCCGTGGGCACCTGCCGTATGGGACCCTCGCCGGCCGATTCGGTGGTCGATTCATCGTTGCGCGTACATGGCGTGGAGGGCCTGCGGGTGATCGACGCCTCGGTATTCCCCACCGTGACCTCCGCCAACACCAATGCACCGACTGTCATGGTGGCGCAAAAAGCGGCTGCTCTAATGCTCGCTGAATAAAAACAAGGAACCGCACATGAAGCTCGACAGCGTCAAAGTGTTCGTCGTGGCGAATCCGCCCCCCAGTTTCGGCGGCCGCTATTTTGTGTTTTTAAAGCTGCGCACGGTCTGCGGAATTGAAGGGGTTGGCGAAGTTTACGCGGCCACCTTTGGACCCAAAGTCATTGCGGCGATGATTGAAGACCTGTTTGCGCGGCGCTTGCAGGGCCGTGACCCCATGCGTATCGAGGCCTTCTGGCGCGAGAGCTATAGCTCCGGATTCACGCAGCGTCCCGATCTCTCACTCGTGAGCGTGATCAGCGGCCTGGAAATGGCCTGTTGGGACATCATTGGAAAGTCGCTGGATCAGCCGGTCTACAACCTGCTCGGCGGCCGGGTGCACGAACGCCTGCGCAGCTACACGTATCTTTATCCTGCGCCCGGCGAAGGCGATGAGTTCTACCATGACGCGCAGCGCTCCGCCGAACGGGCGGCCGAATACGTGTCGCAGGGTTTCACGGCGCTGAAGTTCGACCCGACCGGCGGGTACTCCGCCTACGATCCGCGGCAGCCCACCCAGGAGTCCTTGGAACGTACCGTTCGACTGGTTCGGCTGATCCGCGAGGCCGTCGGAATTCGCGCGGACCTGCTTCTGGGTACGCACGGCCAATTCACCACATCGGGAGCGATTCGCCTCGCCAGGCAGCTCGAAGCCTACGATCCGTTGTGGTTCGAGGAGCCTGTACCCCCGGAAATGCCCGAGCAGATGGCAATCGTCGCGCGCGGCACGAAAATTCCGATCGCCACCGGCGAGAGACTGACCACCAAGTACGAGTACGCCCGCGTTTTGGCTGCGGGGGCCGCGAATATCTTGCAAATCAACTTGGGGCGCGTGGGCGGATTACTCGAGGCGAAGAAAATCGCCGCCTTGGCCGAGGTGCACTACGCGCAAATCGCGCCGCATCTGTATTGCGGTCCGGTGGTGGGCGCGGCGAATATCCAAATTGCAACTTGTTGCCCGAATTTCTTGATTTTGGAGGGGATTCAACAATGGGGCGGCTTTCACGCGAGCATCTTGAAAGCACCGATCCGCTGGGAATCAGGGTATGTAATTCCGCCGACGGCGCCCGGGCTCGGCGTCGAACTCAACGAGACTGTCGCGCTCGCGAATCCCTACGCGGAAAACGGCGAGCTGCATCTTGAGATGATCGACCGGCCACTGGGGTGAGATGCGAAGGTCCTACAGCCTTCCCTTCCGCACAATGACTAATACAATTTTCGCATTGGCGAATCCAATTTCTGCATATCGCTTGAAGCATTGCTGCAACAATTAGACCTTACGCTGCCTGCGCCCGATGCTATCCTCGGTACGACTTTATAAAAATGACGACTGACTGGGCGATTTTCAATATAACGGAAGGGATGAATCATGAACTCAAATCCAAAGTTGTCGTATGCGATCGCCGCAATTTTGAGCAGTTGCGCGGCTGCAAGTCTGACGAGTCGGGCAGCGGCCGCAGCCGCGGATACCGAGGTTAATTCCGAGGCCATCCAAGAAGTCACGGTCACGGCGCAGCGGCGCTCGGAAAACGCGCAAAACGTGCCCATCACGATTCAGACGATTTCAGCCGACCAGTTGAAGCAACTCAACATCGCGAACTTCGAAGACGCGGTCAAATACCTGCCAAACGTGTCCTTCGCCACCAACGGCCCGGGCCAGGGCAATATCTTCATGCGCGGCTTAAGCCCCGGATCGGCGGGCAACCAGTCGCAGTCTTCGATCGCGTCCTTCCCGAATGTCGCGTTGTATCTTGATGATCAGTCGGTGCAATTCCCAGGCCGCAATCTCGACATCCTCGCGGTGGACATGGAGCGCATCGAAGTGCTCGAAGGTCCGCAGGGCACGCTCTTCGGCGGCGGCGCGGAAGCGGGTGCAATTCGATATATCACCAACAAACCAAAGCTCAACGTGACCGAAGGCAGCGCCGACGCGAGCTACAGCGTCACGGCCGGCGGCGATCCCAACAGCGCGATCAATGCGGTGCTTAACCTGCCGCTCATCCAAGACCATTTGGCAGTGCGCGCGGTGATCTACACCGACCATCGCGGCGGCTATATCGACAACGTACCGAGCACCTTCACGCGCGAGAACACCGACAACGGCACATTCCGCTTTGGGATAGGCCCAACTGCAGGCGAATGTCCCAACGGGCTTCCTCCCGGCGCTCCCGCAAAAGGTCTGCCGAACGGAGTCTGCGTACCGCTCGGGCTGCCGGTCACCAACAACCTGACGGTTGCGAAGGACAATCAGAATCCGGTGGACTACAACGGTATTCGCGTCTCGGGGCTCTATCAATTCAATGATGACTGGAGCTTGTTGCTCCAGCAGAGCTATCAGAACATGGAGGCCGACGGCGTCTTCGCGCAGTATCCGATCGGCTCCGACGGCCAGGCGCTGCAGCCCCTGCAAGTGACCTCTTTCACGCCCGCCTATGACAAGGATAAGTTTGAAAACACCTCCTGGACCGTGAACGGCAAGATCGCATTCTTGAATGTGGTTTACACCGGCGGCTATTTGATCCGCACCACCCAACAGGTAGGCGACTACTCCAATTACGCCCGCGGCTCTTATGGCGATTACTACCAGTGCACCGGCGGCCCCGGCACAGTCGCGAAAACCGGCCCGTTGACTTGCTACACCGCGGCGACCGATTGGAACGACTGGACGCGAAATACCCATCAGACTCACGAAATCCGCTTCAGCACTCCCTACGACTGGCGGGTTCGCGGTCTGTTCGGCGCGTTCTACGAGAATTTCCAGATTCAAGACGACATGAATTTCAACTACAAGTCGATCCCGGGCTGCAGCCCCGCCAACCTTGCGGTCGCTCTGTCGGGCGGCCCGGCGTGCGCGGGCGACGTTGAGACGAACCCTCTTTCCACCGCCACTCACCCGGGCCAGCGCGGCGACACCACGGCCTTTGGCGAGGATTTGCAGCGCGGCTACAAGCAGGACGCGTTGTTCACCTCCATCGACTTTGACATCATCCCGCAGGTGCTTACGCTGACCGGCGGCACGCGCTGGTATCACTACGATGAATTCGAAACCGGTTCCGAGTACTTTACGAGTACGTCCTGCGCCAATCACCCCAATCCCTGCCCCGCGGGGAAGAATCTCGATGCGATTGGCCTCCGCAAGACATACAACGGGTTTCGCAGCCGCGGCAACCTTACCTGGCATGTCACGCCGGACATCCTGCTGTACTACACCTACTCGCAAGGCTTTCGCCCGGGCGGTTTCAACCGCGAAACCGGCCTCAGTCTGGTCGCCACCGGGCCGGACGGCGTGAAACAGCTGTTCAAACCATCGAGCTACGCGCCCGATTCGTTGACCAACAACGAGGTCGGCCTGAAATCGGAGTTCTTCGAGCATCGCCTGCAGGTCAATTTGTCCGCATATCACATGCTGTGGAATGAGATCCAAGATCCCCTGTTCAGCCCGTCCCAGCTCGGCAACACGACCTTCGTCACGAATGGCGCCAACTACCGCATCAATGGCGTGGAGTTGCAGCTGGTGGGACGCGTAACGCAGGGCCTGACAGTGCAGGGCTCACTGTCCTACAACGATGCCAAGCAATCCAACGACCCCTGCCTGACCGCCAATAACCCGGCCAGCGCGACCTTCGGCAAGTGCATTACCGAAATCGTGAATCCGGCGGGGATCCTGACGCCGGCGAACGCTGTCTTTGGTCCGGAAGGCGGTGTGCCGGCGTTTTCGCCGAAGCTGGAATACAACGTGCGCGGGCGCTACGACTGGGCGATCGGCGACTACAAGGCCTTTCTCATGGCTGGGGCCAATCATGTGGGCGGCATGTTCAACCAGATTGACAATGGCACGACGAACTTCGTCGGGAATCCGACGACCACCCTGTTGCGATACTTTCAGCCTGGGTACACGACCTACGATGCGTCGGCCGGCGTTGCCAAGGACAATTGGACCGTGGAGGCGTTTGGCACCAACCTCGGCAATTCCGATGCCAGCACGTTCACCTCATCAGCCCAGTTCATCAAGTCCGAGGTTCCCCTTCGGCCGCGGGTAGTCGGCGTTAAGATCGGCTACAAGTTCTGAGTAAAGCGGGAAGGCGGGCAGCAATGCCCGCCTTGTCCGCATGCGCAAGGCTTAGGATCGTTGCGCTAAGCTGGGAGCCTGCGGAATACTCAGACAGGCTCCTTATCGTGAAGCCCGGCAGAAACGATCCGTGCCCCTGCGGCAGCGGGAAAAAATATAAGCGATGTTGTGCTGAGCTCAGCAGCGTCGGTACGCCGGCGCCATCGCCGGCGCCAACCATCGATGTGGACGGGCTGACCGCTTTGATGAATAGAGGACAGTATGCGCAGGTGGAGATGAGGACTCGCCCGCTCCTTGACCTTCACCCGAACTTGGGATCGCTTTGGAAGCTGCATGCCGGCGCACTGATGCTGCAGGGGAAGGATTCGCTGGCAGCAATGCAACGCGCCGGCGAACTACTGCCGACCGACGCTGAAATGCATTTTCATTTGGGCAACGCACGGCACGATCACGGTGATCTTGCAGGCGCCGCGGCAAGCCTGCGCCGAGCCCTCGCACTCAAAGGGGACTTTGCCGAGGCGCACGACAGTCTCGGTGCGGCCCTGCTGGATGGGGGACAGCCGGAGAGTGCCGCCGCCAGCTTTCGGCGTGCACTTGAGCTGCGGCCGGCCTTCGCAGAAGCGCACGGCAATTTGGGCAATGCACTCGTGGACTTGGGACAGCTTGAGGACGCGGTGCACCACTATCGCCGCATGCTCGAGCTGCGGCCGGACCTGGCTGAAGCGCACAATAACCTCGGAAATGCGCTGCTCTCGTTGAAGCGCTTCGAAGAGGCCGCGGCAAGTTATCGGCGCGCCCTCGCCCTTCGGCCCAACGCTCCCGGCGCGCATGCCAATCTGGGAAATGCCCTGCACGCGCTCGGTCGCCCGCAGGAGGCCTTGATCCACTGCCGGCGCGCACTGGAGCTGGAGCCGGATTCCGCCGAGGCAGAGCTGCTGAAGGGCAACGCGCTGTTCGACTTAGGGCTGTTGGACGAGGCGGCCGCGAGCTATGCGCGAGCGCTCGAACTCAAGCCGGATTACACCGAGGCGCACATCGCCGCAGGCAAGGTGCAGCGTCAGATCGGCCGCATCGCTGAGGCAGAGGAGAGTTGCCGCAAAGCATTGGGTTTGGCACCGGACTCGAGCGAAGCGCTGACGCTGCTTGGCGAGATTCAGGCAGACCGCGGCCGTTTTGAGGACGCCGAGCAGCTGTTTCGACGGACGATTGCCATCGCCCCGGATCAACCAGACGCCTGGGCCGGCCTCGCCCGCTATCGCACAATGCAGCCTGACGCCGCGTGGCTTGCGGCCGCGCAAAGGCTTCTCGGCAAGCCCTTGCCGGCTGGTCAGGAGATCAATCTGCGCTATGCCCTCGGAAAATATTTCGACGACGTTCAGGATTTCGACAATGCATTTTCCAGTTACCGGCTTGCCAATGATCTGAAAAAGCGCAGCGCCCCGAAGTACGACGGTGGCCGTCTTGCCCGCCGCGTCGATCAAATCATCGCGCTGTATGATGCAAATTGGCTGCGCAGGGCGCGCACGCTGGGCAATGAGTCTGAACGTCCGGTTTTCATTGTCGGCATGCCGCGTTCGGGCACAACGTTGACCGAGCAAATCCTGGCTTCGCACCCGTCCGCCTTCGGCTGCGGTGAATTGCGCTTTTGGCACACCGCCCGCGTGGAGTATGAATCCGCGGCGGTGCGCGAGGGCGAGCGCCTGGGAACCATACCGGCGGCGGCGCAGAAATACTTGAGCCTGCTGACGAGCTATTCAGCCGATGCCGCGCGCATGATCGACAAAATGCCGGCAAACTTCATGAATTTGGGAATGATCCACGCAGCCTTTCCGCACGCGCGCATCCTGCACATGGGAAGGAATCCGCTGGATACCGGTCTGTCCATTTACTTCCAGATTTTTTCCAACACGCATCTTTACGCCAACGACCTGGAAGACATCGCGCATTATTTCACGCAATACTCCCGACTCATGGTGCACTGGCGATCAACCTTGGCCGATGGCACGATCTTGGAGGTGCCTTACGAAAAATTAGTGTCCGATCCCGAACCGTGGATCCGGAAAATCGTGCAATTCGCCGGCTTGCCCTGGAACCCGCGCTGTCTCAGATTTAATGAGACCGAGCGCACGGTGAGCACCGCCAGCAACTGGCAGGTACGGCAGCGGATCAGCACGTCAGCCGCAGGACGCTGGCGCAACTATGAAAGATACTTGGGTCCCTTGCGAAGGCTCGCCGAGATGGAGTCTTAGCGCATGATGACCGACCTTACGCCAAGCGCCTCTCCGGCTTCGCCGGTGGAAGCAGAAGTCATCCGCATTCGCGAACTGCTCGAGCAGCGCCGCTACACCGACGCGCTCGCGGCGGCCAACGCCCTCGCCGAGCAGGTCCCCGAGAACCGCGACGTGTTGTACATGGCGGCCGTCAGCCTTCGCTATCTCGGTCAGATTCCCGCGGCACTCGGAACCCTCGATCGCCTCGAGCGCCACCATCCGCGCTTCAGCCGCCTGCACCAGGAGCGCGGTCACTGTTACGTGGCTTTGCGGGACGCACCACGGGCGATCGAAGCTTTTCTTGTGGCGGTGAACATCAATGTGGCGCTCCCCGCGAGCTGGGCAAAGCTCGAGGGCCTGTACCGCATGACCGGAAATCGGGAAAACGCCGCCACTGCGGCCGATCATGTCGCCACCTTAAAAAATCTGCCCGCCGACGTGGTCACCGCGACCGCCTTGTTCTCGGACGGCGATTTGGCCCCCGCCGAATCGATAGTTCGCGCCTACCTACAGAAGCACGGCAACAACGTCGAGGCCATGCGCCTGCTGGCCCGTATCGGCATTGCGCACGATGTGCTGGACGATGCGGAGATTTTGTTAGAAGCCGTCTTGGAGCTCGCCCCCGACTACAGGAAGGCGCGCTTCGAATATGCACGGGTGTTGCTCGATCGGCATAAACACACCCGCGCCATCGAGGAGCTCGAGAAACTCCTGGCGCAGGAGCCCGACAACCGGCAGTTCAAAACCTTGTTCGCCACCGCCTGCGTCGGGATAGGCGCGAACGAGAAGGCGCTGACCTTGTACCGGCAGCTGCTTGTCGACGCCCCGCAACCGGCGGAACTGCATCTTTCGATCGCCCACTCGTTGAAGACTCTAGGCAGGCGCGAGGAGTCCATCGATGCTTACCGGGCGGCGAGCGCCGCACGTCCGGATTACGGCGATGCCTATTGGAGCCTCGCCAACCTCAAGACCTACCGCTTCCCCGACGATGAGCTCGCGCGCATGTTGGAAGAGGAAGCACGGCCCGGAATATCCCCGGCCGATCGCTACCATTTGTGCTTCGCCTTGGGCAAAGCCCTCGAAGATCGCGGCGACTACGAGAAATCTTATCGTTATTACGAGCGCGGCAATGAACTCAAACATGCCGAGATACGCTATCGGCCTGAAATCATCGAGCGCAATACCCGCGTGCAAATGGCCACCTGCACGCGCGACCTGTTCGCGCGCCGCGAAGGCGCCGGCTCGAGCAAACAGGATCCGATATTCATCGTGGGCCTCCCCCGCTCCGGGTCCACGTTGCTCGAACAGATTCTGGCCTCTCATTCACGCGTCGAGGGCACCCATGAGCTTGCGGACATCCAAAGAATCGTCCACGAGCTGCAAGGCCGTGAGGAAGCCGGCGCAGCGAATCCGCGCTATCCGGGAGTGCTGGGGGACTTGAGTGCCGAGCAACTGCTGCGCCTGGGTGAGAAGTACCTGAGCGATACGCGCGTCTACCGCACCGATAAGCCGTTCTTTATCGACAAGATGCCGAACAACTTCAGGCACATTGGTTTGATTCATCTGATGCTGCCGAACGCCCGGATCATCGACGCGCGCCGCGAACCCATGGCCTGCTGTTTCAGCAATTTCAAGCAGCTGTTTGCCTCGGGTCAGGAGTTTACCTACAGCATCGAGGACATCGCGCGCTATTATCGAACCTACTTAGCGCTGATGGATCACTGGAACGCCGTGTTGCCGGGGCGGATTCTCAAGATAGACCACGAGGACATCGTCGAGGATCTCGACACCAATGTCCGGCGGCTCCTCAATTTTTGCGGACTCGAGTTCGAGTCCTCCTGCCTGGATTTTCACAAGACCGAGCGCAGCATACGCACTGCCAGTTCGGAACAGGTACGCCAGCCCATATTCCGCGAGGGACTCGACCAATGGAAGAACTTCGAGCCGTGGCTTGGACCACTCAGGACTGCGCTGGGAGATGCACTTGAGCGGTATCGCGATTGAGCGCAAGGTACACTTCGGAATGACCGATCCGATATTGCTGACGCCGGGTCCGTTGACCACCTCGACCGAGACAAAGACCGCGATGCTCTCGGACTGGGGATCATGGGACGGCGCCTTCAACGCCATGACGGCGTCGGTCTGCCGAGATTTGCTCGCCATCCTGCATGCGCAGACCGATCACGTCTGCGTACCCCTCCAGGGCAGCGGCACCTTTGCGGTCGAGGCTGCGCTCGGAACGCTCGTTCCCAAGCACGGCAAGGTTTTGGTGCCGGACAATGGCGCCTATTGCAAACGCATTGCGCGGATCCTCAAGTACCAAGGCCACGAGGCTGTGGTGCTGCCCCACGATGAACAAGAACCGTCGGATCCGAAGCGGATCGATGCCGCGCTGGCCGCCGATCCGTCCATAACGCACGTGGCGCAAGTGCATTGCGAAACCGGCACGGGCATCTTGAATCCGCTGCCCGAGATCGCCGCGACCGTGGCGAATCGCGGCCGCCGGCTGATCATCGATGCCATGAGTTCCTTTGGTGCGATTCCCATTGATGCCCGTAGCTTGGAATTTGACGGCTTGATCACGGCGTCTGGAAAATGTCTCGAGGGAGTGCCGGGGATGGGGATGGTGATCGCCCGCCGCGCGGCATTGGAAGCCTCGGCAAACAACAGCGCATCACTCGTGATGGACCTGCTCGATCAGTGGCAGTACATGCAGAAGACAGGTCAGTGGCGCTTTACGCCGCCGACGCATGTTCTCGCCGCGCTGCGCGCCGCTCTGAATCAGTTCGTGGCGCAGGGCGGGCAGCCTGCTCGTTTGGCGCGCTACACCGAAAATTGCCGCACGCTGGTTTCCGGCATGCGGGCGCTGGGCCTGAAAACTTTCCTGCCGGAAGCGCTGCAGGCGCCGATCATCGTGACATTCCACGCCCCGCCCGATCCGAAGTACCTTTTCGCCGAATTTTATCGGCGGGTTCGTGAGCGCGGTTTCATTTTATATCCCGGCAAATTGACTACAGTCGAGACGTTTCGAGTCGGCTGCATCGGCGCCATCGGCCCCGGCATATTGCGTGACGCGGTGGCCGCCATCGGTGGCGCGCTGCGCGAAATGGGAGTCAGCCGCTACGGGTGATTCGCACATAGCCGGCGGCTTGGACGCAGCTGCGCCCCCGGGAGCGAGCGGCCTTCAGCATACGTTGAAGCAAAGACACATGATGATGATCGCCTTTGGCGGCGTCATCGGCGCGGGTCTATTTGTCGGCAGTGGCGTGGTCATCAAGGCTGCGGGCCCGGCGGCGGTGGTTTCCTTTGCGATCACCGGACTCCTGATCGTATTGGTCATGCGCATGCTTGGCGAAATGGCGGTGGCACAGCCGGCCGTAGGCTCATTTTACGAGTATGCGCGGCTGGCATGGCGCGATCGGCCGGCTTTGAGTGCCCTCGCCGGGTTTTTGACCGGATGGATGTACTGGTACTTTTGGGTCATCGTCGTCGCGCTTGAAGCGGTTGCCGGCGCGGCGCTGGTGCAATTTTGGCTCCCTGCCGTGCCGGCATGGCTGATCAGTCTGGCGGTGCTGCTGTCGCTGACCGTCACCAACTTAGTCTCGGTGAAATCCTTCGGCGAGTTCGAGTTTTGGTTCGCCTCCATCAAGGTCGCCGCAATTGTCTTGTTCTTGGTTGTGGCAGGCGTGTATGTATCCGGCTTGTGGCCGGGGATCGCACCGAGCATCGGCAATCTCACGGCGCAAGGCGGATTCGCGCCCAATGGCTTGCTGCCCATTCTGACCGGGGCCGTGGCGGCCACCGGCTTCTACTTCGGCGTGGAAATAGTCGCGGTTGCGGCCGGCGAAGCAGCTGAACCTGCGAAGGCAGTCGCACGTGCCACGAACTCGGTCATCACACGCGTGCTATTTTTCTACGTGGGCTCGATTCTGCTGGTGGTGTGTTTGGTGCCGTGGAATTCCCCGCAAATTTCCACACCCTATGTCAGTGCCTTGCACAGGATGGGTATTCCGGGCGCCGCGCACATCATGAACGCGGTAGTGCTCACCGCCGTGTTGTCGGCCCTGAATTCGGGACTCTATGCGTCCTCGCGTATGCTGTTCGCGCTCACCGGGCGTGGCGATGCGCCGCGCGCCCTGGCCAAACTCGCGCGCAACGGGGTCCCGGCGCGCGCCATTCTGCTCGGCACTCTTTTCGGTTATGCCGCCGTCGTCATGTCGTACGTGTCGCCGACCACGGTGTTCGCCTTCCTGGTCAACTCCTACGGCACCGTTGCCGTGTTTGTGTATGTGTCGATCGCCATTTCGCAGTTGCGCCTGCGCGCGCGCTTGGAGCGCGAGGAGCCGGCGCGGTTGGCGCTGCGCATGTGGGCCTACCCTTATCTGACTTATCTGGCCATTGCAGGGATGCTCGGCATCCTGCTCGCCATGGCGTTCATTCCAGATCAGCGCATCCCCCTGCTTTTTGGCGTCATTAGTTTGGGATTGCTGCTGCTGGCTTTCGCGGCGCGCCGGCGTTTCGGCCTGGTATTGAGTGTCGCCGTCGGCGCAGCCGCGCTGAGTCCGGCGGCGCCACTCTCCGCTGCGCCGCTCACCTACCGTCCGATCGCGCCGATGATCTTGACCTGGGCCAAGCAGCGATCGGCGGGATCCATCTACGCGCCCCGGCAGGAGCCCCGCGGCTCGGCCTCAAGGGCGCTACACCCACGAAACGAGGCGAATAAACGTGATTAGCTTCACCCGTTTGACTTCCAGCATCGGCGCCGTGGTCCAAGGAATTCGCTTGTCCGATCCTCTCGATGAACTCACGCGCGAGGCGATCATCGCTGCATTGGCGGAACATCACGTGCTGTTTTTTCGGCGGCAAACGCTGACGCCGGCGCAGCATCGGGATTTCGCCGCACGCTTCGGTCAATTGCACATACACCCTATCTATCCCAAGCATTCCGATGCACCAGAAATCATCGTCCTCGACACCGACCTGGTCGATCTTCAAGACAACGCAATCTGGCACACCGATGTCACGTTCACGCAGACCCCGCCAATGGGCGGGGTCCTGGTCGCCCGCATGCTCCCGCCGCAGGGGGGCGATACGTTATGGTCGAGTAACATTGCCGCCTATGAGGCGCTCTCGCCCGCGATGCAGGCTTTTTTGCAGCCGCTGACGGCGACGCACAACATCGCCCAATCCTTTCCCACCGAACGTTTTGCCATGACCGCTGAGACGCAGGAGCGCCTGGAGACGGCCAAGCGCAACAATCCTCCGGTGTCTCACCCTGTCGTACGCACTCATCCGGTGTCGGGCCGGCGCGGTCTGTTCGTCAATGACGGATTCACCACCCACATCAATGAACTCTCGCCGGCCGAAAGCCGCGCACTGCTGCCCATGCTGTACTCGCATTCTTCGAAACCGGAGTTCGTGGTGCGCTGGAAGTGGCGCGAGGGGGATGTGGCGTTTTGGGACAACCGCCTGACGCAGCACTACGCCACCGATGATTATCGGCCTTCGCGGCGTGTCATGAACCGGGCGACCATCATCGGCGATCGGCCGAAATAGCCGACCGCTGTTGCAGATCCCCGGGGAGCGCGCGCAGATCACCTAGAAATATTAAATGAATATTGCCAACTAGAACCCTAAGGAGTAGAAAAGCTAAAGGAATACCCTCGCCTTCACCCAATCGTGTCACGCAAAATACCGCCGCTCAACGCCCTCAAAGCATTCGAGGCCAGCGCCCGCCTGGGGAGTTTTGTGCTGGCGGCTGCGGAGCTCAACGTCACGCCGAGCGCCATCTCGCAGCACATCAAAAAGCTGGAAGACTTCTATGGGCGGCAGCTGTTCATCCGCCGCAACAATCAGTTGTTACTGACGGACATCGCGCGCACCGTCCTCGCGACGAGTTCGCAGATGATGGACGGTCTTGCGGAGCTCACTGATCGCCTGCTTGGTGGTCCGGTGCGATCGAATCTAATCGTGAGCGTATTGCCGTCGATCGGCGTTCGTTGGCTGAACCGTCGACTGCCCGAGTTCCTGGATTCGCACCCCAACGTGCGCCTGGATTTGCGCCTGGAGGAAGATCCCGTCGATTTCTTTCGCAATCGGATCGAAGTACGGCTTTGTTATGGCGAGCACCTGTATCCCGAGTTCGTCACGGTTCCCTTCAGGCGCGATCGAGTGACTGCCATGTGTCGCCCAGCGCTACTCACGCGCTGGTGCATCGATGCAGCGGTACCGCAGTCCTTGAGTGACGATGCGCTGATCCATGTAGCCTGGCGCGCAGGATTTGCTTCCTATCCCACCTGGTCGGACTGGTTTGCCACTCAAGAAATGACCTGGCATCCACGCCGCGAGCTTGGGCACACCACTGACACTTCCAGCGTTGCCATCGATTTGGCGTGCAGCGGCAGAGGCGTGGTCTTAGGACAGGAGATGCTCGCGGAAGCTGAGCTTGCCACAGGGGACCTCGTCGCTCCGTTCCCTCACTGGATGCCGCTCCAATACGATTACTGCATCGTTTACGCCGAGTCCAATAAGCGCAATAGGACCATGGGCGCGTTTGTCGAATGGTTGCGCTCGGAGGCGAGTGTTCGTCGCGACTCTCGGGTCCCCGTTCTCGCGAGCTAACCGCTGCGGCCGCTGACTCGCTCCCATCGCTTGGTTTGCACGGTCGAATGACCAGCGATGTTCTGCATGCGCGAGAAAACCATCCGACGGCCCACGACTTCAACGTGCTGCCGATAAGTCGCCTCATCTTCGGAGGGATAAAGCGCCCCTTTTGCATGATGGGTGACGGTCGATGTCTCGGGGTCGAACGACCAGGTGCCGTAATACGCGTAGTAGGAATCGAGCACCGCCGCTTTCAATCGCGTCGTGGCTTCGCTCTGATCATTCGCGGGCCTCTCTGCAGGGACTTGCATGTCAGGCCGGTGAGTGCCTTCGATCTGCACCGAGAACCAGCCGGACGCATCGAAGATCAGAAGCCCGCGACTTTCGCCGTGATAAAACGGATCCAACTCGCGCCCGTCCACTTCGATGCTGACGAGACGCCATGCGCCGACCAAGTCCTTCTGAGTGGTTCGTGGTTCGCTGTCGCCGGCCATGCAAAGCGCGGCAACCGCCAATCCTGCGACGATGAACCCATATTTACCTTGGAACATCATAGCCCCGCCTTTGCCGCCTTAAGCCCTTCAACCGCCTGTCGCCGGTTCGGATAAGTAGCCAACACCCGTTCGAAGGCCGCTGCGGCCTCACCCTTTTGTCCGTCCGCGAGCAACAGCTCGCCCAGCAGCTCCTCGAACGGCTTGGCGGACCATGGTGGACCGTACTCGAACTCCATGTGAGCGGTGGCCGCAATGGCCTCCCGCACTCGGTCGAGCCCGGCGGCATGCTGACCTTCGGCAAATTCGATCGCACCATCGAGCGCGGTTGCGAGTGTGCGCGCCTGCGCGAGGTCATCCTCGCTTAACGCGTCGAACCAGTTGCGGTTTTCGCCGACAGGAACGACTTTAGCCGCACTGATGCGATCGGACAGCTGCGTCAGCGTGGCTCTCGCTCCGGCGACGTCGCCACCGGCGGCGAGCGCTAGGCCGCGCGCAAAGTCGTGAACCGCGAAATAGCCGATCGAAGTGATCCCGCTGCTTTCGACGACCTGGAACGCGTCCGCGTCAGCCGCGCCGCGTGTCTCGATGAGCCAGGTAGCGCGCGAAAACGCGGCACGGAGGCGATTTTCCTTGGTGGGACCCGCACCGACATCGTGGGTAATCGAATTCACGATCGCGGCGGCCGGCGCACGCCGACCTTTTTGAAGGTAGGCGTATTCGAGCCAGAGCAGCGAGTGATAAGCGTGTTCGCCGTGCGACTCTGCCACCCGCACCGAGGCCTCGTTGGCCGCAATCGCATCGTCCCAGAGTCCCAACGCGAAGAATATGTGGGAGGTCATGTGCTGCGCGTGCGAGGCGGCCGGCGCGACCTTGGCGTAGAGCCGCGCCGCCCGGAGCCCTAACGGGGCGTGTACCGGGTCGTCATAGGCATGGATCAGA
>Ga0210387_10000953_pt1 | contig 21303 bp, 9 predicted proteins | sample IncBWC7OmetaG_FD_160108 | JGI IMG/M metagenome (GOLD analysis project Ga0210387, IMG submission 160108) | Forest soil microbial communities from Barre Woods Harvard Forest LTER site, Petersham, Massachusetts, United States - Inc-BW-C-7-O ...
CGTCGAGGATTTTCCGGCGGTTGCCGGCGAGGTCACCGACGGTGGGGTTGAGTTGGGCGAGACCGAGGCGCATGCGATATTAAGCCGGCCAACGTGAAGGAGAAATGGTGCGCTGACAACCATTGAGCCGGCCTAATATTTTTTAACCGCAGATGAACCTGCCTTCGCTAAAGCCGCCGGCGCGGCAGGCACTGATGGGCACTGATATTTCTTAACCGCGGATGGACGAGATGGACGCGGATTCGTATTTTGATCACGAAGATCGCGAAGGTGCAGAGGGAAAAGCAAAACGGAAACAGTCGATTTTTTTGGAACCACTAATGCACACTAATCGGCACTAATGCTTGCACCCAGCGAGTAGAATGAGCTTTTTTCACAGATTCTGCGTCATGCATGCCATGAAGTTGTTAAAGTCTATTTTGCCATGGGCTGCCGCCGTGGAGATTTTGCAGGAGAAGGCACCGTGAGCGAAGCGCGCCTAGTCCTCGCTTCCGCTTCGCCCCGCCGCCGGCAACTCTTGGCCGAGATGGGACTGTCCTTCGACGTGGTGCCGGCGGAAGTCACCGAACATGAGGCGCCGGATGCCGATCCGCGCGCGATGGTGGCCCACAACGCCGCGCTCAAGGCGGATTGGGTCGCCGCGCGGCATCCCGCGGCATTTGTGCTCGGCGCGGACACGACCGTGTTCATCGACCAGACCGTGCTGAACAAACCCCGCGACCTGGCGGACGCGCGGGCCATGCTCAAGCGCCTGGCCGGCCGCACGCACACCGTGTTCACCGGCCTTGCGCTGCGCCGCGCTTGCGACCGGCTGCAGTTCGATGAAGGCGTTACCAGCGAAGTGACCTTTAAGAATTTCGGCGATGCGGTCATCGATGCCTACTTCGGCCTCGTCAATCCCCTCGACAAGGCCGGGGCCTACGGCATCCAGGAAGGCCGTGAGCTGATCATCGCCGGCTGGCAGGGCTCATTTACAAATATTATGGGCCTGCCGGTCGAAGAAACGAAACAAATTTTGACGCAGGTGGGTCTCCTGGGTTCAATCTAGCCACCATGAACCGATTGCTCGAACCAGAAACTCCCCCGACGGAACGCCGGCGCGGGCCGCGTTTTTGGCCGGACGAGGAAAAGCAATCGATCGTGGTCGGCCTCATCCTCACCTTCATCCTTTGGTGGCCCTCGCTGCTGCTCTTCGGTTGGGCCCTCAATCATATCCACGGCAAATACGACGGCAAATTCACCGGTCACACGCACCCCCGGCAATTCAATATCGAGCTTGCGCAAGAGTTGAAACAACCGGCCAAGCCGCCGCCGAACAAGTTTGTAGAGACCAATCCCGACGCACCGACGAATATTCCCGACAAAACGCGCAATTTCGCCGCGCAAAACCAGCAGGCTGCACAGGAAAAGCCCAACCCCAATGGACACAGCGACCACGCCGCCACGGAAGGCAAGGCTGCCGAGTCCACGCAAATCGTGGATGGACATTTGAACAAGGAAAAGCCCATGCCGCCTATGCCGGCACCCGCACCAGCCCAGGCTTCACCAGCTGTGCCGAGCCGCGAACAAAACCCGTTGAGCGGCTTCGATAAAAGCCAGGGTGAAAACAAGGATGCCTTTGGCACCGATGTCGCCAAGGTGGCCGAAAACATGAAAGACGTGCCGAAGAAAATAGAGGGACCGAAGGACGCCCCGCTTATCGAGAACGCCACGGCAAGCACCCCGCAGATCGATCCCCAGCATCCGCAGCCGCGCCGTCAACTCGCGCAGAACGTGAGGCCGGCGCTTTTCGCGGACAATCCCGGCACCAGCAATATTGGCCTTGCCGGGTGGGATGCGCGCTGGAGCAACTATGGCGAATACCTGCAGCGCCTGATTGATGACGTGCAGGCTGAGTGGGATAATCTTTTGAACAACAGCGGCGCCCTTCCGCCCAGCGGCACTTCGGTCGCGGTAACTTTCATCCTCAAATCGGATGGGACGGTTTCCCGGATCGTGAAGGTCGAGGGCAACGCCGGTGACCTCGGTCAGAAATACTGTGTCAGTGCCATCACCGACCGCGGATCCTATGGCAAATGGACGGACGACATGGTTGCCATGATGGGGACGGAACAGGAACTGACGTTCTCATTCTATTATCAATAAGGAGTGGATACAAACGGCATGACTTTTCAGCCTGAATACACTCCTTGATGAAAGCGCTGCCGGAAAGTTTCTGGTCGAAGATGCCTTTCGGGCTGGGCGTGCGCATCCTGGCCCGCGATCCCAACCATCTCATCGCGTTCGACAAACCGATGGGCGTGCTGTCGCACCCGAATTCGCGGGAGGACGAACGGCGCGCGCTGCTCATCTGCCACTACGACGAGATCGGCGAATTTTATTATTGGAACGACGCGGAGGAAGACGCCCGGGATCCCAGTTACCTGCCGCGCATCTGGCTGCTCAACCGGCTCGATGCCTACACCTCCGGCGTCATCCTGGCGACGGCCAACGAGGCCCTCGCGCGCGAAATCCGCGGGCGCTTCAAGCGCGAGGAAGTGCGAAAAACCTACCGCGCGCTGGTTTTTGGCGTGGCGCCCAAGCCCGTGGAAACATGGCGCGACCTGCTGCTGATTCGCAAGCAGGGCGGCCACATCCGCACCATGGACGGGGGCAACATCCCCGCCGAATGCACCATGCGGCTGGTGCGCGAGTGCCGCAAGGAACCCCGGCTGTCGTTGCTCGAGCTCGAGCCGCACACGGGCCGCAGCCACCAATTGCGCGTGCAATGCGCCCGGCGTGGCCTGCCCATCGTCGGCGACGCGACCTACGGCGAATTCAAGCGCAACCGCGAGTTCAAACGCCGCACCGGCTGCAAGCGGCTGTTTCTGCATTCATTTGAAACGAGCATCGACTACGAATTAAACGGCCGGAAATTTTCATTTTCCGCCTGCTCGCCCATGCCGCCGGAATTCGAGGAGTTCCTTTGACAGCGGCGATAAAATGCACGGAATGTGCTGGAGCGGTTTAAAAATGTCGTCGCCGCATGAAACAATCAATTATGGTCGTTCCTTCAAATTCCGATAATTTAGGTAGGGGCGGCTGCCCCCAGCCGACCATTGGTTTCGGCCCGTTGAGGGCAACGGGCCCTACCAAAGTTGGTCGTAAGGCATTGCTTCAGCTACCATATTTTTTAAACCGCTAGCTCCAATTTCAGGGTCATCCGTCCATGATTTTACCCAAATCCCATCGCCTGACCGCCGAGCAAGTGGCGGAGATCACGCAGATCGTGGCCGAATTTGGCTGCAAGATCCAACCCATCGTCGGTGCGGTGCGGACGATTTATGCCATCGTCGGCGATGAGCGCGACGAGCTCATGATCAACCGTCTCGAGGGCCTGGCCTACGTTGAGCGCATCGACCGCATCCAGTCGCCGTTCAAGCTCATGGACAAGCGCTCCGACCTCGCGAGCCACCGGATGGGGGTGGGCGGCGTGACGCTCGGCGAGGAGCTGTTGGTGATCGCCGGCCAGTGCACGATCGATCCGAAAAACCCCAATTATTTCTATGAGACCGCCGAGGCGGTGAAAGAGGCCGGGGCGCAGGCTTTGCGCGGCGGCGTCTGGAAGCCGCGCACCAATCCCTATGCCTTCCAAGGCGACGCAAAGTCGCTCGACATCCTGATGGAAGCGCACCGCCGCACCGGCCTGCCAGTCGATGCGGAGGTGATGGATGAGTCGCACGTGCGCCTCGCGCTCGACGCCGGTGTGCACATGCTGCAAGTCGGCGCGCGCAACGCCCTCAATTATTCGCTGCTCCGGGCCATCGGCCGCGCCGTGGCCGAACGAGACACGGTGGTCCTGCTCAAGCGCGGCCTGCACATGGGGTCCCTCAGTGAGTTTATTTCCGCGGCGGAATACATCGTGTCATTCGGCAATCCCAACGTCATCCTTTGCCCGCGCGGCACTTCGCCCGCGCTCGATGGCTACCGCAATCATCCCGACGAATCCATCACCCCCTTGTTGAAGGAAAAAACCTGGGCGCCGGTCGTGGTCGATCCCTCGCACTCGGTGGGCAAAGCCGCCTACGTTCCGGCCTGCGCGCTCGCGGCCGTGGCCTATGGCGCCGACGGCTTGTGCATCGAGGCGCATGTCGAACCGGCCAAGGGCCTGGGCGACGATCCGAAGCAGGCCCTTGCGCCCGGCGCATTGGCCGATACTATTGCGCAGGCCCGGCAAATGTGGGCGCTGCGACATCCCATTAAAACTGCGTGAAATACTTTTTATGACAGCGGCAAACAACCCCAGAAAATCCGACTTAGATACCCCGTTCCTTCTCCGTTCCTGCGTGGTGGCATCCATTTTCCTGTCTTTCGGCGCCCCGGTTTTCGCCATGACCGAGCTGCGCCTCAAGAACGGGGCTGAGATCAAGGGCGATATCCTCAGCGAGAAGGCCGACCATCTCATCGTGGACCTCGGCTTCACCGTCGTGACCGTGCCGCGCGATGAGATTGACCACGTCGTTGAAGAAAAAACGCCGGCTTCGGCCACCGCCGGCAGTATCTCCGACCTCTATTTCAGCAATCCGGGCCAGCCCACCCTGACGGTGAAGGAAAACGTCGACCGGTGTGGCGATGCCGTCGTCGAAGTGCGCACGCCCATCGGCCTGGGCTCCGGTTTCATCATCCACCCCTCGGGCTATGTCCTGACCAACGAACATGTCATTTCCGGGGAATACGAGATTTCCATCACGCAATTTCGCCGCGGCAAGCCCGAGCTTGAACGCGTGCAGTTCAACAAAGTCCGCATCGTCGCCTTCGACTCCCGCCTCGACCTCGCGCTGCTGAAAATCGAGGATGCGGGCAATACGGTTTTCCCCGTCGTGCCCATTGGCGATTCCGACGGGCTGACCGAGGGCCAGACGGTTTTCAACATCGGCAGCCCGCTCGGCCTCGATCGCAGCGTCTCGCAAGGCATCATCGCCCAGAAAAACCGCCCGCTCGATGGACAGCTCTATATCCAAACCACGGCGCAGGTGAACCCCGGCAATTCCGGCGGGCCGCTTTTCAATCTCCGGGGCGAGGTCATCGGCATAACCAACATGAAGGCCATGATGATTGGCATCGAAGGTCTCAACTTCGCCGTGCCCTCGTCGGTGGTGAAAAGCTTCCTGCAAAACCGCGATGCCTTTGCCTTTGACCCGCGCAACCCCAACGCCGGTTACCGCTACCTCGAGCCACCCCAACCGGTCAAAAGCCTGCTCGCGCCGATCAAACTTCGATGAAAAAAATCCTCCTGGCCATCACTGCAACGCTGGCGCTGTTCGCCGGCCGCTCGAGGGCGGAAGAGGCCGCCGTTCCCCTGGTCAACCTCGTGGGCGACAACTCGTCGCTGGTGATTTATGTCACCGACATGCCGGCCCTCGTGAAAACATGGCCGGGCACGCCGTGGATGAAAATGTGGCGCGATGACCAGGTGCAAAAGTATTTTGCGCCGCTGCGCGCGCAGTTGAAAGTGGATGAATGGGACGAGCGCTGCAAAGCCAACACGGGCTATACCATGGCGGGCCTGCTCGACTTTGCCACCGGCGAGGCGCTTTTTGTCATGCCTGACCTCGGTGCTGTCATCGATGCCGCAAAAAACAAGACCGCCCCGCCATTGCTGGTCGCCGTTGCCATCGGCGACAATGGGGCAAAAATCGAAAAACTGATCGCTGACGACGAGGCCAAGGATAAGGAAAAAAAATACACCGAAACGACGGAGGCCTTCAATGGCGTCACGCTGCACATCGTCGGGGTGGCGGCCCCCAATGCGACCGGGCCGCAGACGCCCGGCATCTGGGCGATGGCCGGCGGGGTCTTTTATGTCAGCCCGTCCAAGGCGTTTCTCGAGGAGACGCTGGCGGCGGCCAAGCAAGGCGGCCACGACGACGCGCTCGGAAAGTCGGATGGGTTCATCCAAATGCGCCAGCGCGCCGGCGCCGCCCAATTGATCCTCTACGCCAATCTCAAAGCCATGTATCCGGCGGCCCAAAAAGCGATCGCCCAGCAGAAGGCCCAGGGCGCCGGCCCGCCCGCCATTTCCCCCTTCGACCCGAGCACGATCCTTCGTGCGCTGGGCCTCGATGCCGCCAATGAGCTTTATGTCGCCGCCAATATCGGCGCCACCTCGACGGAGATCAATTCCGGGCTCACCTACAGCGAGCGCCGCGGCCTGGCCAAACTGGTCGAATATTCGGATGGAGCGCCAACCCGGCCGCAGTTTGTGCCGGGAAAGTGCTTCTCGGTCTCATCGGCGCGCTTCAGCATCAAAAACTTTTATGCGACCCTTGAGGGAATGCTGGGCGACATCAGCCCGCTTTTCTCCGGCATGTTCCAGGGCTATGTGAAAAGCTTCAACGATCGCCTCGGCCTCGACCTCAAGCGGGACCTGATCGGCAACCTTGGCGACCAGTTGATCGTGGCCAGCGCGCTTGACGAGGCGGCGCCGGCCGATGCGCCGATCGATCAGCGTCTCAGCCAGTTTTATGCGATCTCGCTCGAAAGCGACCAGGCGTTCACCGCGGCGGTCGAGTCGATCAAGCGCGGCCTTTTCGGAGAAGGCGCGGACAAGGCCTTTGAAAAACGCTCCTACCTTGGCCACGATATCTACACCTATGCCCCGCCGCAACCGCCCGCGGCGGAAGGTGAGCCATCGCGCCCGGCCGGGCGGGGCTTTTCCTACGCCGTGGCCGACCACTGGGTTTTCCTCGGCATCGGTTCTGCGTCGCTGCTTGAAAACGCCCTGCAAGGGCTCGACGGCAAACAAGCTTCATTTTGGGACAAGGATGAGGTGAAGCGAAACCTGCTTGCCGACTTGCCGGACAACACCCGCTGTCTCAGCTATGTGGATCTCGGGAAAATCATCCCAACGTATTTCAATGTGTTCGTGCAGGGCATGGAAACCAGCCGGAAAATGGCCGCCATGCGCGCCCAGCGAAACCCGCCAGGGGACGGCACCGACCAGGCGGATCCGGCGGAACCCAACAAACCCATGGTTGACGACAGCGCCAAACCCGATGCATCCACGCTGGCAAAATACTGGGGCTACTCCCGCGCCTATGGCTCCCAAGACGCCAATGGCACCTACAGCACGGGCCGCATCATTTATCCAAATAATCCGTGAAGTTTATTTTATTTTTTTCGGCGGTGTGTGCAGCCGGTGTCGCCACGCTTGTTGCCGCGGACAAGCCGCTGGTTGAGAGCATCGCCCTGGGCGCGCCCGAGGTGATCAAACTCGACTGGAATACCCGAGCGCTCACTCCTTGCGATTTGAGCGGCAACGGCCTGACCGACCTGGCGGTGCTCAATAACGACCGCGCGCAAATCGACCTGCTTTACCAGCTGAAGCCCGGGATGCCGCCGCCGCCCCTGCCTCCTTCCGTCAGCGTCAACCGCTGGGAGCCGGTCGTCGCCGACGCGCATTTCAAGAAAATCAGCCTGACGACCGGGATCACGATGTTTGATCTTGCCGTTGGCGATCTCAACGGCGATGGGCGGCCCGATCTTGTCTATACCGGCGATCCGCAGGCGCTGACGGTCCGCTACCAGCAAAAAAACGGCGACTGGACGGAGAGAAAAATCGATGACGCCCCCGAGCCCAGCCAGCTCGTTTCCGGGCTCAAAATCGCCGACCTCGCCGGCAACGGTCGCAACGACCTGGTCATGCTCGGGAAAAAGGAGCTGGCGGTTTTTTATCAGGACGAAAAAGGCGAGCTTGGCGCGCCCGGGCGTTATGCGCTGTCGGATGAGAACTGCTACGGCCTCGAAGTCTGTGATGTGAACGGCGATGGCCGGCCGGACTTGGTTTATCTCAGCTCCTCCGGCACCGATACGCTGCGCGTGCGCCTCCAGTCGGCCAGCGGCCAGTTTGGGCCCGAGCAATCGTATCCACTCAAGGCCTTGCGCAGCACGCTGCAGGTGCTCAACCCCGCGGGCAAAAACGGGCCGGCGCAGTTTGCCGTGATCCAGGATCCGACCGGGCAGCTCGTCATCTTTTCGCTCGATCCCAAGGGCGGCCTGGACACCGACAAGATGCCCGTCCCCCGCCCGCGTATTTTCACCCCGCGCGCCGGAAGCACCAGCACGGAAAGTTATGCCTTTGGCGATTTCGATGGCGATGGCCGCGAAGACATCGCCGTGAGCGATCCCGAAGGCGCGCAGATCTTTATTTATTTTCGGCAGCCGGATGGCGGCTTTACCATCGCCAAGCGGTTCCCCTCGCTGTCCGACGGCCGCAGTATCGCCGCTGGTGACTGGGACGGCAGCGGCCGAGCTTCGCTTTTCGTGGCCAGCCCGAAGGAGCAGGTGGTCGGCGTGGCCATGGTCACGCCGGAAGGCCGGCTGACTTATCCGCAGCCGCTGCCGGTGACCGGCAAACCCTTTGCGGTCGCCACCGGCGACCTTGCCGGCACCGGACGCGACCAGCTCGTCGTCGCCCGCAGCGACAAGGGCAGATATGCACTGGAGATCTGGGCCGGCGCCAAAGGCGGCAAGCCCCAGCTGCTGAAGACCATCGATCTACCCAATCAAAAAAACGACCCGAGGGCCGTGCGCGTGTTCGACGCCAACCAGGACGGCAAATTGGATATCGCGGTCTTCACGCCGTTCGAGCCAATGAGGCTTTTCGTGCAGGGCGAAAAACTTTCTTTCACCGAGGCCACGCCGGACAATGGCTTTCGGACCGGTCTCGTCGATAACCTTGAATCGTCCGCCTTGACGGTCACTGACACGGTGGGGGATGGCAAAACGGAGATGCTGGTCAGCGGTGCCGGCTATGCGCGCGCCTTGCGGCTCAAGCCGGGTGGGGAACTTGAGGTGCTCGACCAGTTCAATGCCAAGGATCCCTCCGCTGCCATTGCCGGCGCCTTTGCCCTGCCGGCGGCCGGGGCTGGCCAGAAACCGGTGGTCGTGCTCTATGACAGCGAGGGACAATTGTTGCAATTTCTCCATGCCGACGACCACGGGGTCTACCAATTTGCCCAGTCCATGCCCGTGGGAAAAATCGAACTGGTCGGCGTGGAAACCCGGCGCGATCCGAAGACCGGGCAGGCCGATGTTTTCCTGCTCGGCAAGGACCGCTTTTGGTGGCTGCCCATCGGCCAGCCGGATTTCAGCATCCACGTGGTGGCCACGCATACGACGGATTTGCCCGATATTTCGTACAGCGACGTGGAGGCGGGCGATCTCAACAACGACGGACGGCTTGACCTTGCGTGCGTCGATCCCGACAAAAACGTCATCGAGATATTGAGCCGCGACCCCGCCGGCGCGTGGCAGAGCCGGATGCATTTCAAGGTTTTTGAGAAGGACGCGCACTACCAGGGCCGCCATGGCTCGCCCGAGGAGCCGCGCGAGACGGTCATCGCCGACGTGACGGGTGACGGCAAGGCCGACCTCATCCTGCTCGTGCACGACCGCGTGCTCATTTATCCGCAGGAGTGAGGCATTAGGGTGTGTCTTCAAATTGGCATAGTCCGTCGCTGAGGGCGCAGCCGGTGTGGGGCCAGGCGAGCGCGAAGGATTGGGCTGAAGCCCTGACCTTCGCGGCCAACGCCGCCCGGCACCGGCTCTCGCCCCAGCCCAGAGGGTGAAGTTCAAAATGGATCGGCGCGGCGTTCCGGCAGAGGGGGTAGCCTCCTGGGGCAAATTACAGGCCGGGCATCGTCCGGCCCATGGTTGGAATAGGCCCAAAGCCATGGTCGCAACATGACTTTGGGCACATGCATTTGTGCCTGCATTTGAGGTAATATGCAAAGCAAGGACTTTGCTGAGGTCGGCACCAACCCGACCCGGTCTTTCTTCAACTCCAACGCCCAGTAAAATTATAAACAAAGGATTGTTCCGCGCTGATTACAGCCGTGAAGCGAATTTGATTGGAATCGTGTGCAGATCGGGCGGGCCCGGTCATAGGGGCGGCCCGTGCTATTATATAGGCCAGGGCATGCCGTTGATCAATTAGCGGATTTTTCCACTGCCCGCGATTTTCATTTGACGACACCCGGGCAGGAACCACTCTCGCCTTGATTCATATACGAAATAAAAGTTCACATATGAACTTAGCTTCTCTTTCCATAAAAATGAAAACCAACTCACTGCGTGCCCTGGCCTTCGGCCTGCTTGTTGTCTCCACCATCACCGGAATGTTACGGGCCGACCTGCGCAACGAAATCATCCCGCCTGGGATGGTGCCGCCGTTTCACAAATACACCGGCCTGGTTCCCGCCACCTCGGGCCCGACGGGCTACACGCCACGGCAAATGCGGCACGCCGATGGATTCGACCAGCTTAACACCGCGGGAGAAGGCCAGGTCATCGCGATCATTGACGCTTGCGGCAGCCCGACCATCCAAGCCGACTTGGATGCGTTTTGTGCGACGTTTAATATTCCGAGCACCACCGTCCATGTGTACTATCCGCAGGGTTTTCCCTGCCAGTCCGACCGCAACGGTTGGGATGGGGCAACATCGCTCGATGTCGGGTGGGCGCACGCCATCGCCCCTGGCGCCACGATTGTCCTGGTGGCTTCCTCACCCTCGGGCTGCTTGCTCACGGCCAACAATCTCAACGCATAAACTATCTCCGCTTTTAGGTTTTAGGAGCCAACTCAATACAGAAATCAAGCATATGAAAATCAGCACAGGTCGTTATCATTTGGGTAGTTTTTTAATCTTTTGCCTATTGCTCGCTGCTGGCGTCGCCCGTCTTGGCGCACAGCCGGCATCAGGTCCTGATAGTGTCGTCGTGGAGCGGATGAAATGGTTCTACGGCCAGCGGGCTTATCCGCTGCCGCACATCCCGAGGGGAGCGTACGCCAAGGCTCGCGGGCAGCTCGCGGCCAAGGTGGCCCGAGACCAGGCGATGATGGCAACTCCGGCCTATGCGGTGCCCGATGCGGCGCTGCTTTCGACCCCGTGGATGCAAATTGGACCGCAACCGATCAACGAGAGTGGGCGCAATAATTCGGGGCGGGTTGCCGCCCTGGCCGTGGATCCACGCAATGGCAATGTGGTTTACCTCGGAGTGAGCAACGGCGGTGTTTGGAAAACCACGGACGGAGGCGCCCACTGGGTTCCCCTGACCGACAACCAGGCCACGCTTGCCACCGGATCCATCGCGCTTGATCCCTCCAATCCCGACACGATCTATGTCGGGACGGGAGAAGAGAACGGTGCCCTTGATTGCTACTATGGGGACGGAATTCTGAAGTCGACCGATGGCGGGGCGACCTGGACCCTGATCGTAGGCCGGTTTGGCGGTGGCGGCGGTGGCGGCGGACGGATCGGCGGTATCGCGGTCTGCCCCACCAACAGCCAGCTTGTGCTGGCCAGCACGGGTTATAGCGCGCCCGGCGGCAACGGTGTTTATCGATCGACCGATGCAGGCCTGACTTGGACCAACGTGTTTGGCGGGAACGGCGGGCAGGCGAGGGATGTCATGTTCGATCCCACCAATGGGAACGTGGCTTATGTCGCAGTTGATGGCAGCGGCATCTATAAATCGAGCGACAGTGGCCTGACTTGGAACCTGGCCAACGGGACTGGAACCAACCAACTGCCTCTCACCAATATGGGTCGGGTGGATTTTGCGATGGCCCGCTCGAATACATCCATCCTCTACGCGGCAGTTATCGATAGTGCCACGGCCGGACTCCTTGGATTTTACAAGACCACGGATGGCGGACAAAACTGGATTCATCTTCCCAATACTCCCGAGTACTGCGGCGGGCAGGGTTGGTACAACAATGCGATCGGTGTCGATCCCATCGATCCAAACGTTGTCTGCGTCGGAGGATCAATGAACTCTGGAACCGCGGGGAACATTGTCTCGCTCGATGGCGGCAACACTTGGACACAGAATAATGCCGGTGTGCATGGCGACACGCACGCCTTTGCCTTCACCGCCGATGGCTCAAAATTGTATCTTGGCGATGACGGCGGCGTGGCCGCCACGGCCAACCCCACGACGCTTCCGCTCCAGTGGACTGAACTGAACGTCACTTTGTCCACGGCCTTGTTTTATGGTGGTCCGTCGATCAATCCCCAGAACATAAGCAACGGATTTGGCGGCACCCAGGACAATGCCTCGGTCCGCGACACCGGCGCTTTGGAATGGAATCAGATGCCGGTGTGCGGAGATGGAGCCCAAACCGCGATCGACTTCGTCAACCCGAATATTGTCTATGCGTGCTGCGTGGGTATTTCGGTCAACAAATCGTACGATGGTGGCAACAATTTCGCCCTCGTGCAATCGGGCATAAATACAAGCGATGCGGCGGGCTGGGTTGCACCGCTGACGATGGATCCCAATAATTCGCTGCGGCTCTATTTCGGCACCTATCGCGTTTACCAGACCAACGATGGCGCGGGAACGTGGACCGCGATCTCCGGCAATTTGGCTGCAGGAGCAGGGGTTTTGTCATGCATTGCGGTGGCCCCGAGCAATTCCAATACGGTTTATGCCGGCTCGGACGGCAACAACGTCAATGTGACCACCAACGCGTTGTCGGGAACAGGGGCGATCTGGACGAATCGAAGCGCCGGCCTTCCAGGCCGGACGGTCACGCATATGGCGGTTGATCCGAAGGCATCCACGACGGCTTACGTCACGTTGTCCGGTTTTAATGCCGGGGGCGGGACTCCCGGCCACGTTTTCAAGACCATCAACGGCGGTACCAACTGGACCGATATCAGCGGCGATCTGCCGGATACTCCGGCCAATGATCTCGTGATTGATCCGGATTTGGCCAACACCATCTATTTGGCAACCGACGTGGGCGTATTTGGTTCGGCTGATGGCGGCGCACACTGGAGCAAACTCGGCACAGGTTTGCCCAACGTCTCGGTGCTCGGGCTCGCTTTTCACCATGCCAGCCGCACGTTGCGCGCGGCCACTCACGGTCGCAGCATGTGGGATCTTGTCCTGGGCGGCTCCGTGTGCGTAACGGCCACCAACGGCGGCCCGTGGCAGAACACGTCGTTCGCTGCGCAAACCGGAACCTTTACGGTTTCGTTCGATGCCACGCCTTCGGCCGCCCCGAACAATACCCTGGTCGGTCTCTCCAACGGCGCCCAGACCGGCTATCCCGGCTTCGCCTGTGCCGTGCGCTTCAACACCTCGGGCAAGATCGATGCGCGCAACGGCGGGGCCTATGCCGCCGCCACGTCCGTTTCTTTTGCCGCGAATTCCACCTATCACTTCACCGAGACGGTGAACGTCGCCAATCACACCTACTCGATCTATGTGACTCCGCCGGGCAGCGGCCAGGTCACGTTGGGCAGCAACTACCTCTTCCGCACGGAGCAAAATGCGGTCGCGAGTTTGAATAACTGGGGCATCAATGTCGCGGCCACCGGCAGCGGTGGGGCCGGCACCCTCACGGTCTGCAATTTCGCGCTGGCCGGGACGCAGGTTATCGCACCGACCTTCAATCCCGCCCCCGGCACCTTTTCGAGCCCGGTGTCGGTGGTCATTACCTCGACGACAAATGGCGCTTCGATCGCCTACACCACCGACGGCAGCACGCCGACCGAGAGCGGTGGCACGATCACCCACGGCACCTTGTTGTCCAACGGAGGCTCCGTGTCCATCAGTGTCACCACCACGCTTGAGGCGATGGCCTTCAAGAGTGGTATGACGGACAGCACCGTGACCTCCGGTCTCTATACCATCAGCCCTCCGCAGGTCGCCGCACCGACCTTCAATCCTGCCGGTGGCACCTTTTCGAGCCCACAGACAGTGGCCATCTCTACCACGACCAGTGGTGCCTCGATCCGCTACACGACCGATGGCAGCACGCCGTCGGAAACGGCTGGCACGCTTTATACCGGTTCGATCTCCATCAGCACCACGACCACGCTCAAGGCGATGGCATTTAAAACCGGCATGACCGATAGCACAATCACCACTGGCATCTACACGATCACCCTGCCGCCCTCTGCGCCGGTGTTCAGTCCTGGTGCCGGAACCTATACGAGTGCGCCAACGGTCACCATCACGAGCTCGGGCGCAACCGCCATCTATTACACCACGGATGGCAGCACTCCGACCAGCTCGTCCACGCACTATACCAGTCCAATCGTGATTTCGACCAGCCTGACACTGGAGGCGATCGGCACCAACAGCGCCGGCACGAGCCCGGTTACCACCGGCCAATACACGATCAACCTGCCGCCGCAAGTGGCTGCGCCGACGTTCAATCCCCCGGCCGGCACGTATACGAGCGCGCAGACCGTGACGATCACCTCGGCGACGAGCGGCGCCTCAATCGCCTACACTACGGACGGCTCCACGCCGACCGAGAGCGGCGGCACCGTCACCCATGGCATCTTGTTGTCCAATGGGGGATCCGTATCCATCAGTGCTACGACCACGCTCAAGGCGATGGCCTTCGCGAGCGGCATGACTGACAGCACGGTGACCACCGGTTCCTATACGATCAGCCTGCCGCAGGTCGCTGCGCCGACCTTCAGTCCCCCGGCCGGCACGTATACGAGCGCGCAGACCGTGGCGATCACCTCGGCGACGAGCGGCGCATCCATCCGTTACACGACGGACGGCAGCACGCCGTCGGAGACCGCCGGAACGCTCTATTCGAGCCCGGTGAGCATCAGCGTCACCACCACGCTCAAGGCGCTTGCGTTCAAAACCGGCATGACGGATAGCACGGTGACTACCGGTGTCTATACGATCAGTAGTGTGACGAGGTCCCTGACCGGCACCTCAAGCGATGGATGGCATGCGCTGGCGTTGACCTCCGCCCAGGCGGGAACCTTCACTGCGACGTTTGACGCGACACCCACGGTCTCGCCGGAAAACGCGGTGGTTGGACTCTCGAAAGGCGTGGCCACGGGCTATACGGGTCTCTCCTGTATCGCGCGCTTCAACACCTCCGGCGATATCGATGCCTACAACGGCACGGCCTACGGCACCTCGAGCATCTCCTACACAAAAAATATAACCTATCACTTCCGGATGGTGGTGAACGTTCCTGCGCACACCTACTCGGTCTATGTGACCCCGGCTGGCGGCACCGAACTGACGGTCGGCCTCAACTACGTCTTCCGCGTCGCGCAGGCCAGCCTGGACACGTGGAACCTCGATGTGAATTCCACGCCCGCGGGCTGCGCGCTTACGGCCAACAACCTCAGCCCGTAACCTAAGCGATAACCGTTTTTTTCAGCGCCCGTCGCATCCAGCGGCGGGTGCTTTGTTTGGAAAATGAATCAAGGCCACACATTGCAATCAGGGCAGATGGAGTGCGCGTCACCCCGGACTCCACGGAAATTTTTTTGGGCCGGTTCGGCGGCGCGAGTAGGGCGCACGGGCCAGCCAGCGATTGAGCGGGAGATCAACCGAGAGTTTTCCAGCGCGTAACACGGCGATTTTGCGAAGCCAACGCGTATTATTTAAGTAATTGTTGTATAGGTTGTTGAGAATTATGACACCGCGTTCATTTAACGATATAAATAGAATCAGTGGTAATACAAGTAATTAGCAATATGACTATTGCTGATAACCACGGGTATTTGGGTGGAACGGCCTGCTAATCGCTAGCATGAGCGACTCAATCTGGTTTCGACCTGAAGCGAGGCATTAATTAAAATGAAAACTAAAATAATCGGTTTCCTGACCTGCAGTCTTGTCCTTCTGTCCTCCATGGCCGTCCTGCTCCGGGCTGACCACGCAGCCGATGTGCGGAACGAAATCATCCCGCCGGGCGCCGTAATGACTCCGCCGTGGCTGAAATATAGTGGTATTCTTCCCGCGGTCGGAGGCCCACCCGGCTACACTCCGCAGCAGATGCGGCATGCCTACGGAGCCGACCAGCTTAACACCACGGGACAAGGCCAGATCATTGCCATTGTTGACGCCTACGGCAGTCCCACCATCCAGGCCGACTTGGATACGTTCAGTGCGGCGATGGGCATACCCAGCACCACCGTCAAGATATACTATCCGCAAGGGCTGCCCCCGACGAATACGGATTGGGCGGGTGAAACCTCGCTCGATGTCGAGTGGGCGCACGCCATCGCCCCTGGCGCCACGATTGTCCTCGTTGCCTCCCTGTCCAGTTACGACACTGATCTCCTTCCTGCGGTCGATTTTGCCGTGAGCCTTGGGGCCAAGCAGGTTTCCATGAGCTGGGGTGGCCCGGAAGATCCCAGAGAAACAACCAGCGATTACCATTTCAACGTCCCGGGCGTGACGTTTTTCGCGTCATCCGGCGATCATGGCTCCTATATAGATCCCAAAGCCGGTGTACTCGGTGTACTCTATCCTGCGAGTTCTCCGTATGTGGTTGGCGTCGGCGGCACCACCCTCAAGCTTGATCCATCCGGAAATATAATCTCGGAAACGGCCTGGGCGTATGACCCGACCATGGATATTGGTGGCGGTGGTGGCGTCAGCGCTAATGAAACAGCCCCAAGTTATCAGGCGGGCTGGTGGAGTGGTTCCATGCGCGGTGTTCCCGATGTGGCCTACAACGCCGATCCAGCCACGGGTGTTCCTGTCTATGTTTCTACAAACGGCTGGCTGCAGGTTGGCGGCACGAGTGCGGGCGCGCCCCAGTGGGCCGCGCTTTGTGCCCTGGCGAATTCCCTGCGTTCACAATCGATCAACTCGGCCCCTGGCATCCTCTACTCGCTCGCGACTGCGGATTATGCGGGCTATTACCACGATATAATTTCAGGGTGCAATCCCACGTTTTGTGCCGGGACCGGCTACGATCAAGTCACTGGCTTGGGGTCTCCCATTGCCAATCAACTCGTGATTGCGCTGGCCGGGGGTAATTCGTCACAAGCCACCGCCCCGGTCTTTTTCCCCACGGCGGGAACTTATGCGAGTGGGAGCACGCAGAATGTGGCCATCGTTTCCACGCCCTCCGCCGCTTCCATCCGCTACACGACCGATGGCAGCACGCCGACCGAAACCAACGGCACGCTTTACACCGGCCCGGTTCCGATCAGCGCGAACACCACGTTCAATGCCATCGCCTATGAGAGCGGCCTCACCGACAGCCCGGTGTCCAGCGCCAGTTACACGTTCCTCCCGCAAGTTGCGGCGCCGACGTTCAACCCTCCGGCCGGCCCGTACCAGATCGCGCAGACCGTGGGGATATCCACAACGACCAGCGGCGCCACGATCGTCTACACGACTGACGGCAGCACGCCATCTGAAACCTACGGCACGACGTACACCGGCCCAATAACGCTCAGCGGCATCGTACCGCTCCAAGCCATCGCCTATAAGATCGGTTATGTGGACAGCCCGCTGGCTGGCGGTCTCTATGCCATCAGCCCCATCAAGGTCATCTGCAGTCTTCCCTCTGGGTCTAACGGAGGCCACTTTCCTTATGGAGGTGTGGTGCAGGGCACCGACGGCAATTTTTACGGCACCACTCAATCCGGTGGCAGTGGCGGCGATGGCAGTGTCTTTAGCACGACCCTGGCGGGCGTCGAGGGCGACCTGGTCTCATTCAACGGTGTCAATGGAAACCAGCCGATGGCGGCCATGGTGCAGGGCAAGAACGGCAACTTTTATGGCACCACGAAATTTGGGGGCGCCAGCAATGATGGCACGGTCTTTATGATGACGCCGGCGGGCGTCCTGACCACCCTGGTCACGTTTACCGGTGCCAATGGAGCCACGCCTGAATCTCCCCTGATTATTGGCAGCGATGGGAATTTTTACGGCACGACCACCAACACGGTGTTTAAAATGACGCCGGCGGGTGCGTTGACCACGCTGGTCACGTTTACCGGCGCCAATGGAACCGCGCCGGTCGCCGCCTTGTTGCAGGCCAGCGACGGCAACTTCTACGGCACGACAAAACTTGGGGGCAGCACCTACGTTTCAGAGACTGATCCGGGCGACGGCACGGTCTTTAAGATGACGCCGGCGGGTGCGTTGACCACCCTGTATACGTTCCAAGGCAACCCGGGAAGCCGGCCTAATGGGGTTTTTCCCTGCGGTAACCTGATCCAGGGCAGCGACGGCAACTTTTACGGCACGACCGAAAATGGGGGCAGCTACGACTTCGGCACTATCTTTAAAATGACACCGGCGGGTGTCCTGACCACCTTGATCTCGTTTGATGGTGAGAGCGATGGTGGGTTAATCCCTTCAGGCTTGGTGCAAGCCCGTGACGGCAACTTTTATGGCACGGCTTTGGTCGGAGGCAGTGAAGGATGGGGAACTGTGTTCAGGCTGACTCCAGCCGGCATCTTGACCAGCTTTCCCTTTACCTACGACAACGGGGCAGGCCCCACCTCCACCTTGGTGCAAGGCAGTGACGGCAACCTTTATGGCACGACTGATTCTGGGGGATCCAACCGGGTGGGGGTGGTTTTTCAATTCGCCGTTCCGCCGCAGGTCGCCGCGCCGAAGTTCAGCCCCGCTGGCGGCACTTACACGAGCGCGCAATCGGTGACGATTACCGATCCGACCAGCGGCGCCACGATCGTCTACACGACCGACGGCAGCACGCCAACGGCAACCAACGGCACGGTCTACTCCGGTTCGATTGCCATCAGCGGCTCGACCACACTCCAGGCTTTCGCCTACAAAACCGGCTATGCCGACAGCGCGGTGACGAGCGGTGCCTACACGTTCAGCTATGCGATCTCGTCGAGCAACGGCTTCGACAACCTCCCGATGCCGGCGTCGCAGGCCGGCACCTTCACCACCACCTTCGATGCCTCGCCTTCGCTCGCCCCGAGCAATACCGTAATCGCATTGTCCAAGGGAGCGCAGACGGCCTATGCCGGCCTGTCCTGCATCGCGCGTTTCAACACCTCCGGCGATATCGACGCCTATAATGGCACGGGCTACCAGGCGGCCTCGATCATCCCGTATTCCAAAGCGCTGACCTATCACTTCCGGATGGTGGTCAATGTGCCTGCGAACACCTATTCGGTTTATGTCACGCCACCTGGCGGCTCCGAGTTGACGGTCGGCCTCAATTATAAGTTTCGCAATGCCGTGGCCAGCCTGGATACGTGGACCATCGACGTGAATACGAACCCGGGTGGCTCGGTGACCGTGGGCAACTTTGCCATCGGCGGCGGGCTCCAGCAGGTCGCCGCGCCGGTATTCTCCCCCCCCGGCGGCACTTATACGGACGTGCAAGGGGTGACGATCACCTCCGCGACCAGTGGTGCATCCATCCGCTTTACCATCGATGGCAGCTTGCCGACGGAGACCAACGGCACGCTTTATAATGCTTATACCAGCCCGGTCCCGATTGTCTTCAGCAACACAACGCTCCGGGCGGTTGCCTACAAAAGCGGTATGTTGGACAGCACGGTGACCGCCGGTTTTTACGTCATTCAGGTCGCCGCGCCGGTGTTTTCCCCAGGGCCTGGTACCTACGCGACCGAGCAGTCGGTGACGATCACTTCGGCGACCAGCGGCGCCACGATTTTCTACACGACGGACGGCAGCACGCCGAGCGAATATAACAGCATCGGGCAGCCCAATGGTGTTTCAGTTCCGATTGCCACCACCACGACCCTCAAGGCGATGGCCTTCGTTAGTGACTTCTCGGACAGCACGGTGACCACCGGTCTCTATACGATCAGCTCGTCGCGGGTCGCTGCGCCGGTGTTCAGCCCGCCCGCCGGCGCTTATACGAGTGCGCAGTTGGTCTCGATCTCGACCCCAACGACTGGCGCCTCGATCCGCTACACCACGGATGGTGTTACGATGCCGACCGAAACCGTGGGCACACTTTATACCGGTGGGGTCAACCTCAGCACCTCCGCCACGCTCAATGCCATTGCCTACGAGGCCGGGATGATCGACAGCCCGGTGACGAGTGGCAATTACGCGATCACTCCGGCGATTGTCCGTTATAATTTTACGGCGCCCAACAATGGAGGGATCAATGCCAATGCAGCCCTGATGCAGGGCAGTGACGGCAATTTTTATGGCACGACCGAAGGGGATGGGAATGTCAACAGCGGCATCAATGGCACCGTCTTTAAGATGACGCCGGCGGGAGTCCTGACCACCCTGGTTAACTTTACCGGAGCCAACGGAGCCACGCCGGTCGCCGCCTTGTTGCAGGCCACCGACGGCAACTTTTATGGCACCACTCAATCCGGCGGCAGTAGCACCGACGGCACCATTTTTAAAATGACGCCGGCGGGTGCGTTGACCACCCTGTATACGTTCCAAGGCTCCGGGGGAAATTTTCCCAATGGATTCCATCCATCCTGCAATCTGGTCCAGGGCAGCGACGGCAACTTTTACGGCACCACTCAATCCGGCGGCAGTGGCAACAGCGGCACCATCTTTAAGATGACATCGGCGGGCACTTTGACCACCTTGGTTAACTTTACCGGTGCCAATGGATCCTTTCCTGCGGCAGGCTTGGTCCTGGGCAGTGACGGCAACTTTTACGGCACAACCGAGACTGGCAGTAGCGCGAATGCTGGCACGGTCTTTAAGATGACTCCGGCTGGGGCCTTGACGACCTTGCTTTCGTTCGATGGCACCACCAATGGGTTGTATCCGGAGGCAGCCCTGTTGCAGGGCAGCGATGGCAACTTCTACGGCACGACCGCAGGGGACGGGAATGGCGGCACCTACAGCAATGGCTCGGTCTTTAAGATAACGCCGGCGGGAGTTTTGACCACCTTGGTAATTTTCAACGGCTCCAATGGGGCCAGTCCGCTGGGCTTGGTGCAGGGCCGCGATGGCAACTTCTATGGTGTGACTTTGTTTGGAGGCAGTGGGTTCGACGGCACCATGTTTGCAATCACCCCGGCGGGCGCCTTGACCACCCTGGTTAATTTTAACGGTGCCAATGGGAGTAGTCCCAATGGGTTGGTGCAGGGCACCGACGGCAATTTCTATGGCACGACCTTGATTGGAGGCAGCTCCAATGACGGAATTGTTTTTGAGGTGGTCCAGGCCGCTGCGCCGACCTTTAGCCCTCCGGCCGGCACCTATCCGACGGCGCAGTCGGTGACGATTGCGACTGCGACCACGGGGGCCTCGATCCGCTACACGACCGATGGGGTTACCACGCCAACCGAGACCGTGGGCACGCTTTATACCGGACCGATCTCCATCAGCACCACGACCACGCTCCAGGCGGTCGCTTATACAACCGGTGCGATCGATAGTGCCGTCACCACCGGCATCTACACGATCAACCAGTTGCCGCAAGTGGCGGCGCCGACGTTCAGTCCTCCCGCCGGCACATATACGAGCGCGCAGACCGTGACGATTACGTCGACGACGAGCGGCGCCTCGATTGCCTACACTACGGACGGCAGC